>ERZ841116.1428-NODE-1428-length-11867-cov-9.389434_pt1 | contig 11867 bp, 8 predicted proteins | sample MGYA00519875_ERZ841116 | MGnify/ENA primary metagenome ERZ841116 (study PRJEB31850, sample SAMEA3708889) | human gut metagenome | biome: human gut; feature: human-associated habitat; material: faeces | place: China | collected 2014 ... | reverse complement strand
CAAGTAGATCATGAAGGTTATCAAAAACTATCTGTATAATGCGGGCTACCAAATTTTATTGATGTTTGCTCCTTTGATTACGACACCATATGTTTCACGAGTTTTGGGAGCACATGCATATGGTATCAATACTTATACAAATGGTTGGGTTACTTTCTTTTATTTGATGGGTCAAATGGGGATAACCCTCTACGGTAACCGTGAAGTAGCCTATCATCGTGATGATAAATATAAGCGTTCGCAAACTTTCTGGGGCATTGAGCTTCTTCAATTAGGTACGATTACCATTGCCTTGATAGCCTATTTGGCAGCTGTTTTTCTCTTTAGTACGACGTTTAAGGAATATTACCTGCTGCAAACATTATGGATTGTGGCTGCAGGACTTGATGTTTCTTGGTACTTTATGGGAATGGAAGACTTTAAAAAGACGGTTACGAGAAATACGATCGTCAAGTTGATTTCAATTGCGTTGATCTTTATACTTGTCCGAACGGAAGCCGATCTTTGGAAGTACGTGCTGCTTTTGGGATTGGCGCAGGTTGGTGGTAACGTTACTTTATGGCCTTATCTGCGCAACAGTATTCAATGGGTACCAATCAAAGAATGGCATCCGCTTAAGCATTTCTACCCATCTCTGTTGCTGTTTATCCCAACAATTACCACGCAGATCTATTTAGTTGTCAACAAATTAATGCTTGGTAAGATTGGGCAGCCAACTGCCTTGGGACAATTCGATTTTGCTGATAAAATCGTTAAGTTGGTCTTAGCAGTCGTAACGGCTACGGGGACGGTTATGTTGCCTCATGTCGCCAATAAATATGCTAATGGCGACGTTAAAGGGATTCGAACAAGTTTATATTCTTCATTTGATTTTGTAACAGCAATGTCCGTTCCAATGATGTTTGGCTTAATGGCAATTTCATCTAAATTCGCTCCCTGGTTCTTAGGAGCGGAATATGTTGATACTGGCCGAATCATCTTCTTGGAGGCGCCGGTAATTCTGTTTATTGCCTGGAGTAACGTCACAGGAACGCAATATCTAATGCCGGTTAATCGGGTCAAAGAATATACGCTTTCGGTAACGGCAGGTGCAGTAGTCAACATTATTGGAAATCTGTTTTTGATTGAACCTTATTCTGCAAATGGGGCAGCGATAGCAACCGTTATTTCTGAGTTTGCGGTAACAGCAGTGCAACTGTACTTTGTTCGAACCACCATCAGTCGGCGAATGTTGTTTAAAGATCTCTGGCGGTACTTATTGAGCGGTCTTATCATGTACTTCGTAGTTTTACGTCTAGATGAAATTATGAAGATGAACATTATTAATTTAGCAGCTCAAGTAATTATTGGGGCGGTAGTTTATCTGCTTTGCATTCTTGTATTTAGAGCCCCAATCGTTGAACGGGCCAAGCAGCTTCTGGCAGATAGATAATTTTTACAAAATTCCTTGGAATAATTACCTGAATTAGGAAAATGTTTTAAGGGATTTTTTGTATCTAGAAATAAAGAGTAACCAAGGGAGAGATTTTGTGAAAAAAAGGATCGAATGGATTGATATTGCACGTGGTATTGCGATTATAGCGGTAATTATTGGACATTCTCTGGGAAATTACTTTCCCGGAAAATTTGCTAATTTTATTTACGCATTTCATATGCCGATATTCTTTATATTAAGCGGTTATTTATATCATCAACAAGATTCAAAAAAGTTGATGAAAAAATCTTTTTTAAATCTTGTAATTCCTTACATTGCAACAGTTTGTTTGGAATTATGCATTATTATCTTTAGTCGAATTGTGCCTAATCCAATTTTAGCACCAAGCAGAGCTCATTCTATTAAAGAGTTTGCGGTTTCAGTTTTATATGCTGCTGGTGCTGATACTCAAATTGGCAATCATCATATTCAGGCAATTGGCGCTCTTTGGTTTTTGATAGCAATGTTTTTTGGAATTCAGTTGTTTAATCAGATTATGAAACTAAATATTCAAAAAAATGGCTTGATTATAAAAGGATCATTAACGTTGTTATGTGCACTAATTGGCATTTTTTCAGCAAGATATTTAACGCTACCATTTGCAATACAGCCTGCTCTACTATCTCAGATTTTCTTTTTCTTTGGCTTTATAGTTAAAAAATATCAACTCATTAATAAGTTTGGAACATTACTGATTATTGTAAGTATGATTCTTTGGCTAATTGACTCACAATTTAACTTGTTTGGTTTTGTAAATGCGGCTGCTCAAAATACATGGTTGGCAATCCTAGTTGGTATGCTTTCAAGTATGGTAGTAATAAAATTCAGTATTTTACTTGATAAAATATTAAGTTTCTCTAGGACTATATGGTTAAAACGGCTATTGAAGTTTTGGGGGTCTCAATCGCTGCTGATTTTATGTTTCCATCTGATTGACTTAGACATGGTACAGATTTGGCCAGTAATAGTCGGTAAATTTTCGGTAGTATCTTATACATTTGCTATAGTTTGCGGAATTATATACCGAATAACATTTGCTTCAGTATTTGCGGTAAGTATGCCTAAAATACCTTTATTGCGGAATTTTTATATGAACCGTCAATATCCATTGAAAAATATTTTTAAAAAGTAAATTATAGAATCTATAATTTGCTTTTTTATGTTAATATAATTGGAAATTGTGAAAATATTGGAGGAGAAAAATAAGATATGAATGTGCATAAGCGATATAAGATGTATAAGAAGGGGAAAAAATGGTGTTGTATGGCCCTAACTACGTTTGTGGCCATCCTTGGAGTGTTGACAACGACTGAGATTGCTAATGCCGATATCGTTACTGATCCAGATCAAGTTGCTTTAGTATCCTCAACTAAAACAACTATTGCCAATGAAAATTCATCTAGCGCTGATTTAAATACAACTAGCGAAAATGTTCCTGAATCTGGACAAAAGTCAGATGTCAGTCAGGCAATTTTTTCTAGTTCTAAGAGTGCATCTGCAAGTTCTGACAATGCGTCAAATAGTTCTGTTGAAAATATTGCATCAGATTCAAAGGCAATTCAAAGTACGGAAGCTCCTACAGCAAATCAAGTTTCTCCTGTATCAGATACAGAAAAAAAACAAGGCAATATTAGATAGCCCTAAAAATAGTAATGTTGAAGCCATGTCAATGACATCATTACCTGCTTCAACGATTAAAAATGGTTTAGAAACTGAAAATACGAATACCTACTATTATGAAAACGGTCAGCAGTTAAAGAATGCCTTTAAGATCGTTAATGGCAAAATGTATTACTTCAATTCCAATGGAGTAATGGTAAAAGACTACTTCTATAAAAATTGGGGTCATACTTATTATTTCCAAAAAGATGGTTCTCGCTTGGATGACGGATTCTATAACAATTGGGGAAATACTTATTACTTTGGAAATGGTGGTGTTCGTCTAGATGATGGATTCTATAGTAACTGGGGTCATATGTATTACTTTGGTGATGGTGGAGTTCGTTTAGATAATGGATTTTATAATAATTGGGGAAATACTTATTACTTTGGAAATGGTGGAGTTCGTTTAGATAATAGTTTTTACAATAATTGGGGAAATCTTTACTACTTCGGTTCAGATGGCTCATTACAAAAAAATAGGCAAATTAGTGTTAATTTAACGAATTATTGGGCTAATAATGATGGTGTTTTAACTCCCCAATTTGATAATGGAGTAAATCGATACATTATTAATAACCACATAGGTCATGCAAGTATTACATATTACAATGCTATTCCTGAAAACATTACGGGAAATTATTCCGGTACCAGTGATGGCAGGCCGAATATGATTGTTGTTCATGAAACTGCAAACCCTAATGATAGTATCTGGGGTGAAATCAATTATGAAAAATCGCATTATAATAATGCCTTTGTTCACGCATTTGTAGATAATAATAGTATTATTCAAATTTCTAATACTGACCATGAAGCATGGGGAGCAGCCTATCCCGCTAATGGCCGTGCTGTTCAGTTTGAGCAGGTCGAAGTATATGGCGGTTGGAACTTCGCTGCAGAACTTGTTAATGCTGCTTATTACACAGCCTATAAAATGAAACAATATGGGATGTATCCAAGAATTGCTGATGGTAATTTGAGTGCTACATTATGGTCGCATCATGATGTAAGTAGCTATTTGGGCGGTACTGATCATACCGACCCCGACAGTTACTGGTCAAATCGTGCTTGGACCAACTTTGGAACTGGTTATGGCATGTGGGACTTTACTATGTTGGTTAACTATGAATATGCATTACTACAGTAAATAAAATAGCCCATACTCTTAAGTTTAGAAAGTAACGTTAAGAGTATGGGTTTTAGTTTTAAAAATTAAAATTTTTGAAATTTATTTGAAAATAAGGTCACGAAGCCATTGCAAAAATTATGGTTATATAACAAAAATTGTGATTAGTTATACATCTAAGATTTATGTGTTAGTATGAGCTGTGTTAGTAATTAAATAAAAATTAAAATCATTAAAAATTTAGCAATGGAAGGGCAGGAATAGATAGATTATGGATGTACGGAAACACTATAAGATGTTCAAGAAAGGCAAAAAGTGGTGTTGTATGGCTTTGACGGCCGTTGCGGTTGCTACCGGAACGATGATGGCAACTCAAACGGCTAATGCAGATACCGTTTCTGAGACAAATACCGTTTCTTTAACGGCAACGTCAGAGCCGGCTGCCGTCAGTGAAAACAGCTCAAGTACGTCTAGTGAAGCAATGACTTCAGCAGCGTCGGCCGTGGATGCTGTAAGCCAGGCTGGCACTTCAAGTGCAGAAAGTACATCTGCTGTATCATCCCAATCTGAAAGTACCAACAGTCAATCTGCTGCTGATGCCAACAGCCAGGCGACCGCGGAAAACATTGACAGCTCATCAGCAGCTGACAATTCAGAGACTGCTACCAGTACCGCTGCGTCTGCAGACACTCAAGATTCAACTGCGGAGATTCCTACTGATTCGAACAGTACTGCTTCAGCTACAAGCCCAGCCGGTGTCAGTTCTGAGGACACGGCACTGACCTCATTGGTTGCTGCTTCTGCTGACACGGTAAAGAATGGCTTGGTTGTTGAGAATGGCAGTACGTATTATTATGAAAATGGTCAGCAATTAAAGGATAATTTTACAACCATTAACGGTAAAACCTACTATTTCAAAACAGATGGTACGATGGCCAAAGATTACTTCTATCAAAATTGGGGCAATACGTATTATTTCCAAAAGGATGGCTCTCGTTTAGACGATGGCTTTTATCAGAACTGGGGCAATACCTATTACTTTGGTGATGGTGGTGTTCGTCTAGATGATGGATTTTATACTAACTGGGGTCACACATACTACTTCGGTGATGGTGGTGTTCGCCTAGATGATGGTTTTTATCAGAACTGGGGTAATACGTATTATTTCCAAAAAGACGGTTCTCGTTTAGATGACGGGTTTTATAGTAATTGGGGCCATACCTACTATTTTGGTGATGGTGGCGTTCGTCTAGATGATAGTTTTTATTTTAATTGGGGAAACTTATATTACTTCAATAGTGATGGATCATTAGCTCAGAATCAGAGCGTATGGGAAAATGGCAATGAATATTGGGCTGGCAGTGATGGTGCTATCACTACAGGCGATTCGACGGTAGAAACCGCAATTAGCGCTGCAAAAACTCAGATTGGTTTAGCACCATATACATGGGGAGGTGGACGGACGGCCGCCACAATAGCTGCTCATCAGTTCGATTGTTCTAGTTTTGTTCGCTGGGCGTATGCTCAAGCCGGTATTTCACTGAATGGTGGGCTTTGGGCTACTACCTATACGGAAATCTATTCAGGAACTGGAGTACCAGTCAGTCAGATGAAACGAGGGGACCTGTTCTTTATGGACGATAACGGTCATGTTGGTTTGTATCTTGGTGGTGGCTGGTTCATTCATGATTCACCATCGTCACCTACGAAGGGTGTTGGTATTAACAACTTAGATGATCATTTACCTGCATATCCAAACCTTACTTGGCGAAATATTATTACTGCAACATGGAATGGTGTTTATGGTGTACATAGGGTCGCATAAGTTAGTAACAATAAAAGATCTCTTAAGAGGTCTTTTTATTTGTGAAAAAAACTAGAAGATAAGATTACAAGTCTATTGCAAAAATTATCGTTCTTTAACAAAAACGATGAATAGTTATTTGATAGATGATTGTGTGTTAGTATGAACAGTGTTATCAGTTAAAATAAAAATTAAAACCATTAAAAATTTAGCAAACTTTAGTAATGGAAGGGTAGGAATATTTAGATCATGGATGTACGGAAACACTATAAGATGTTTAAGAAAGGCAAGAAGTGGTGCCGCATGGCTTTGACGACCGTTGCAATTGCTGCTGGAACGGTGATGGCAACACAAACGGCTAATGCGGATACAGCAGTTGAAACGGGCAACGCTGTAGTATCAACAACTTCTGAAGTTCCGTCAGCCAGTGCAAACACTTCTGGTTCAGCTACATCTAATGAGAGTGCAGCTTCAGCAATGTCAAGCACAACTATTACAAACCAGGCTAGTGCTTCCGGTACAGAAAATATAGCTAGCGCTGTGAGCGAATCTGCAAATATTATCAGTCAATCTGTTGCAGATGATGCCAACAGTCAATCTTCTGTTGCAAATACAGCTAATGATAGTGCAGCCAGTGTGTTAGAAATTGCCGAAAGTACTAGTTCAGCATCAGCAAGTACAAACTCTGATACCGCTGTAAAAAAGACCACTACGGTTTCAGCCAATGCTGAAAGCTCTTCCGTTAGTTCTGCAGTAACTGATACTGAAAATATCGCAATGACTTCATTAGCTACTGCTGCACAAAAGGATGGCTTAGTAACTGAAAATGGTAATACTTACTATTACCAAAATGGTCAGCAATTAAAGAATAATTTTGCAACTATTAATGGCAAAACTTACTACTTTAAAGCTAATGGGACAATGGCTAAAAATTATTTTTATACTAATTGGGGTCATACGTACTACTTTCAAAATAGCGGTGCCCGTCTAGATGATGGATTTTATACTAATTGGGGTCATACGTACTACTTTGGTGATGGCGGTGTCCGTCTAGATGATGGGTTCTACACTAACTGGGGCCACACGTACTATTTCCAAAAAGATGGTGCTCGCTTAGATAATGGATTTTACACCAATTGGGGTAACGTCTATTACTTTGGTGATGGTGGCGTTCGTTTAGACAATAGTTTCTATACTAATTGGGGAAAAATCTATTACTTTGGAGCGGATGGAGCACGTGTAACCAATGCTACGATTAACCTTGGATTTGGCAATCTGACTTTTGATGGCAATGGTGTTCTTTCCGATTCCAATTCATTTATTGGTAGTATCGTAAATGGCGCAATTCGTGGATGGACTCAATATAAAATTTTGCCATCACTGACGCTTGCTCAAGCAATTCTTGAAAGTGGATGGGGCAGATCGACTTTGGCCTCTCAATACCATAATCTGTTTGGCATTAAGGGTTCCTACAATGGGCAATCCGTAACTATGGCAACCGCTGAATATATTAATGGACGCTATATTACCATAAATGATGCATTTCGAGCATATCCTGACAATGATGCTAGTGTTGCTGACCATAGCTTATTCTTCATTCAAAATTCCCGTTACAGTAATTTGATAGGGGTTACTGATTCCAATACTGCAACGTACTTGGTCCGAGCAGATGGTTATGCAACAGATCCATCATACACAACTTCATTAAGAAATATGATCAGTACTTATAATTTGACTCGTTTTGATCAAGTTGCTTTCCGTTTATAATTAATAAACTGTGAAGAAACGACTTTTGCCGAAAGGTTTAAGCCGTTTCTTTTATTTTTACAATTATTACAGAAGCGTTTCAAAGATTATTGTTGATTAACAATCAACTGAAAATACACGATTATAGGATTTTTTATGGTAAGGTAATAATCGTTAATAAATTATTAGTGAAAATTAAATCTTTAAAAATAATGAAAGGACTTTTGTTGATTATGGAAGCAAAGAAACACTTTAAATTGTTTAAGAAGGGTAAACAATGGTGTTGTATGGCAATTGCCACCACAACTGTAGCTTTGGGCGTTGCTGCGTTTAATGCTCAAAATGTTAACGCTGATACAGTTAATGATGTGCAAACAACAGCTGTTGCTTCCACAAGCACGGAAATTCAAAGTGAGAGTGTCGCCGAACAATCTGATGCAAGTGATGTAGCTCTATCAACTACTGATACTATTGCTGTCAACGAAGCGAGTGGAGTAAATTCAGCAGTTGCTAGTTCAGTTGCTGAAAGCAGTAATGAGAGTGCTCAAAGTAATGCCCCGGTTGCTTCTCAGAGTACCTCATCAAATAGCAGTGCAGCTTTACCTGCTGCAAGTGCAGAAGCCTCTTCAGCTGCTGAAAATGTAGCGTCTGTTTCTTCCTCTGTAAATGAAGAAGTTGCTGACAGTGATGTAGCAATGACTACGTTGTCTGCTCAAGCTGTTAAGAATGGTTTAGTTACCGAAAATGGCAACACTTACTATTATCAAAATGGTCAAGCGGTTAAGGATTATTTTTTGACGCAAAACGGTAACACCTATTATTTTACCGCTGATGGTACAATGGCCAAGAACTACTTCTACAGTAACTGGGGTCATATGTACTACTTCCAAGGCGATGGTGCACGTTTAGATAATGGATTCTACAACAATTGGGGCCACACATACTACTTCCAAGGTGATGGTGTACGTTTAGATAACGGTTTCTACAATAATTGGGGCCACACGTATTACTTCCAAGGTGATGGTGCACGTTTAGATAACGGTTTCTACAATAACTGGGGAAATACTTACTATTTCCAAAGTGATGGTGCTCGCTTAGATAATAGTCTTTACAACAACTGGGGAAATCAATACTACTTTGGTGGCGATGGTGCTTTAGTAAAAAATACTAATGTTACTGTTAATGGTGTTTCATATAAAGCAGCTAGCGATGGCGTTTTGACTTCTGTTAATGATGCAATCGTACAATTGGCTTTGAAACTTACCACAATGAATATTCCGTATGTTTGGGGTGGTGATTCATTGCAATGCATGGATTGTTCAGGTTTGGTTAAATATGTGATGTCACAGGTGCGGGGCTTGAACCTTCCTCATAATACGATTGCTCAAGAAGGCTACTTAACTGCCCGTAAGGCTGTAAGTCAAGCACAGCCTGGCGATCTGCTTTTCTGGGGGGGTGCAGGTGCATCATACCATGTTGCAATCTACATCGGTAATGGAAAATATGTTCACGCACCACAACCTGGTGAATATGTAAAAGTTGGCTTCATTAACTCATACTTTATGCCATCGTTTGCTGGTACGCTTCGTTAAATTTATTAAGCATTGGCATGACGGAAAAGTCTGCCAGTGCTTTTTTAATTGTTGATTGCCGTTATCAATACTAGTATAATTCGATTATGAAATTGTCCGTTAAATTAAAGGAGATTATAAAAATGCATTTTAAGAAAGTATTGGCCACTATTGTAGCTTTTGGGTTAATGCTATCCTTAACTGCGTGTGGAAGCAAACAAACCGTTTCTACTAGCAGTTCAAGCAAATCAGCTAGCGTACCAGCAAAAAAATCTGAATCATCATCTGCTAAATCTCAAGGTAAAAACTATTCGGAAGCTCAATATGCAATGATGGCATATCTCAAGAGCGCAAAAAAGGAGGGCACTAATACTGGAAATCAATCAGTACAGATAACTACTAATAATAATTTAAGACGAAGAATAAGTGACAATCAAGAACAATATACGGTTACTAATACTGCAAAGAAGGTAACTGTTAAGTCTTCAGAAGCTTCCTATGTCTTTTCAAAAGATCAACTAACTAAGTCTTTACAGAAAAATATTGAAAATGTGAACGAATTACTGGATAAAAATAGTGATTCATCTGACAACTTAAGTTCTTCAACTTCATCATCAAAAGAAAGCAACCTTACTGAATCTTCTAGTATCAGTTCATCATCTAGCTCTTCGAGTGCATCTTCATCATCAAGTAGTCAAAGTACCGCAAAGATGACAGCTGCTGATGCAAAGGCTATGCTTAAAGAACACGTCAGCGTTGAAAGAGAAAAAGCTGGTTTAAGTGGTCAATCAGTATCCGGGATGCCAACTGCTGATGATGTTGACAGTTTTACTATGAATCAAAACTCTGATGGAAATTGGACGGCAACAGGCATGATTAATGGACAGACTGTTACCTACAATATTACTCCATCACAAGTATCCTCAAATAACTAATAATAAAAGGATAGTACATCATGGATTATTAGAAATTCATGATGTACTATTTTATTAATGTGTATTTTTATTATAGAAAGAAGTTTTAAAACCATATGAGTAAAAAGAAACAATTTTCTCAATTTTTTATTGCTCTATTATTGATAACAAATTTTTTGATAATGCTGGTTTGGAATTTAAAAACACCATTAATGGATGATGATTTATGGTTTAGATATCAAGCAGTTCAAGGGCATATAATAAGAGATGGTATACAAGATTATATGACTTGGAATGGTAGATTTTGGGGTCAGACATTTTGTCGAGTTTCTTTGTTGGGCGGTCAAAAGGGATCGAGCATTCTAAATGCATTTTTATTTGCAATTTTGATTTTTTTAATCCTAAAAATAACAGATGCACTGCAAGATGAAAATTTTTCTCTATTAAGAGTAGTTACTGTTATATCTGCCATATATCTCTTTACTCCTGGATTTGCCAGTGTATTTATTTGGCGCGCAGGAGTTGGAAATTACATGGATACAATGATTATCTATATTAGTTATCTTTTATTATTCGTAAATGCCACTAATAAAAAACTAGCCTGCCTATATCTACCTATGTTAGGGTTCTTTGCAGGATGGGGAAATGAAAATACCTCTGGTGGTGTGATCCTAATATCAATACTTGTAATTTGTATCCAATATGTTTTTACAAAAAGGTTTTATTTAAGTCAAATATTAGGATTAGTGTTTAGCCTAATTGGATTGGCAATATTGGTAATGTCGCCAGGAGGACATAATCGATTAGTAACAACTCATCCAAACTTCTTACAAGAATCTATCATTAGAAGAACTTTAAGCAATTTTAAACAATTGGTTGCTTTTATACTATCACAAAAGCAGATGGTTTTATTTTTTGTATTATTGGTTTTAGTAATAATAGTTGCTACTCTTTATAATAAAAATCGTTATCAATATCTTATAGGACTTTCATTTGTAATTGGAGGTGTTGCCTCAATTCTAGTGTTGGCATTTGCGCCTGAAGGATTTAATGAATCTCGCGCTTTCTCTGGTGGATTTATATTAATGATTGTAGGAATATTTAAACTACTTTCTTTTAATGCGGAAAATAGAATTTCTTTAATTATAAACATTATAAGCGTTTTGATTATTATGTTGTCGTTTTACCGAGTTGTAGTTGGATATAAAGATGCAATGGTATTTAACCATAATTTGTCAGCACGTTATTCAATAATAATTAATTCAAAAAATAAAGAGAATGTGTATGTTGAACCTATTTCATATAATAGTAATAATGATTATTCAATTGAAAACTCCTTTTTTGAATTAACAAATGATCCTAATGCTTTTCCAAATAATGTGTATGAACCTTATTTTAAGGTGAAAAAAATCTATTTAAAATAAACATTTATGTTCTGTAAATTACATTTATTAAGGTTGGAATTTAAAATGTCAAAATTATCGATTGTAGTTCCTTGTTATAACGAAGAAGAATCAATTCCATTATTCTACCCAGCTGTGGAAAAAGTCGTTCGTCAAATGAACGATTTACA
>ERZ841116.1425-NODE-1425-length-11891-cov-2.907063_pt1 | contig 11891 bp, 12 predicted proteins | sample MGYA00519875_ERZ841116 | MGnify/ENA primary metagenome ERZ841116 (study PRJEB31850, sample SAMEA3708889) | human gut metagenome | biome: human gut; feature: human-associated habitat; material: faeces | place: China | collected 2014 ... | reverse complement strand
CACATCTGAAGTCTTTGGTACATGGTTTCTATGAAATTCTTCACCGCCAAAAACATCCCATAGACTATCCTTTAGAACTTCTAATCCTCGAATGCTGGGTGTCGCATAAAGTATTTGATACAACTCAACGTTTTTCATAGTATGGAACGAATAAGAAAAAGTAAATTTGACATGACCGACGTGCAGTTCCCTTGTAACATAATTTATAAATTCGTCCTTGGTTGCAGGTTTAAATCCTCCCAAACACTTTTGAATTCTACCGGTATCCTTAGCAATATTTCGCACATAGTCGCTAGTAAAGAGATTAAAAAGCAGCTCACAGTAATTATTTTCTAAAATAGCATGAAGTTTAGAAATTTGAACCGTCCCAAAATTATAAGGATCAACATATATTAGGTTACACTTTCCATATGCAAAAAGCCCCTGCTTATTTTGGGAGTCTGCTGCAATCATATCCAAATAGTCGTTGACATCCTTGTTCTTTGAATGCACTCGCAAATTCGAACTTTTTTGAGGTAAAATATATTTTTGATATATTTTGTCGAAAATTTTTATTCTTTCTTTGTCGATGTCATTCAGGTAGACAACAAATTTTTTGGAAGGAAATTGTTTTGCAAGCCCATTAAAATCCTCTATAACTTCCAGTGCAGTGCAGGCATCACCATCTTTATAGACTCCCGCGTTGCACATACAGTCTATAAAATTAATCTGCTGAATTTCTTTTCGGTTCGCTTCTATTCTCACCCATTGCCTTACATATCGGGCAACATACCTTATTTTATATGTTGTCTGTTCCGCTTTTTCATCCAAATTGGATTCGTCAATTCCCAATTTTTTAAAGTCATTAGGTGAAATATTCATAATTCCTCCACAATGAATTATTATTCCATCACTCTAATCGTACTCTCAATAAATGCAATCTCATCCTCCGCCAACTCGTACTTCTTGTACAGCTTTTCATCCGTCCATTCCACCGTAAAGTCCTGATCAGGCACAAAAGCAAAGTTTGCTCTTGCAATGTGCATAGAAGAATAGGTCAACCGCAACATGAAGCGAGTAAACATTCACCACACCCCCTTCAATTTATTAATATAATAACATACTTTTCGACGTTTGTGAATGTACACGACAAGAAAGCTATTCGCTCATATCTTCATTCTACTTTTTATTATCTCGTGGCTTCATCTCGTAGCTTCTTTTCCGAATATATAAGATGGCAGTCGGGAATGCTTAAAACACATGCGTATGGCAAGCTATTTCGAATAGAATTAATTGCTGTTAATTTCAATTCACAGTCGCTTATACATTATTCCGGCCACATAATCTTCCACTCAAAATACTCTGCCCGCGTGATCTCTTCCGCATACAACTTCTTCTGAACCGTGGCCCAATCCTTTAGAAAGTCATCCAGAATCGTATCATCAAACCACACCGCCACCGGGGAACGCGGCGGCCAGTTATCGTTGTCATCATAGTGTAGCGCAAGGTCTGGGTTGGCATTATACCGCGCTGTGCCACGCTCGGTGGGCACCAGCTTGATAACGCCGGGCTGCTCCTCGTCCAGCCAGAAAAGCTGCTCCAGAATATCATTCGCCGGGCCGTTTCCGCCATCGGAAAGTGCCAACGGGGAAACACGCAAAGCCTCTGCTATTTGATTTAGCAGGGGCTTTTTTGGCACGCGGTAACCCATTTCGTATTGAGCAATGCGGTTTGCGCTGAGGTCGACCAACTCGCCCAACTCTTTCTGGGTCATGCGGCGGTGCTGGCGGATGCGCTTGATTTTCTCTCCGATGTTCATTTCAGTTCACTCACTTTGCAGGATTTTCCTTATTGTACCACACCATAACATAAAAGCGCAAGAAAAAAGTAACAATTTTGCGAAAACTATTGACATTCGCATAAAAGCGCAGTATCCTATATTTGCATCGCAAATATGCGAAAGTCAAAATTCAAGGATGGTGATCGAATGGATTGTAAAGAAATCAGAGAAATGTACAAGCTCATGTTTGCGGAGTACCCGGACATTGTAACGGTCAAGGATCTGCAAGCCATGCTGGGCATCAGCCGCCACGCGGCCTATGACCTGCTGGGGGAGGGCGAAATCAGCTGCATCCGGCTGGCAAACGCTTACAAAATCCCCAAAATCAATGTGATCAATTATGTTCTGAAAAGTCCGTGCGGTCAGACCCGCGTGAGCGCGTAGGAGCTGCCTTGATTTTGGCAAGAGCACCTCCCCGTCTTAAATAGATTCGGCACCTTGAAAACTGCATATCCGACAAGCAAGGTACATTCACCACATTGCCGTCAACTTACGAGTACGGCAGCGCAGACAGAGTACGCGCCATGACTGCCACCGGGCACGAGCGATTCAATCTCTGATAAACACCCCGTGGCGGAGTGGAGCGCAATGACAGCTGTGGTCGTAAAGATACTTCCGTCCAGTCACAGTTCACACAATGAGGGCGGCAGGCAGAGAACCTGGCTGGGGTAAAAATACCCATGATGCCGTTGCAGCCGAACGGCAGCCTTGCGAATCGTCCCCACAGCTGGGGCAAGGTGGGCAAATGCAGCTGTAAATCGAAATGTTATCCCGAAAGTGTACCGAACGGATTCACTTTTTCCAGCCCAGTAAAAGTAGTGAATCAGAACCGTATACTTTCTGGAAATTTATTGGAAGTGAATCAGATTTGATTCACTTTCCAGAGCGTAAGACATAAAAGTGAATCAGAACTGATTCACTCGCAGTAACCGCCCAAATCCGCCCGGTGTGGGGCGGATGCCACACGCAGCACACGGATACGAAACAGCCGAAGCGCCCGCCGTTTGGCGCGCTTGTGGGGCTATGGGGCGGCGTGAGCCGTACAACTTAACACTGGAGAATAAAACTTACTACACACAAAAAGACGATAGTATGAGATAATAGATATATACCAAAACAGAAAGGACGATGCGAATGAATTATGAAAAACTTCCAAAAACGATCTCTGCCGAAGAACTCCTCTCCACGCCGCTGCCGCCGGTCAAGTGGATCATTCCTGATTTACTTCCGGCAGGGCTGGCGCTGTTTGCCGGCCCCAGCAAAGCGGGCAAAAGCTGGCTGACCTTGTGGCTGTGCTTGCAGGTGGCGCAGGGAAAGCCTATGTGGGGACGCGAAATAGAGCCGCACACCGTGCTTTATCTATCGCTGGAGGATACCTTTAACCGCCTGCAGAAGCGCCTTCTCCAGCTTGTGGGCAGCGAAGAAGCCCCCGAACGGCTGGTCATGCAGACGGAATGCAGCAGCATCGGGCAGGGGCTGGAAGAACAGCTCACAAGTTTCCTCTATCAGCACCCGGATACAGGGCTGATTGTCATTGACACTTTGCAAAAGGTTCGTTCCAACGACCAGAACAACAGTATGTATGCCAATGATTACAAGGAAATCAGCGCACTAAAAGCACTGGCGGACAAATACAATGTCTGCATTTTGCTGATCCACCATCTGCGCAAACAAGCCGCAGACGATCCGTTCCAGCAGATTGCAGGCTCCAACGGTCTGATGGGTGCGTCCGATACCAGCTGTACCAATGTGCCGATATGGGTTTCATCCTGCAAAATGCGGATGATCGTTGTAGCAGACCACTTGCAATCCTCTTTGTCGGCATAGCCGTGTTTGGCATAGGGAAAACCATTGTTTTTCTTATAAGCCAGGGGGGAGAGGATGCCCATTTCGTTCAGCACGGTGGCGATCCGCAGGGCGCTCGTCCCATCCAGGCGCATACGGAAGATGGCCTGGACAACGCGGGAAGCATACGGGTCAGGTACAAGCAGGTTTTTGTTTTCCTCAGATTTCATATAGCCGTAAACGGGAAAGGCTCCAACAAAATCTCCGTTACGGCGCTTTATATCCAAAGAGGTACGGGTCTTGATAGAAATATCCCGGCAATAGGCTTTGTTGAACATGAGGCTTTGCATGAAGCCATCATCTCGCCGGAGGTATGGAATGAAGTGCAGGCCATCAACCGGGAAAGGACGCGGCTCTCGGCGGACAACGCGCCGCCGAAGCCCTTCCTGTTCACCGGCAAGCTCGTCTGCGCCGACTGTAAAGCACCCCTTCAGGGCAACCGGGAGGCGCAGCGCCGCAAGAACGGCACGTCCAAAAAGTACGGTTCCTATTTCTGCTCCCGTTATACAGCCTCCGGCTACGGCGCGTGTTCCAGGCACACCATCTATGAGATGACGCTGACGGAGCTTGTATTGAGCGAGATCCGCGCCCATGCCGAGGCGCTGGAACTGGACGAAGCTGCCATGCTGGACAGGCTGCAAGCGCAGCGCACCGCCGCAGACGCAGAGCGTCAGGAAAGCGTCCGGCAGGAGATTGGGAAGCTGCGCCGCCGCGTCTATGAGCTGGAGCAAATGACCGCCAAGCTCTATGAGGACAAGGTTTGCGGCAGCATCAGCGCAGTGTCCTTCGCTGTACTGCTTGAAAAGACCGAGCAGGAGCGTCGCCAGCGAACCGACCGGCTGGATACGCTTCTTGCGGAAGTCAGGGAGTATGAGCAGAGCGCCGCAGACATTCAAAGCTGGGCGGCAGTCGTCCGAAAGCACCTGCATATATTGGAGCTTGACCGTGAAACGGTGGACGAGCTGATCGACCGCATTGAGGTATCCCACGACAAGCAGATCACGGTTCGCTATCGCTTCCAGAGCGAGTTTGAAACCTATGCGGAGGTGCTGGAACAATGCAGAAATATGTGATTGCCCTCTACATCCGCCTCTCTATCGAGGACTACAAGTACGACAGCTTGAGCATTGAGAATCAGAGCCTTGTTCTCCATGAATATGCGGCATCCATGCCCGAAGCTCTGAACGCGGAGATCATGGAGTTCATCGACAACGGATACAGCGGCACGAATTTTGAGCGTCCGCAGGTACAGAAGCTCATTGAGCTGGTGCGGGCCAATCAAATCGACTGCATCATCGTCAAGGATTTTTCCCGCTTCGGGCGCAACAGCATTGAAACCGGCTACTTCATTGAGCGCGTGTTCCCGCTGTTCCATACCCGCTTCATTTCCATCAGCGACGATTTTGACAGCAGCAAATTCAAGGGCGACACCGGCGGCATGGACGTGGCGTTCAAGTATCTCATCAGCGAGTATTACAGCCGCGATATGTCCATCAAAACCAAGAGCGCCAAGTACGCCAAGATGCAGCGCGGCGAGTATCAGAGCAAGATTTGTCCCTACGGCTACCGCAAAAGCGCCGATGGCAGAATGGAGCCTGACCCGGAGGCCGCTGCCGTTGTGCAGCTCATCTTCCAGCTTGCCGCCGAGGGCATCAACGCCACTGCCATCACGCGGGAGCTGTTTCGCAGAAGCATCCCTACCCCCGGCCAGTACAAAGCGGCGCACGGCAATCATACCCACGATATTTCCCGCTGCCACGGGATTTGGAGTGCATCCACCATTCTCCGCATTTTGGAGGACGAACGCTACACCGGCGTGTATGTGATCGGCAAGCGGGCGGTTCTCGAAGTAGGCGGCACCAGAAGCCGCCTGAGGGACAGAGAATCGTGGTACATCATCCCCGACCATCACCCGGTCATCGTCGAGAAAGCTGTGTTTGATACCGTGCAGGCCAGCCAGCTCCGATTTTCCCAGCCGAACAAGAAAAAGCGGGACTACCCGCTGAAAGGCAAAGTCTTCTGTGGCTGCTGCGGTCATGCGCTGTCCCGCACCATGCAGAAAACCTCATATTATCACTGCCGCCATTCCGAGGCGGACGTAGAAAGCCGCTGCCACAAGATGCGTCTGAACGCCGCAGAGCTGGAACAGACGGTATTCCTGACGCTGAAAAAGCAGATGGGGGCTGCCGCGCCGCTTGCCCCTGACGGTACGCTCCGGGTGGATGCTTCCGTACCGGAACGCGCCGAATATGAGCAGCAGATTGAGACGCTGCAAGACGGCAAGCGCACTTTGTATGAACGCTATCTCATGGGAGAGATCGACCTGAACACCTACAAGGCGGAAAAGGCCGCGTGTGACGAGCTGCTTTTGAAAACGAAAAACGCCTATGCCGCAGCATTGGCACAGGCGAAGCAAAAACAGGACGAGCAAGCACGGCAGGACAGCCGCAAGGAAGCGTCCAAGGCGATTTTCGATGCGGACACGCTGACCACCGAGCTGGCCGAGCTGCTGATCGACCGGGTGCTGGTGTACCCCGATAAGCGCATTGAGATCGCATACAAAATCCGGGATATTTTTGATTGAGGTGGCAGACATGAAAATCGCTTTCTATTGCAGAGTGGTCGGACAGGGCTTTTGCTTTGTTCTCCCCGATGAAGCTGACAAGCTCCGCGAGTTTTTCGCCGAACATCAGGATAAGCCTGCGCTTGATATTATTAGAAGGTTCCAAAAAAGGCTGACACATTTCTGATTTCTGTGCTATAATATAATCGTGTTTTGTACTTAGAGGTTCTAACGCACTATTCTGAAATGGAGAATCGCCATGGTAACTACGATTACAGGAACAACGAATAAGCCAGTATCTAGTGATCGCTTAAAGAATTATTTTAGTGCTCACAATGAATTTGATGGCATTCTATATATCGGGTACCCAATTATCGGTACTGTTGAAGGTGCTTATCCTATTGATGCTTTGTGGATTTCACCCAAACAGGGACTTGTTGTGTTTAACCTTATCGAGGGGAAACGTCTAGGTGATTATCAAGATGATCAGGACGATTCATACAACAAAGTGGAGTCCAGGCTTAAAGGTCATCGTGAACTGGTATATAAGCGACAGTTGCAGGTTTCAATTAATGTTATTACATTTGCCCCGGCCATTGTAACGTTGCCTGAAAACGATGACTATCCTGTATGCAATGAAAACACAATAACCAATCAAATATGTGATCTCAATTGGGAACACCCCGAGTACTATGAGAAACTTGTTTCAGTACTGCAATCGGTTTCAATGATTAGGAAGGGCCGGAAGAAGAGAGAAGTAAAACATTCAGAGTCACGAGGCGCAAAGCTTCAACAACTTGAAGAATCGGTTGCAAACCTTGACAATGCGCAAGGCCGAGCTGTAATTGAAACAGTAGAGGGCGTTCAAAGAATTCGCGGACTAGCTGGCTCTGGAAAAACAATTGTGTTAGCCTTAAAAGCAGCCTATCTCCACGCACAGCATCCGGAATGGAAGATTGCTGTGACCTTCAATACACGCTCACTGAAGGGGCAACTAAAGCAATTGATTAATTCGTTTTATATCGAACAGACCAGCATGGAACCTGACTGGGATAATTTGCAGATAATTCACGCTTGGGGATCGAGTAGTAAGACTCCCGGAATCTATTACAATTTTTGCGTAGAAAACGGTCTTGAATGCTTAGACTATTCATCCGCTAGGAACCAGTTTGGACGTAATATGGCTTTCTCTGGAGTCTGTGAAAAGGCTATATCTGAAATAGAAAACGCTGCTCCCATGTATGATGCCATATTAATTGACGAGGCTCAAGACTTTCCCGTAAGCTTTTTACAGCTTTGCTATAAGATTTTATGTGAGCCTAAACGGTTAGTATATGCATATGACGAGTTGCAAAATTTAAATCTGCAATCGCTCCCGTCGCCAGAAGAGCTATTTGGAACAAATAACGAAGGAACTCCAAATGTACGCTTTAACTACGAACCAGACGGCACATCAAAACAAGATATTATTCTCGAAAAGTGCTATAGAAACTCAAGACCAGCTCTTGTATCTGCTCATGCGCTTGGATTTGGAATTTATAGAGAGCCAGACGCCTTTTCTGACATTGGTTTAGTGCAGATGTTTGAGCAGAAAAACCTATGGAAGGAAATTGGCTATTCAGTTATTGAGGGCGAATTGGAAGATGGCAAACGGGTGGTCCTTGCCAGAACTGAAAATAGTAGTCCGAAGTTTTTGGAAAGCCATTCTCCTATAGATGATTTGATTCTGTTCAAGTCTTTCAAGACAAAGCATGAGCAAGACGTATGGGTTGCCAGTGAAATTGAAAAAAATCTACGTGATGATGAACTCAGAGCCGATGATATTATTGTAATTAACCCGGACCCAATTACAACTAAAGATGCTGTTGCTTCAATAAGGAAGATTCTTTATGATAAAGGAATTCAAAGTCACGTTGCAGGTGTCGATAGTTCTCCGGATGTGTTTTTTGATACCGATAATGAATCTGTAGCCTTTACCGGTATTTATCGTGCAAAAGGAAATGAAGCTGCTATGGTGTATGTTATCAATGCTCATGACTGCTTCCAGGCGGACGATATAAATATGCTGAATTCGGACAATGCCAAAATACGAAATCGTCTATTTACAGCGATGACGCGCAGCAAAGCGTGGGTCAGAGTTGTTGGCATAGGTAGTCAAATGGATCATTTAAAGGCCGAGTACGAAAAAGTTAAAGAAAAGGGCTTCACCTTAGATTTTATCTATCCAACAGAAGAACAGCGAAAGTATCTGAATATTGTTAATCGAGATATAAGCAATGCGGAGAAGGAAAATATTGCGCGTCGTAGGAAGTCAGTAGCTGACCTTCTTCAAGACATTGAAGAAGGTCGAATTTATGTTGATGATTTGGGTTCGGAACAGATTGAACGTCTAAATAAAATACTGAATTCGAGGCGGTCAGAATGAAAACCGCCAAGATGGTTTTTAATCAAATTTCAAACCTAACTAGTGATTTAGTTGGAACTGCACTTTGTAACGATCAAAATTTTCCGATTCACATAGGTCAATCATGGGATGACTGCCAAATTGAAATTCCCAATATAAACGTCTCCGCAGCATTGAAACATAAGCCGTACAGAGAATTGTTTTATGAATTAGAGCGGGCACGGAGTTTTAACCTCAAGTTGCTTGATGGTGCATTGATTCAACTCCAGTACAAATTCAGAGGTAATTCATTGACAGGGCACCGCTTGGGATTCTTTCCAAACCCAGATTTGACAAGTTTTCAGGAAAACCCAGAAGAGTATTTGGATGATGAAATCTATCTTGACGTCACCGATCCCCGGATTGTTGTTACTCCACTACGGTTCGATTATGACAATCGTGAGGAAGTTGTAAGAAATATGGAACATCCCATGTCACATCTTACCATTGGTCAGTATCAGAACTGCCGCATACCAGTTGTTCGCCCGTTGACTCCTAGCCAATTTATTTCTTTCATTGTGCGTAATTTTTACCATACAGCTTACAACAAATATTGCGGACAACTAACCTCCTACACAGATCTGTTTGACCCTACAATTACCGAGGACGAGCGAAAGATTATTCATATGGGGATATACTGAAACTGAAATGCTTTTTTAATTCAACGCAACCAGCCCCTTTCAGTATTAGTAACAGCAAAAGTGCAAATCCCAGACTATCAGCCTGTTTGATAGTCTGGGATTTCTGCTTTTGCAGAGATTTATTTTTTGTCGTGTGCTTGACATACGGGTGTCTGAGGTCGTGAAACCTGATGTGCTCCGCACCGATGGCCTTCAGGATCTTCTCATGGGTGTGCCGGAAGGAATCCGGGTCGAATATGGTGCCGGTCTTGGGCGACACAAACAGGTGGGGACTGTGTGGGTGCTTTGCGTGTTCCTCCACCAGCAGCTCCACCGCCCGCTGCGGGATAGCCAGCTTGCGAACGGAGTTAGGCGTCTTGGGTTGGCTGACTACCAGTTCACCGTTGAGACGGTTCACCTGCTTGCTGACAGAGATGGTCATGTTCTCCACATCCAAGTCCGTCCACAGCAGGGCGAGGAGCTCGCCTCGCCGCAGGCCGGTGGTCAGCTCCAGATAGAAGGCCGCGAGAAGCCCACGGCGCTCCGCTTCCGCAAGGTACATCCCGATTTTCTCTTGCGGCAGGATCTTCATTTCTTTCTTTTCAAGCTGCGGCAGTTTGCAGCCTTGGGCGGGGTTGGTGAGGATCAGCCGCTCCGCCACCGCCTGCTCCAGACAGTTGTTCAGCAGCGCGTGGATGCCCCGTACCACACGGGTGCTAAGACCTTGGTGGCCAGCTCGCCGGTGCTTAAATGCAGAGAGAATATCTCATTGGGCAGCGGTGTAAAGTTTTTCAGCTTGTTGTTTTGTAAGTTCAATACATACCTCCGATTCCTGTTGACATGGCTGTGCGAATGATGTAGGCTAATTACAATATCGATTAGACATCTCGCTTGAGCCTATCATAACAGGGGCGGCATGGTCTGTCAATGCTGTCGGGCAATATTTACAATTAGTCCATAGTTGGAGGGCGTTATGTGGTACTGTAAAATGTATTTCCCCGGAAGGCATGAGGTCATCGAGAGCGACGCTTTCGGCACGCAGGGAGCGCCGTCGCAGCGAACTGTCTTTCCCTTTTTGGAGTCGCTGCTGTCCTTCACGGAACTGGATATGGAGAAGGTCTCCATCGTGCTTCGGTGTATCTCCGACGGCTTGGAGCGCCTCGACCGGGAGCGCGTGACCAACGCCATGGTCAAGCTGGGAGGGCTGGCGGAGATGCACAGCTTCTTCCGCGTGCTGTATACCAAGTGGTTCTATCTTCATTCCGCAGGCTTCGGGAACACCGAGGCTGCGGTATCTGGTGCGTTAGACGAGCTGCGGACGCTGTCGGAGGAGCTGCCGCTGTACCAAAAGCAGATCCAGCACTTCTTTGAGCTGATACTGGATATAGACAAGGCCGGGCGCGAGCCCAGCCGGCAAGTCATGCGGTACTATCATTTTGACAAACCCGACCAGCCCAGCGACCCGGAGTTGTTTCCGTTCCGTCTGCTGACCACGCGCTTTGAGCCTGTGGATGGCGATGCTTGTGCGCCGGTGCTGTACGCGAATACCGTAGCGGATATGATCAGTTTTTCTTTGCAAACCTGCGTGGAGCGCAGCATCACCGTGCGTCGCTGCAAAAACTGCGGACGGTACTTCGCCCAGACAGGCCGCGTCAGCGCGGAGTACTGCGACCGCACACCACTCGACGGTCAGTCCAGCTGCCGTGCGATGGGTGCATTCCAGCAGTGGACGCTGAAGCAGGCGGACGACCCGGTGTTCAAGGTCTACCGCAGGGAGTACAAGCGCCGTTTCGCGTGGATCAAGGCCGGGCGCATCAGCGACAGCGAGTTTTATGCGTGGAGTGAGCAGGCCAGAGCGCAGAAAAAGAAGTGCGACGAGGGTAGCATCACCGCGGAGGAGTTCCAGCGGTGGCTGAAGGAGTCGTAAGCAGGCACGAGGCAGACCGAAGAAAGAAGCTTGCGAGACAGGCAAACTGCCGCGAGTCGAGTTTATCGAGTGGTTAAAGAAAGAAGAGGTGTGACCGATAGTCACACCTCTTCCTGTGTTGCAAAAAGCAAGCAATGAGCGCACATTTAGGAAATGGCAAAACTCGTTTTCTTAATATGGCGAGTCATAATAAAAGTCTAAGAGCCCACAAGCAAAGACGATACACCATGGAGGCGGCGTATCTGGTGTATAGCAGCTACATAGCCGCGTTGGGCGAAAAGCTGCGCAGGGCGCGGCAGGGGATGTTCCCCTGCCAGGCCTTGCGCAGCTTCTCCTTTTTACTCTTTCAATCCACGGGAATACCCGACCCGCACAGTATGGCATAGCATACAAAAAAAGTCAATGTTTTTTGGCGATTATCCTTATTACTGAAGTCTTTACAAGCCTCAGCGAGTGTGGTATGGTTAAAGCATCAACATATGCGCGTTAAAAAATATATGACAGGATGTGATCGCCATGTATCCTGCCCATATCCGCGAAACCGGAGAGCGGCAAACCGTCCAGGAGCATTGCCGGAACACGGCGGCGCTGGCCGCAACCGCACTGCGGCCACTGGGTCTGGAAAAAAGCGCCTATCTGGTCGGTCTGCTCCACGACGCCGGAAAAAACAAACA
>ERZ841116.1420-NODE-1420-length-11906-cov-3.006075_pt1 | contig 11906 bp, 9 predicted proteins | sample MGYA00519875_ERZ841116 | MGnify/ENA primary metagenome ERZ841116 (study PRJEB31850, sample SAMEA3708889) | human gut metagenome | biome: human gut; feature: human-associated habitat; material: faeces | place: China | collected 2014 ... | reverse complement strand
CCTTTTGACTACAGATTTATTTTAAAGCAACTTTGTGAGTATGTAAACTAAAGAAGGCAATTATTTTTTTGCAAAAAAAGATTGACCTTTTAAAAGGCCAATCCCAAAAGTTGTTGTGCAATTGTAAAACAAAATAGAGCTAAACTAGTCGCTCCTAAAACATCAGATGGATAATGTGCTCGCATGTTTAAGCGTGATATAACTACTAATCCCCAAGCAATTATCAAAATGATTAACAACCAAATACCCATAGTATGTCCAAAAATTTGCCAGAGCATTAATGACATTATTGTTGCACTTAAAACATGACCGCTTGGAAAGCTATATCCATCTCGATATGTTTTCATCGATAGAGGTCTTTGTCTTTTTACTGAATGCTTCAAAAAAATTCCAACTGCATCGGTTACTGCTAACGTTCCTAAAGCCCAGATAGCAAGCCAAGGATGCCCTAACATAACTAAAAGTCCTGCCAATATAAAATCCCAAACTACGATTACTTTAGGTTCATTTAAGATAGTAATAATCTTCCAGATCTTACCTTCTCTATTTTTAACAAGTTTATGGTGTAATAGATGATCATAAAAATTAAACAAGCGAGAATTTCTAATATTAAATATTAAACCTAATAAAATCATCGCCGAAATCATTAATTGAATTAAACAATGCAATTTCACTTTTATCTAACCTCAATCAAATGTGCTAATGATCATTGTAACAGCAAATAAATAAAACACATACGTTTTTAAATTTTATTTAAATATTTCTTGTATTTACCATTGGTTCTTAAATTGTTATAATTGAATCGTTGCATTTGGAGAGTTGGCAGAGTGGTAATGCACCGGACTCGAAATCCGGCGAACCGGCTTACACCGGCGCGCAGGTTCAAATCCTGTACTCTCCTTAACTAAAAACTATATATTGTTTATATATGTGCACTCAATTTAGAGATGCGCTTTTTTATTTACAAAATATAATGAGTAATTATAGATTTTGTACTAGCTTATCATTTTTCCTAATCTTAATATAAATTCTTTATATGAATAAATTGGAATACCGTACTTTCTCGCATCTTCTTCTCTTTTAGTAATATTTCTTGTTTTACCCTTTATTAAACAAAAAGTATCTTTGTCAACCGTTGGCTTAATTGTAGCACCTAACGAATTTATAAATGGAATAAACATTTCTCGTTTTGGCCAATCAAATGTTCCTACAATAGATATATGCTCATGCTTTAAATATGGCAAATATGCTGATTTTATACGTCCTGAACGTAATATTTGATAAATCTTAGCAGTTGCTTTACAGTCTTCAAGTGCATCATGTGAATTATTTTTAATATTGAAATAAATTTCTAAAGTTGGTAGATCAAATCCGGGACACTTGTAATAAGATAACTTTTTTCGACTTAACAGCAAAGTATCTATTACAAAATAATCTCCATGTCTTAAGCACTCATTTTCAAGATGTGGAATATCATATTTTATTATATTATGCCCCACAAATGGTAAATCCTCACAAAAAGTATTAAATTCAGATTTGATTGAGTCAAACCTTTTTTGATGAACTAATTTTGCATTAGTAATCCCAGTAAGGTAGGTCACATCAGCTTCTAAAGGTAACGATCCAGGATTAATAAATTGATTAAAAGTATCCACTAATTTATCATGTTTAAACTTTAAAGCCGATAATTGAATTATATTTCCATCTAAACCATTAGTTTCAACATCAACAACAACGAAATTATATACTGACGTTTTTAATCTATGTATTTTATAGGTATAACCATTATTAACCGGTATTTTTTTATTCAATTCATTAATCATTAATTCATACGAACTTGATTGATCAGGTATTCGATCCAACGAATCAAGTTTGTTCATAATCAAGAAAATAATAAATATTAATATAACTAAACATACTCCAATTATTGTCATTATTTTTACCTAACCAAAGATTCAAAAACCTTTAATTTTAATAAAATCATTTCACAACTAAGCTAGGTTCACGCAGTCAATGTTTACATTCTTATTGTCTGCAATTCTAAAATTAATCTTTAAAAAGTCATTATTATTTCACACTTTTCTTGTATCTTAAAAATATACCAATTGACACAACGAAAGGACTCGTATTATGGCAAAGATCATTATTTACAAGCCCCGCAAAGTTAAGTTGATGCGTCAGGCTATTGAACGTTACTTAAATCATAAAATTTATAAAAACAACTAATTTATGCGGCTAACCTGTAAGGTTAGCTTTTTTAATATTAAAACATTTCAATTATTTTCTCCATTAATGGTGTTACTTGCCTATCTTTACGCCACACCAAATTTAAATGAGTAATCCAATGTTCATGCTTAATCGGAATAATTTTATTTTTAGCATAAGTATAGGCAATTGATTCTGGAACTAATGCTACTCCCAATCCTTCGTCTGCCCAATGAATTGCAGTTCTAGCATCATCACATGTTACAGCATAAAAAGGTCTTATTCCCTGATGACGAAAACTTCTATTAAATATTTCTTGAAAACGACGATATAAAATTAATGGTTTATCTTTTAATTGACTAAGATAATCAATTTCATTTTTCTGCAAAAAATTACTATTTGCTACCGCAACCATGGGCTCTTGATAAAAATCTTTGGAACTCAATCCCTCTAAATTAAAAGGTGTTCTAACAATTCCTAAATCTAAAATTCCATCTTGCAATTGCTCTACAATCCCAAAAGTATTAGCTTCATGTATTTCAAAAGATACACTCGGATAATAATTTATTAGTTGTTTAAACTGCTTATTAGGTACAACTCCCCCACATGATGAAATAACTCCAATTCTAATTTTTCCTAATTCACCTTCTTTAATTTGATGAATTTGACTTGTCGCTGCCAGGCTAAGATTAACAATCTTCTCTGCATACTTTTGAAAAATTTTTCCTTCTTCTGTTAATTCTATTCCATGTGCATTTCGGACAAAAAGCTGGGTTCCAACCTCCTTTTCCAGTTGTTTTAGTTGATAACTTAACGGCGGTTGAGCAATGTATAACTTTTTAGCCGCAGAAGTAATCTGCCTTTCTTCGGCAACTACTAAAAAATACTTTAATTGTTTAATATTCATTATCATTCATCTTCTTAATTATCTATATTTTTAATATCTTCTATCTTAATTTGATATTTTCTTAATAACAAGAACTGCGCTAAAATATTTTAGGAAAATAGATAAATATCGGAGGATTATTATGGAAAATAAAGAACTGCAAGGGCTAACCCAATCCCAAGCAGAAGAGCGTCTGAAAAAAGATGGTCTAAATGAAGTTCCAGAACCTGAATTTAACTTTTTTAAAGAATTCATGTCTAAATTGTGGAACTTATCAGCTTGGATTTTAGAAGCAGCCCTTTTACTAGAATGCATTTTAGGAAAATGGATACAATCTTTATTTGTGCTATTAATGCTTTTGTTTGCTGCGTTTAATGGGGCAACTCAAAAGAAAAAATCACGTCGCGTTTTAAATACCATTTCGCATGAATTAACTCCTACTGTTTCGGTAAAAAGGGATGGAAAATGGCAACAAATAAATTCAAAATTTTTAGCCGTTGGTGATTTAATAAGCTTAAAACGTGGAGATGTTTTAGCAGCAGATGTAAAAATCGCTCAAGGTCAAATTACAGTTGATGAAAGTTCTATCACTGGTGAATCAAAAGCAATTAAAAAATCGGTTGGTGATACTGCTTATGCTGGAACTACTGTAGTTGATGGAGATGCCTTAGCCACAGTTGTAGCTACAGGAAGCAATTCACGATCCGGGAAAACAATTAACCTGATCAACAATTCAGCTGCTCCTGGTCACTTACAACAATTATTGACCAGAATTATCTATTATCTTTGCTTACTAGATGGTGTCTTAACCTTAATTCTAGTAATTGCTGCATTAATCCGTGGTCAAAATGTTATTGAAATGTTGCCATTCTTAGCAATGATGTTTATTGCTTCAATTCCTGTCGCAATGCCATCAACTTTTGCTCTTTCTAACTCTTTTGAAGCTACCCGTCTAAGTAAGGAAGGAGTATTAACATCGGACCTAACTGGAATTCAAGATGCAGCCAACTTAAACTTACTACTACTTGATAAGACTGGTACTATTACAGAAAATAAAACTTCTGTTTCTAACTGGGATAATTTAAGTAAGTTATCAAACCAAGAAGTTCTTGCACTAGCTGGCGCAGCGACAGATAAACGCAGTCCCAGCATCATTGATACTGCTATCGATGATTATTTAAAAGAAAAAGGTATTACACCTGACACCCCTAAAAAATTTACTCCTTTTACTTCAGATACAGGATACTCAATGGCTGAAGTTGGAGACTACAACATCAAATTAGGTTCATTTAAACAATTATCCTTAATCGATAAAAATGCAGAAGAGGAAGCTAAAAGTATTGACTTTACTGCTGGACGATCAGTTGCAGTTTTAATTAATGACAAATTAGCTGGGGTATTTATTTTACGCGATAAAGTCAGATCTGATTCTAAAAAAGCTCTAGAAGAGCTCAAAAAGCGTGGTATTAAGCCAATTATGCTTACCGGTGACAACCGCAGAACCGCAGAGGCTGTTGCTAAAGAAGTTGACCTAACCGGCAAAGTTATCTCAATTCATGATTTTAATAAAAATACAGATGTCAATGATTTAGCAGGGATTGCAGATGTTTTACCAGAAGATAAGTTAAATATGGTCAAACTTTTCCAACAAGATGGATATATCGTAGGAATGACTGGAGATGGTGTTAACGACGCACCTGCTCTGAAACAAGCTGAAGTCGGAATTGCTGTTTCAAATGCAGCTGACGTTGCAAAACGAAGTGGTAAGATGGTGCTTTTAGAAGATGGACTAAGTCCAATCGTTAAAATCCTTGATGCTGGTCATCGCGTTTACCAAAGAATGACTACGTGGTCACTTACCAAACTATCTCGTACAGGTGAATTAACTATGTTATTAACTTTTGGTTATCTTTGCTTTAACTATATCCCAATGGCTTTAAACGCAATGGTTATCTATACTATTATGAATAATATGGTAACAATGATGATTGGGACTGATAATACTCATATTACCTATAAACCTGAAAGTTGGAATATGCTTAAACTCGCTAAGATTGCCTTTTCACTTGCCGCTGGCTGGACTGCAATTGGTTTTGGCTTTGTCTGGTATTTAGTGTCACACAATTATGCTCAAGGTACAGTTTCAACAATGGTTTACGTATATCTTGTTTTAAGTGCAATGTTAATTGTGCTAATTACTAGAACAAGAAAGTTCTTCTGGCAATCGGCCCCATCAAAATCGGTTGCTATTGTACAGGTTATAGATGTCTTGCTTACTTTTGCTTTAGCATTATTAGGTTTAGCAATGACCCAAATTAGTTTTACAAATCTAGTCTTCACTATTATTGTGGCCCTACTTGCCGCAGTTGTAATTGACCTATTCTACCAACCAATTATGAAAAATAAATAATTGAAAAAATGTCTGGGAAAAAACTCAGAAATTAAGAAATCCTACTAAATCTTGGTATTAATAAACCTTGATTTAATAGGATTTTTCTTTTGAGTAAAAGCCTAAAATTAACTAAAAATAGAATTTTTCCCGAACATTTTTTAGGTAGAACACAATTAAAATGAATTAATTTTGATAAGTTTCCTTGATAAACAAAACACAAACTGCTGCTAATATTCCTGAAACACCTGCTGTTAACATCATTGCTGGCATCGAATACTTCATCAATGGGAATAATACAAAGCTTAGTAATGACGCGATAATTTGCGGTAAACAAATTGAACAGTTAAATAGACCCAAGTATGTCCCCATATGTTTGCCAGATAAGGCATTTGAAACCAGCGTCAAAGGATAAGTATTCATTGCTGCCCAAGAAATTCCAATTAAAATAAATGACAAGATAAGTAAATTTTGAGATTTAATAAAAAAGATCGAGCCATATCCCACAGCTCCAAATAATAAACTAATTCCATACCCCAACTTATGATGATTATTTGGTACTTTTGCCAAAATATATGACCAAATTACTGCAGCAATTGATTGCACAGCAGTCAAAACGCCAAACCAGTTGCCTGCAAGCTGATAACCAGCAGAGGCTGGGTCAAATGCCTTCCATACATTAGCTGCGATTGCGCCTGTAGCATAAGTTGATAAATATTGAAATGAGAACCAGCAAAATAATTGGACTAATGAAACTTCCCAGAAGACTTTCGGTGCTTTTTTTAATAAGACAAACCAATTTCCATCTTTTTTATTATCTTCTTCATTAATACCATGATAACGTGCATAAGTTTTAGGATCATATTCATGCACCTTTGTTACTGTTAACAAGCTAGTAATAACAAGGATTACGGCACCTACATAAAAAGAAATTACAACTGATTGTGGTACTACACCCTTTTTAGCAGTATTAGCAACTCCAAGAATAGTCAATAGAAATGGAAAAAATGCTGCGATTACTGCACCAGAATTCGAAAGCATACTTTGAATGCCATATGCATATGATTTTTGTTCGTCATTAACCATATCACCAATCATCATTTTGAAGGGTTGCATAGCCATATTTGCAGATACATCTAAAATAGCAATTGCAATAGCACCAAATACCAAGGCTTCAACCGATCCATAACCTAAACCAAAACTTCCGATATTTGGTAGCAGTAGCATCATAATTACCGCAAAAATCATTCCAATTAATAAATACGGTAATCTTCTTCCGCCAAGCTTAGGTGCCCAAGTTTTATCAGAAAGTGATCCAATGGCTGGTTGAACAACTAAACCAGCCAAAGGCGGTAAAATGAAAAACCAACCTAACTTCGTAGGATCCGCACCCAAAGTTTGAAAAATACGACTCATTTGTGATGTTTCAAGTGTAAAAGCAATTTGGATACCTAAATACCCAAAATTAATCATCCAAATCACACTTTTAGCAAGTTCTGGTAAACCAGCTACTTTATCATTTTCATTCATAGTTTTCTCCCTCGCTATTTAACGCACAAGCGCTTTCAATATTTTATACTAAGTGAGGTTGAAAATGCTTTCAACGAAAAATGAAGTGTTACCGGTAACTAAATGTATCAAAAAAGCTAACAATTATTACAACTAAATAATGATTGTTAGCTTTTTATAAAGTTTATTATTTTTCTATTCTTTTATATTCTAAAAAATCGTATGCAAATTTATTTTTCTCATCTGCTTGATGAATTTCAGAATTAACTGATTTAAAATCTCCATAATTTATCTCTGGCATCAGAGTATCCCCCTTAAAAACATGGTGAATCTTAGTCTTTTCTAAAATATCAACCTCATCCATAAATTCTTCAAAGACTCTTCTTCCGCCAATAATATCAATTGTTTGGTTGCTATGATGCTTTATCCAGTTCTTTAATTCTTCAAGTTGAGAAAAGATTTGGACGTGTACATTATCTTGGTATTTACGCTGTAAAGTTGGACTAGTCGAGAGAATAATATGCTGTCTTTTAGGTAATAATCCAGGGAAACTTTCAAAGGTCCGTCTTCCCATAACAATTACATGATTAGAAGTTAAATCCTTAAAATGCCTTAGATCAGCTGGCAAATGCCAGGGTAAGGTGCCTTGATAACCAATATGTCCGTCTTCATCCTCTGCCCATATAAATCTTATCATTCTCAACTCTCCCTTATAAATTGTATAAACTAAACAGCGACAGGTGCTTTAATAGTGCTATGATGCTTATAATTAACAAGTTTGATATCTGACATTTCAAAATCTTCAATCTTTTTCTTATCAGGATTTAACCAAAGCTTTGGTGAATCATAAGGTTTTCTAGTTAATAATTCCTTTACTTGATCAAAATGGTTCCGATAAATATGTGCATCCCCTAAAGTATGAATAAATTCACCTGGTTTAAGACCAGTTTCTTGAGCTATTAAATTAACTAGTAAAGAATAGCTAGCAATATTAAAAGGAACTCCTAAAAACATATCTCCAGATCTCTGATAAAGCTGAACACTTAAACGACCATCATTAACATAAAATTGAAATAAAACATGACAAGGTGGCAGCGCTGAATTTGGGACATCTTCTGGATTCCAAGCACTAACAATTAATCTTCTTGAGTATGGCGTCTTTTTAATTTGATCAATCACATTTTGAATTTGATCAATAAAACCTCCCTCTCGCTTTTGCCAGTGACGCCATTGAGCGCCATAAACATCTCCAAGATTACCAAATTTGGCTGCGAAGTCTTGATCAGCTAAGATTCGTTCGCCAAACCTCTTCATTTCTTCTTGATAAACTTTCTTAAATTTGGCATCCTCTTGACTTCTGAGCCCAAAATTAGTCATATCAGGGCCATGATATTCATCACTTTCAACCCAATTCTTAAATGCCCATTCATCCCAAATATGATTATTATGCTCTAACAAAAATCGAATATTAGTGTCTCCTCTTAAAAACCACAATAATTCACTTTTAATAAGACCAAAAGGAACTCTTTTAGTAGTTAAAATAGGAAAACCATCACTTAAATTAAACCGCATTTGAGCCCCAAATAAACTTCTTGTTCCCGTTCCAGTTCTATCTTCCTTATCATGACCCTCAGTCATAATTTTATTTAATAAATCCAAGTATGGTTGCTCTAAAGTTGCCATTGTCTTTCTTCTTTCTATTGCGCACGTTATAACTTAAATTATCATAGATTTAGTGCTTTGGTAAATACAAATACTATATTTTGTATATTTCGAGATATGGTAGAATTAATTATCTATACAATTGGAGGGATTTTAATGATTTTAACCTGGGATATCATTAGACGCATTATTGAAATACTTTGGTTAATTAATGTTGGCTTAGCTATCTGGACAGTTTTTCGCAGCCATCGTGATATTGCCTCAACCTGGGCTTGGCTTTTAATTCTATCGATCTTACCATATGTTGGTTTCATTCTATATTTATTTACTGGTCGCCAACTATCTCATGATGATATTTTTTCAATTAAAGCTGAACAGCAAAAATTCCGAGACCAGTTTTTAAATGAGCAAAATAAATTATTAAAGTTACATGATCTATTACCTAATAAAGATCAAAATCCCCGGGCACGAAGACTGGTTGAATTAAATTTAAACAATGACGATGCTCTCCTTACCTTTAACAATGAGGTAGAAACTTTTATTGATGGAAAAGTTTTATTTCAAAATCTCATTAAAAATATCGAACAAGCAAAAAGTAGCATCAATATTGAATTCTATACTTTTTATGATGATCAATTAGGTAACCAAGTTCTAAAAGCATTAGAAAAAGCTGCTAATCGCGGTGTTAAAGTTCGAGTTCTTTACGATGCTAGTGGTTCCCGCGGTACAAAGCCCTCCTTTTTCAATAAGCTTCGACAACTAGGTGGAAAAGCCCAACCATTTATTTCAACAGCTGGTAATCGTTTCTTTACTACCCCGCGTGCTAATTATCATTTACACCGAAAACTAGTTATCATCGATAATCAAATTGGTTATATTGGTGGTTTTAATATTGGGGATCAGTATGTTGATCGAAGCAAAAAATTCGGTCATTGGCGCGATACGCATTTGCGAGTTACAGGACAGGCAGCCCTCCTGATGGAAATTCGTTTTGCAATGGATTGGAATACAAGTTGTCGTAAATCTCATCTTTCTACATATAGTGTTGATAATTTAATTGAAAACTTCAGATTAAATGTTGTTCAAGCTAAGAACTTAGTTCCAATGCAAATTGTTTCTTCAGGTCCTGATAACAGTAATTTTGGTATTCGTCGTGCCTATGAAGAAATAATTGCGCAAGCCCAAAACTACGTCTACATTCAAACGCCATATTTAATTCCAGGTGACTCAATCTTAGAAGCCTTAATTATTGCTGCAAAAAGTGGCGTAGACGTTCGAATTATGATTCCATCTATGCCAGATCATCCCTTCGTTTATCGAGCAACTGAATATTACGCCAAGTACCTGGTTAATAACGGCGTAAAAGTTTATAAGTATGATAATGGTTTTATACATGCTAAAACCATTGTAAGTGGTTCTAATATTGCTTCAGTTGGCTCGGCTAATCAAGATTTTCGGAGTTACCAGCTTAATTTTGAGGTAAATGCTTTTACATACAATCCTGCTCTTACAACTGAATTAAAAGGAATATTTGAAAAAGATCTAAAAGAATCAACATTATTAACTAAAAAATACTTTAATGATCAATCTCACTGGCGCAAATTCAAACAGTATTTCTCAAGATTGCTATCACCTATTTTATAAAACTGGTAAAAATAAAAGAAGCCTCCTAGTTTTCTAAACTATAGAAGCTTCTTTTATTTTTTCGTTATTCTTCTTCATCAACTACAGTAACGCTTTTTCTTTCTTGATACGAATAATATATCCAAGCAATAATTCCAAAGGCTACTGGTCCAATAGCAGTCCAGAAGGATGTTGCATAATCTCCAGTAAAGAGCGGCTCAACACAAGTAAAGATAATACCAATTGCAACCACAAGCCAAACCACAAGTGTTACTGTCCAGACACGCTTTTTTCCCTCAATAAATACAAATGGACGATCAATTCCCTGCTTCATCTTAAAGAAAGGATAAGCTCCAATCAAAAATAAGTAAGGAGCTGACGATGAAACATTCATCATATCCATCAAAATAGTATAAAACTGACCCGCTGCATTACCACCAAAAGAGATAAATAAGATAATAACACTAACAATCACTGCCTGAACCCACATTGAACTTTCTGGCATGCCATGTTTATTCAATTTAACCAAGTTTTTAGGTAGAAGTTTAGGGTCACAGCCTTCAATAAAAGACTTAACAGGTGAATAAACCATTAAAAATGCTGCTGAAATTCCAGCCAATACATCAGCTAACCCAGCAAACCGAGAAAATGTTGCACCAAGTGTCAATGAAGCCGAATGAGAAAGTCCGAAAGCCTTTCCTGTTTCAACCCCCAAATTGTTAATCAAAACATATTCCACATTGGCCAAATCAACATTTTTGCCACTTAATTCGTTACTCCAATTTGCAGCAACTCCACACATTAAAATGTTTAAGACATATAAAGCTGTCATCCAGATCATAGCTGTGATCAAGGCTTTAGGAAAAGTCTTTTCAGGTTTATCAACAGAATCAATTACTCCTGCTGATGTCTCTAAACCACCATAAGCAAATAATGCATAAACAATGAATGACACCACAGCAATTGGAGATTGAAAAGCTGGATTAGGTGAATGAACTAGTGATTGCGTAGTCAACGGTTCTGCTAAATGTCCATGATTCAAAAAGAAAACTAAAATAGATACTAAAGTAAAGCCAATGGTAATAGCTAAAGTAAAAAAGCCACCAACATTACTTACAGCAGCAATTTTATCGACACCTTTAGCTGCAAAAAAAGTCACTACTACTAAAAATATTACTTCTAAAATTCCCAATAATTGTGTTGATGACAAACTTAAAAAATGCCAACTTTGCGTTGTATCATGACCTGAAATTGCAGTCGACACTGACACCAAGAAAAATTGAGTCGACGACACCAGCCAAACAACCCAAGCAGCTAGCCAAATAAAAGTACCAATAAATGCAGTTTTTTCACTAACTGATCCTTTAAGCCAAGAAAAAATTCCACCTTTAACTCCCTTAAAAGCAGCTCCATATTCTGCAAAAATTAATGCAGAAGGCAAAAAGAATAAAATTGCGGTTATAATGTACCAAACAATACTTGCATACCCCATTTGATAATAGGCAGTTAATGAATTGCTAAAGCCAAAAATGGCTGAAAAGATCATCAAAACTAGACTTTTTAATCCAATTTTGACGGATTTGTCTTTTTTCATAAAAAACTAAAACACTCCCTCTTTCATACAAACATTAA
>ERZ841116.1416-NODE-1416-length-11941-cov-4.515312_pt1 | contig 11941 bp, 8 predicted proteins | sample MGYA00519875_ERZ841116 | MGnify/ENA primary metagenome ERZ841116 (study PRJEB31850, sample SAMEA3708889) | human gut metagenome | biome: human gut; feature: human-associated habitat; material: faeces | place: China | collected 2014 ... | reverse complement strand
TCAAGGGTGCCGAGATGGAAGGCTGGCGCTACTACCCGGTGTTCCCGTACTTCGCAGGCGACGAGAACGCCGTCGAGGGCAAGGTTCCGGGTCCGGAAGGCTATCAGATCTTCACCGCCGACTATGTCGATACCGTTGAGGGTACCGGTCTCGTGCATCAGGCTCCGTACGGCGAAGACGATATGAACACGCTCAACGCCAAGGGCATCAAGAGCGTTGACGTGCTCGACGCGGGCTGCAAGTTCACCGCGCTGTGCCCGGATTATGAGGGCATGTACGTGTTCGATGCGAACAAGCCGATCCTGCGTAACCTGCGTGCCGGCGACGGTCCGCTGGAGCGTATTCCGGAAGAGCAGCGTGCGATCCTTTTCCAGGAGAAGAGCTACGTACACTCTTACCCGCACTGCTGGCGTTGCGCCACGCCGCTCATCTACAAGCCGGTGAGCTCGTGGTTCGTGTCCGTCACCAAGATCAAGGATCGTCTGCTCGAACTGAACCAGGAAATCAACTGGATTCCGGGCAATGTGAAGGACGGCCAGTTCGGCAAGTGGCTGGCCAACGCCCGTGACTGGTCGATCTCCCGCAACCGTTTCTGGGGTTCGCCGATTCCGGTGTGGGTTTCCGATGATCCGAAGTATCCACGCGTTGACGTGTACGGTTCGTTGGACGAGCTGAAGGCTGATTTTGGCGATTATCCGCGCGACCATGAGGGCAATGTCAACATGCACCGCCCGTACATCGACGAGCTGACCCGCGTCAACCCGGACGATCCGACCGGCAAGAGCCACATGCACCGCATCACCGACGTGATGGACTGCTGGTTCGAATCCGGTTCCATGAGTTTCGCCCAGTACCATTACCCGTTTGAGAACAAGGAAACGTTCGAACAGCATTTCCCGTGCGATTACATTGTGGAATACATCGGCCAGACCCGTGGCTGGTTCTACGTGCTGCACATCATGGCGACCGCACTGTTCGACAAGCCGGCGTTCAAGAACGTGATCTGCCATGGCATCGTGCTCGGTTCCGATGGTCAGAAGATGTCGAAGCACTTGCGCAACTACCCGGATGTGAACGGTGTGTTCAACGATTTCGGATCCGACGCCATGCGTTGGTTCCTGATGAGCTCGCCGATCCTGCGCGGCGGTAACCTGATCGTGACCGCCGATGGCATTCGCGACACCGTGCGTCAGGTCATGCTGCCAGTGTGGAGTTCGTACTACTTCTTCACCCTGTATGCGAACGCTGCCAATAATGGTGCCGGTTTCGATGCTCGTGCGTTGCGTGCCGATGAGGTCGCCGCACTGCCGGAAATGGACCGCTACTTGCTGGCACGTACCCGCCGTCTGATCGAAAAGACGCAAAGCTCGCTGGATGACTTCCTGATCTCCGACGCTTGCGAAGCAGTGTCTGATTTCATCGACATGCTCACCAACTGGTATATCCGCAACAATCGTGACCGTTTCTGGAATGAGGATGCGAACGCGTTCAACACGCTGTACACCGTGCTTGAAGCATTCATGCGCGTGATCGCACCGCTCGCTCCGATGGAAGCGGAAGCCGTGTGGCGTGGTCTGACCGGTGGCGAATCCGTGCATCTGGCCGACTGGCCGTTCCTTGCCGACGAACGGACCGGAAAGGCAACAGAACTGGGCCGTGTGCTCGTTGACGATCCGGCTCTGGTTGACGCGATGGAGAAGGTGCGCGAGGTCGTGTCCGGCACCCTGTCGATGCGTAAGACGAAGCAGATCCGCGTGCGCCAGCCACTGCATAAGCTGACCGTGGTGGTGGAAAACACTGATGCCGTGGCCGCATACGACGAGATTCTGAAATCCGAACTGAACGTGAAGAACGTTGAACTGTGCACGCTTGAGGATGCCGAAGCCCAAGGCTTGAAGATCATCAACGAGCTGCGTGTGAACGCTCGCGTGGCGGGCAAGCGCCTGCGCAAGGACGTACAGTTCGCCATCAAGGCTTCCAAGTCCGGCGCATGGTATGTGAACGCCAACGGTGCTCCGGTATGCGAGACGCCGAACGGCGAGATCATGCTTGAGGAAGGCGAATACGAGCTGATCAACAGCGTGGAGGAGAAGAACGCCGAAGAGGCCGCCAACTCCGTTTCCGCAGCGCTGCCGACCGGCGGCTTCGTGATCCTCGACACCGAGCTGAACGATGATCTGATCGCCGAAGGCTACGCCCGCGACGTGATCCGCGCCGTGCAGGACGCCCGTAAGGCCGCCGATCTGCAAATCTCCGACCGCATCGCGCTGACGTTGACCGTGCCGGCCGCCAATGTGGCCGATGTCGAGCAGTTCCGCGATCTGATCGCCCATGAGACGCTGGCCTCCTCCTTCGAGGTGAAGGAAGGCGCCGAGCTGGGCGTGGAGGTCGCCAAGGCGTGATGCCATGGCGGACTGACCGCTCCTGATGCGTGGCGCACGGGCGCGTGGAATGCACGAAGTGGTCCCGCCGTTTAGCGGCGGGACCACTTTTTTGTTCCGTGGTATGCTTGCGCTGCGACGATGGCGTTGCGATACGGAGCGATTGACGAGGTGACGATAATGTGTGCGACGTACTATGCGAGAACCAGCGATCACGGGTATGAGACCTGCGCGGAGCACCTAGCCATGGCCGGTTGCCTCGCCGGAGGGTTTGCCAAGGGCTTCGGGCATCTTGACGACGGATTGTTGGCTGGTCTGGTCCACGATCTGGGCAAATATTCGGATGCTTTCCAGCGGCGAATCCGCAATCCCGATCATTGCGGACCCGTCGATCATTCGACGGCCGGTGCGTTGCTGTTGATGCGGCATGCATGCCCGTTGGCGGCGATGGCGGTGGCCGGGCATCACGCGGGGCTGCCTGATCTCGGCAGTTACGGCGAGCTGGAGGGTCCAACGTTCATGAGCCGCATGAACAGGGCGCGCAGGGCGGGGGATTGCAATCCACTCGCTCTGGCTCAAGCGGGAGAGGCGCAACTGGATATTCCGCAGTCGGCGTTCCTGCATGGGACTCGATCCGCGAAGCCGATGACCTCGAGCAAGCGTTCCGAGCGATGGTCGCTGTACACCGACATGATGTTGACGCGCATGCTGTTCTCCGCTTTGGTGGATGCGGATCGACTTGATGCCGAATTCTTCACTTCGAATCGTATTGACCGTGCGGAACATCACATCCTTGAATCTTTGAAGAAGCACCTTGGTCCGCAGAACCTGACGAGTGGCCGGGTGCCCGCATTCGATGCCCTGCGTGAGGCGTCGCTGACGGTGTCCGTCGAGCGTGACGCCGAAGACCGGTCCCGGATCGATCGCCTGGCCGCCATCATGGAGGAGGCGGCCGATGGATATCTTGCCGCACCCGATAAGCGGCCGATTGATATCAGACGCTGTGAGTTGCTTGAACGATGCCTGGCCTGCGGCAAAGATCCGTCATACGGCACTGGCCTATATACGCTTACTGCCCCCACTGGCAGCGGCAAAACCATTTCCTCGATCGCGTTCGCCCTCGAACATGCGCGCACCAACAATCTGCGACGCGTCATTTACGTGATTCCGTATACGTCGATTATCGATCAGACGGTAGGCCAGTTCGAGGCGATTTTTGGAACGGACGCCGTGTTGCCCCACTACTCCGAGGCACCGTACCAACTCAAGAACGAGTCCGACATGGATGAAACGGATCTCAGGCGCGCGCTTGCCGCGGAGAACTGGAACGCGCCGATCGTGGTCACCACGGCGGTGCAGTTCTTTGAAAGCCTGTACTCGAATGCAACCTCGCGATGCCGTAAGCTGCACAACATAGCGGATTCTGTTATCGTCTTCGACGAGGCGCAGACGTTGCCGGTGCCGTATCTGAGGCCGTGCGTACGGGCGATTGCCGAGCTTGTGGAGCGATACGGCTCCACAGCGGTGTTGTGCACCGCCACGCAACCGGAGCTGCAGCCACTGTTTGATGAATCCTTCGATGGCGACCATGTGCGTGTTCCTGAGATTTCGCCGTTCACTCGTGACGATAGGGACTCGTTCCGTCGTGTGACCATCAAACGACTTGGCGATATCGCATTGGATGCACTTGCAGAGCGACTGGGACACCACAAGCAGGTGCTGTGTGTGGTGAACACGCGTAGCAAAGCCCAGTGTCTCCATGATCGGCTGGCGGAAGATGACGCCGAAGGCAGTTTCTGCCTGACCACGCTGCAGTGTGCGGCGGATCGGCAGCGACTGTTCGCTGAGATCCGGGATCGCCTTGATGCCGGAGCGTCATGTCGCGTGGTTTCCACCTCCTTGATCGAGGCCGGCGTGGATGTCGACTTTCCTGTCGCATATCGTGAAGAGGCCGGACTGGATTCCGTCATCCAGACGGCCGGACGCTGCAATCGCGAAGGTCGTCGCCCCGTGTCGGAAAGTGTGGTCCATGTGTTTTCCACGGAAGGCGGCTGCGCCCCGTTCCTCCGTCAGAACATCGCGGCGTTCCGGGCGGTGGCCGATCGTCATGCTGATCTGAATACGGATGAGGCGGTTCGCGCGTATTTCGCGGAGGTGCTATGTCTGAGAAATGGTGGTGCCGCCCGCGCGACCGTCGGCAATGATGCGCTTGATCGGAAGCGTATCCTGCCGCTGCACGGGCGTGATGCGAACTGGCCTTTTGCGGACATTGCCAAACGGTTCAGGCTCATCGATACGCCAACCATACCGGTGTATATCCCGCTGCCCGGTGAGGGGTCGCTCTTGTGCGAACGATTGGAGCGTGGCGATATGGATCGCACGCTGTTTCGCAAACTCGGCAGATACGCGGTCAATGTATGGCCGCGGCATCTCGAACAGTTGAAGTCGGTGGGGGCGGTATTGACGGTCGGGTCGGGAAAGAACGACGAAGAGGATTGCTTCGTTCTGCGTGATATGGACCTGTATTCGGCTCGTCTGGGGTTGAGGCTGGACGATGCGACCGCTGATGGCATCTTCGTGTGAGGAGTCCGTGTGTCCGGTCTTGGATGCGACCGGACACACGGGCGTTCCGGCTCCGCGCAGATAGAGACCAATAAATTTCAATCCACGCTCCCTGAGGGGAGCGACCGTAGGCATCAACAAATATGCGGTGCCTCTCTTCGACGGCGTGTGGAGCGCCCTCACCATGATACCAGCCAGGTCGTGCATCTATTGAAGATACCTGATTTCTTATTTGCGGTTCCCCAAAAGTCGCATACTTGTAAAGTCGCTCCCCGCAAGGGGAGTGTGGATTGAAATACCGTCGGCACCATCATCGTCATCCTGTGCCTGGTCGCTCCCCGCAAGGGGAGTGTGGATTGAAATTGCGCGGTGAGCTTGTTGGTTTCGGACGTGGCGGGTCGCTCCCCGCAAGGGGAGTGTGGATTGAAATCTGTCAGCCATTGACGACTCCCTTCAGTCGTGCTGGTCGCTCCCCGCAAGGGGAGTGTGGATTGAAATGCCTTCAGCCAGTCGGCACGAACCACCACATCCGGTCGCTCCCCGCAAGGGGAGTGTGGATTGAAATCGCTACGGTTGCTTCTAATGCGCTGAGACGGTCGGGTCGCTCCCCGCAAGGGGAGTGTGGATTGAAATCACTGCATGACGCGCTTGCCGACGATGTCCTGCGTCGCTCCCCGCAAGGGGAGTGTGGATTGAAATGTCACGGTTTCGTCTCAGTCTTTCGAGACAACAGTCGCTCCCCGCAAGGGGAGTGTGGATTGAAATTATCGAGTGCACACGGCGGACGTGGGTGCGGCAGTCGCTCCCCGCAAGGGGAGTGTGGATTGAAATCTCGTAGTGTCCTACAATATGGCCGCCAAGCTGGGCGTCGCTCCCCGCAAGGGGAGTGTGGATTGAAATTGGTGTTCTGGTGTTTGTCCCGATGTCACACGCGTCGCTCCCCGCAAGGGGAGTGTGGATTGAAATGTATCTTTTTCCGGCTTTGGTGGCGTATTGGCGGAGTCGCTCCCCGCAAGGGGAGTGTGGATTGAAATAAGTTTGGCGAGCTCATACCGGACGGCCTCGCTGGTCGCTCCCCGCAAGGGGAGTGTGGATTGAAATTGCATGTCCTTTAGGACGCTCAGATCAGGCTTGAGTCGCTCCTCGCAAGGGGAGTGTGGATTGAAATAGGAACCAGCGTTGGGACGAATATTCCAGCAAGGTCGCTCCCCGCAAGGGGAGTGTGGATTGAAATTCGCTCTTCTGGTTGAAGGTGCCGGTGGACTCGGTCGCTCCCCGCAAGGGGAGTGTGGATTGAAATTTTTGGACCGTTTGGTCAAGCGAAGCGTGCCCGGGTCGCTCTCCTTACGGAGAGCGTGGATTGAAATCGGTGTCTGCGGCGTTCCGGCCACCGCGTGGATGTCGCTCTCCCTGTTTATGTCCAGTGTTCTCCGCACATGCGGGGATGATTCCGCATGTGCGGGACTGTTAGTATCAATGACAATCCGAGGGGGTGAAAACGAGTTTATGGGCACGCGTGCGGAGTCTCAGATGCGCAGAACTCCTCACGCAGTGCATATCACAATCCCAGCCAGGCGCGTAGGTCACGAATTTCCTGATCGCAGATGCCGTGGCCCATTCCCGGATATTCGAAATACGTGAGATTGCCGGTTTGCGCAAGTTTGTTGTGCACGCACTGTTGATCGGCTAAAGGAATTGTGCGGTCTTCGCTGCCGTAGCAGAGCGCGAATCGCGTGCGTCCGGTCGCGGGCAAAGGCTCAGCGGTTTCGCCTTTGAATGATGGGCTCATCAGAATCGCCCTGTCGAACGCATCGGGATGTTCCGCAACCATGCGATACGACAGGTATCCGCCCTGCGAAAACCCGATCAGTACCTTGCGGAAATGCGCGTATGCGGGCGAATCCAGCAATCGTACGACGGCGTCGCCTACGGCACTGCACTCACGTCGACGCTCTTCTACTGAACATCCATCTGGATACCAGTAGTAGCTTCCGATGTAAGGACGTTCGTACGTGCCTCGGAACGACAGATAATTCGGATGCTGGGCAGGAGCAATGGAGTTGTCCGTTGAAGATGCGTCTTGCTTCGGAACATCATAAATCGCATCAATAATGCGGATCATCTCATTTTCATCATTGCTGAATCCATGAAATCCCAAGAACAGCAGATTATCGCCGGCCTTTTCGCGGGCTGTCACATCAATGCTGGTACTCACGTTCAAACGCATGTCATCCTCCCGTCGCATGTCGATAGTATGCAGTTTTCCAACGGCACCATAACGGTGGACAGCGAAGTGGGGAAGGGCACGACGTTCACCGTTATGCTGCCGTTGGTTGAGGAAAACACTGAATATGTGGCGAAGTTTACAGCAATCCATCCGCATGCAACGCGCCATACATGCGGTCCAGGCATTCGACCAGCAGCGGATACGGCATTGCTATGTTCACGCGCACGCATCCGGCACCGGTCTCGCCGCATGAACGCCCGTCGGTCAACGCCACTTGCGCCTTCTCAAGAAAGTATGCGGCCGGATCGTCGATGCCAAGCGGCGAGAAATCAAGCCATGCGATATATGTGCCCTGCGGTTTGATATAGCCGACGCCGGTGAACCTTTCACGCATCTGCTCGTCGAACAACGCCAAATTCCTGCACACATAGGCAAACGCATCCTGGAACCACAGGTCGCCTTCGTTATATGCGGTGGTGGTGGCGATTGCGCCGATGGTGGCGGTCTGATGTTCGCTCCACTCCGCCTTGACCGCCCACATGTCACGATCCGCAGGATTGGTAAGCAGCACCTGCGCGCACTTCGTGCCCGGAATATTGAACGATTTCGACGCGCTGGTAGCGGTCATCGACTGTAATGCGGCCTGCTCGCTGATGGTGGGGAACGGAATGTGCTTGCCCTCAAACACGAACGGCGCATGAATCTCATCATTGAAAATACGCACGTCATACTGTGCCGCAAGATCGCTCAGACGCAGCTCCTCCTCCAAGGTGAGCACTTTGCCGATCGGGTTGTGCGGGTTGCAGAGCACGAACGCATGGCATCCGGCCGCAAACGCGCGTTCGATGGCGTCGAAGTCGAACACCCATTGCGCCTCTCCGGTTTCGGCGTCGCCGCTTTGCAGCATTTCGATTTCGATCACGTCAACGTCGTACAGTTTCGGAACGCTCAAAAACGGCATGTAGGCAGGCGTCGGCACGATCACGCTGTTGCCCGCACCGACCAGTTCACGCAGGAAAAGCTCATAAGCTTCGAGTACGTCGGGAACCACGCGAATAATGCTCGGATCGACATCCCATCCGTAATGCGAGCGTTGCCATCCTGCGCATGCTGCTGCCACGCGCTGTTTCCAGGGTTCGGGAATGTAGCCGAGTTTGCAATGGTCGCAGGCGTTGTCGATGGCTTCTTGGATGCAGGGAGCCAGGCCGTAGTCCATTTCGGCGATGAACGCGCCGATGCAGCCGGGGTAGCGTGTCCACTTGTCGGAGCCGACTGCGGCAAGATCGGCTGCGGTGGTGTGGTCGATGGCGTCGGCGTCAAAGCCGGAACCGGTACGATGCTTCATTTCCATGATTTCTTCCATGGTTCCAGCATGCCGTACGCGTTGGGTGAAAGAACAGTGTGTTCTTGTGCTGAAAGCAAAGACTGTTATGAAGTTTTCTTATATCAGATGCTTTTGCTATTCAATTATTAATCTGATTATGATGATATAGCAAAATACTGGAAACAATTGTTTGCTGCAGTATTCCGCGATTGCGAATAAGCACGGATATCAAACGATGAATCAAATGTTTTCCAAATACTGGTGTGATGCCCTTTCGATTTCGTCTTTGACGCGGGTCACTGCCGGTCGGTCGTCCACTTTTCTTGTGACGAAACAGACTGTGCGGAATGCGTTGTTGTCGGCGATTGGCAGTGCGGTCAAATCGGGTTGGATTCCAGCGGTTGTGGCTAAGCGAGATATGATCGAGACGCCCATGCCGACTTCCACCAGATTCTGCGTGGCCCAAAAATCGTCGGTCGAATGTGTGATTTCCGGTGTGAAGCCGGCGGTACGCGCCAACGACACCAGATTCGCCTGGCAGGTTTCGCAGCCGGCGATCCACTGTTCGCTGCGTGCCGAAACCAATTGGACCGGCAGGTGCGAGCTTTCGTACTGGCGCGCGATCGCATTGTTCGCGCCGATCAGCAGCATCAGCGGATCGACACCGAAAGGAGCGACTTCCAAATCGTCCGGTCCGGCCAAAGCGGGGAGTGAATTGTATTGGAAGATGATCGCGCAATCGGCAAGCCCCTGTTCCAACGCCTCCATGGCCTCAGGCGGCTCCATCTGCATGAGGCTCACGCGAATGTCGGACGTTTTGCTGATATGCACGAGCACGCGTGCCACGAACGACGAACATACCGATGGGGGAGCGACCAAACGAATATGCGTCGATCCGTTGCGCTGGTACTCTTCCACATCTTTGACGGCTTGGGTGACGCGATTGTCGATAAGCTGCCCGTGACGTGCCAGAATACGGCCGATCGGAGTCAATTCCACGCCATGCGACGTGCGCTGCACGAGTTTTGCGTCAAGTTCACGTTCGATCTTGCGGATCTGCTGGCTGATGGCCGGTTGCGACCATCCGGTTTCACGCGCGACCGCGGAGAACGAGCCCAAACGCTCCACGTTCCACAAGGTCACCAGAATCTGCGGGTTCAGTGTTTTCGTGCTGAATCCCGTGGCATTCGCGGTGATGCTGATGTCGGTGTTCGTGTTGGCGTTTTCACGCGTGTTGCTATCGGCTGGAATGTTCATATGAGGGTAGTGCTCAGCTTTTTAGGAATGCGGGGATGGCCTCGGCCGCCGCATAGCCCGCGCGGTACATGCGTTCCAAACCTTCGAACGACTTGCTCAACGTGTTCAGGCCGTACAGGCTTTCCGGTGCGAGGATGAGCACGCGGCCGTCCTGCTCGTATTCCTTGGCCAGTGCCACTTCGTCGTTGTACGTCTGGTAGCGGTTGAGCAGTTTTTCCGCGGCTTGTGGATGCGTGCGCCTCAAAATCCTGGCGGGGCCGATGTCCCTCTTCTGTTCGCGTACGGTGTCTTTCGGACGGGTGAGTATCACCACGATGCGGTCGTGGCCGTCATCGATGGCCTTCTGCACCGGAATCGGATCGGCGATGCCGCCATCGTAATAGGGAATGCCATCGATCGCATACGGTTCGCAAGCTACCGGCACCGCTGATGACGCCTTCAGGATGTCGAAATTGTCGTAGCCCACGTCGGATTTGCCGAAATACTTCGTGGAGCCGTCTTCGGCGTTGCACGCAACCACGGTGAAACCGGTCGGGTTGGCTTCGAAAGCCGCGTAGTCAACCGGATTTTCGCCATCATGATTGCTGAGCGTGCTATACACGTAATCGAGGTTGGCGAAATTATGGTTCTTGACATAGCTGTCGAAGCTCGCGTATTCCTTGCGGAACGCGTACTGCGTGTAGAACGTGTGGTTGCGCCCATGCTGCTTCGCGATGAACGAAACCATGTTGGCGCTGCCGGCGGAAACACCATAGCAGTGGTCGACGCTGATGCCGTCCTCAAGCATGCGGTCCATCACGCCCGCACCGTAAATCGCACGGAAACCGCCGCCGACGTCGATCATTGCCGTCCTGTGAGCCATATGCGTCCCGTCCTTTCGCCGTTCGTCCCTTTTGCGGGTTTCAATCGACTTTACGCGGTCTAATTGACGTATTTTTGCGTGTTCGGTCATTTCTTATCGAAGGACGACGTAAGATATCTGCGAATAATCAACAAAAATGGAGTGGAGAAGATATCAATGAACGAAGCTGCACTGCCTCAGTCGACGGTCCACATCGCCCAAGCTGATCCGGACGGGATTCTGCTGGTGATTCACGCGGGTGCCGGCAATCGTGGCAAAAAGGATACGCCGGAACGTCGTGCCCAGGTGGAGCAGGATTTGAACAGGGCTCTTGAAGCTGGCTATGCGCTGCTGGAGCAGGGGGCACCGGCGGAGGATGCCGTGTGCGCGGCTATCCGTGTCATGGAGGATGCTCCGGAGTTCAACGCTGGTCGTGGCGCTGCATTGACGAGCGAAGGCATCGTGTCCATGGATTCCTGCCTGATGACCGGTGTCGATGGCGAGGTCGGTTCCGCGTGCGGTCTGACCACGTCTAAGAATCCGATCAACGTAGCGCGTGCCATCAAGGAAAAGACCAAGCATGTCATGTTTGCCAAGCCCGGTAATGATTTGCTCAAGGAGTGGGGAATCGAACTGTGCGACAGTGAATATTTCATCACTCCAGCACGTCAGGAATCCTTGCGCGAGGCGCAATCCAACGGCGATGAATGGGAGAAGCATGGCACCATCGGCGCTGTCGCCCGTGACTCGTCCGGCAACATCGCTGCCGGCACCTCCACCGGTGGCATCACCAACCAGATGCCGGGACGCGTCGGCGATTCGCCTCTGCCGGGCTGTGGTACCTATGCCAACAACGATTCCGTCGCGATCTCCTGCACCGGCATCGGTGAAGCGTTCGTCAAGGAAGTCGCTGCGCATCAGGTTTCCGATCGTGTTCTGTACGCCAAGGAAGAGCCGATCGAGGCTGCGAAGGCGGCGCTGGATGGTGTCGCCCGTCATCATGGAGATGGCGGTATGATCGTCGTTCCGGCTCATGGTGAAGGCGCAATGGTGTTCAATAGCGAGATGATGAACTGCGGTTGGAAGTCTCCGAAGGGTAGCTACGTGCAGAGTTGATGCTGTAGTGGCAAACCGGCAAACAAGCCACAAAAGTACAGTGGGGTTCGAATCCATGAAGGATTCGAACCCCACTGTACTTGAGCTCCCTATATGGCCGGCGAATCGTTCGTCCACCGGCCAGAAACATCACTTAGTGATGGTGTTGTAGGTAGGCAGATTGGTGTAATCGAACGATACGTTCTTCACGTTCGTCGCGGACGCGGCGGCGACGTTGTCGTTCCACAGCGGAA
>ERZ841116.1392-NODE-1392-length-12122-cov-3.090080_pt1 | contig 12122 bp, 14 predicted proteins | sample MGYA00519875_ERZ841116 | MGnify/ENA primary metagenome ERZ841116 (study PRJEB31850, sample SAMEA3708889) | human gut metagenome | biome: human gut; feature: human-associated habitat; material: faeces | place: China | collected 2014 ... | reverse complement strand
TATAAGCTTCCGGGCTTTCAGCTTCGGCTTCGATGATTTCCTGTTTGGCATATTTTGCGCCACCGCAGGGATTCATAGTTTCGATAAAAATTTCGTATTCCTTCATAAAAAAATGCCTCCTTGTTTAGAATAAAAACGTCTTATAGATAAGAAAAGTATACAAAAACTCGGTAAAAATAGCAAAGGCCAATTTGACGAAAATAGCAAAATGCGATAGATTAGTAGGGAAAGAAATGAGAGGAAAAGAGAAAATGAATACATTTGAAATTTTGCTGGAACAGATGGGGTTGTTTGTTATTTACCTGTTGGCAGGCGTGATTCTAATTAAAACAAAGGTATTAAGCAGTGAAATGCTTGAAGCCATTTCCAGATTTGTAGTAAAAATGGCGTTACCGATCCTGGTTTTTGTAAATATCACAGATGGAGTAGAAAAAGAAACATTGACTCATTCGGTTCTGATACTGTTTATTACTGCCGGCTTTTATTTTTTTATGCTTTTTTGCGGATTTGGCATGACGAAATTATTTCATTTGAAAGGAGACAGAGCAGGAATCTATCAGGCAATGTCGATGTTTGGAAATGTGGGATTTATGGGAATCCCGATTATTACAAGCATTTTTCCGAAAAATGGCATTTTATATATTTCAGTATTTACGATAATAGACCAGTTTATGCTTTGGACTTTGGGAGTAAAATTTACAACTCCGCAAGGAGAAGGAAAATTCAACCCGAAGAAATTAGTTAATCCAGCAACGGTTGCAATTTTACTTGCAGTATTTCTGGTCTTAACTGAAATCAAAGAGCCACGGATTCTGGATATGGGACTTCAAAAGATAGGAGGAACGGCGTCACCGCTTGCAATGATTTATGTGGGTGGAATTTTTGCAAGTATTCACATTGGAAAACATCTAAAGGAATTCGCACTATATGGAATCGTGCTTACAAAAATGATACTGGCACCAATTTTGTTGTTTGTTCTTTTAGGATTCCTTTCTGTTTCATCGGAAATCCAGTTAACAATGGCATTGATTGCAGGGATGCCGGTTATGACATCGGTGGTGATGATGGCAAATACTTCAGGTGCAGATGGAGATTACGCAATGGGTGGGGTATTTATTACCACGATTTGTTCGATTATCACATTGCCATTTATCTGTTGGTTTTTGCAAAATGTGCTTTAAAAATCCACTAAAAAGGGTGTAGGAGTCTGTTGCTTCTACACCCTTAATGATTATTGAATTGTAAATACTCTATTTTCTTTTCTTTCTGGAGTTTCCGGGTAGTCTCCTTCTGGATAACCAAGAATACAATGTCCGATTCCTTCATATTCGTCTTCAATTCCAAGAGATTTTAACAGTTCTTTTCCGAAATCTGTTTCAAATTCTTCTTTAGCGCGGTGAATCCAGCAGCTTCCAACTCCGAGTTCGTGAGCAGCAAGCATTAAATTTCCCATAACAAGGCTGCCATCATAAACATGAGTCGGGCAGTCTTTTTTTCCAAGAACAACTAAAACGGCAGGCGCACCATAAAATGGGTCAAATCCTTCTTTCCAGCCACCGATTTGACGATTGAGTTTGGAGAGTTTGTCACGCATTTCTTTGTTTGTTACCTGAATGATAATAGTAGCCTGACGGCCCATTCCATTTGCCGCATAAAGTCCGGCTTCGGTCACTTTGTCAATGATTTCCTGTGGAACCATATCTGGTTTATATTTTTTGACACTTCTTCTGGTTTTCATTTGTTCTAATACATCGCTCATCTTAAAATTCCTCCTAGAAAAATTTCTAAGAAAATAGTAGCACAAAGAAAAATTTCGGGCAAGCAAAAAAATGAATTGACAATGAGGAAAATATCTGTATAATTATCAATGGTAATTAACGTCGGTAACTAAAATTTAAAAAGGAGAGTGAGAGATGACAACAGAAAAAATTAAGCGAATGTTAGATGCCTGTTATCAGGCAAAACGTATCCGTGAGTTACTTCCGGCACTTCCAAATGGAGTTGCTCCGTCTTATATTCATTATCTGGACGTGATTCTAGCTTTAGAGAAAAAAGAAGTTCAGGTGAAAATATCGGATATCAGTGATAAATTAAATCTTCCAAGACCCGGTGTTACAAGGACGGTAAAAGAAATGGAAGAAAAAGGATATATCAAAAAAACAGTCTCACCGGAGGATGGACGAATTATCTATTTATCTGCCACGGAAAAGGGAAAGAAGCTATCTGAAAAATACAATGAGAAATATTTTAATGAGCTGGCTCCTTATTTGGCAGATATTTCGGAAGAAGAAGCAGATTGTATGATAGCAGTAATTGAGAAATTTTATCAGGTGATGTGTGAGAGGAGAGACAAAGAATGAATGATAAAGCGGACTTCACACAAGGGAGTATTTTAAAGAAATTAGTATTTTTTATGCTGCCGGTACTTGGAGCTTTGATTTTACAGGCAGCCTATGGAGCAGTTGACTTGCTGGTAGTTGGAAGATTTGGTTCGACTTCAGGACTTTCTGCAGTTTCTACAGGAAGTCAGGTTTTAAATCTGGTTACATTTGTGGTGATTCAGTTTGCAATGGGTATTACGGTTTTGATTGCACGGTATCTGGGTGAGAAAAAACCACAGCAGATCGGAGCTGTTATTGGTGGTGCAGTTGTTGTATTTGCTCTGATTTCAATTGGATTATTTATTATTATGGTATGTTTTGCACGTCCGATTTCTGTTTTAATGCAGGCACCGGCAGAGGCAGTTGATTTGACCTCTCAGTATGTGCGAATTTGCGGAAGCGGTATCTTTTTTATTGTAGCTTATAACCTGATGTCTGCAATATTCAGAGGTCTTGGAGATAGCAAATCTCCACTTTTGTTTGTGTTGGTTGCATGTATTGTAAATGTAATCGGAGATTTGTTTTTTGTTGCAGTATTACATAAAGATGCAGCAGGTGCAGCAGTTGCGACAGTTATGGCACAGGCACTCAGCGTTGTATTTGCAGTGATTCTTCTATTAAAGAAAGAGCTTCCATTTGCAATTAAAAAGAGCGATTTCCGATTTAATCCGCAGTGTAAAAAATTCCTTAAAATCGGATTACCATTGGCACTTCAGGAATGTTTAACCCAGCTTTCTTTCCTTGCATTATGTGCCTTTGTTAACCGACTTGGTCTGGAAGCTTCTTCTGGATATGGAGTTGCCTGCAAAATCGTAAACTTTGCAATGCTTGTACCAAGTGCTTTAATGCAGTCTATGGCTTCTTTTGTTTCTCAGAATGTAGGAGCAGGAAAAACAAAAAGAGCAAAGAAATCTATGGTTACAGGAATTGGCGTAGGACTTGCAGTTGGATGCGTTGTATTTTTGCTTGTCATGTTTAAAGGGGATGTACTGGCAGGATTTTTCTCGACAGATGCTGCGGTTATTCAAAATGGTTATGATTACCTGAAAGGATTTGCATTAGAGACAATTGTAACGGCTGTGCTTTTTAGTATGATTGGTTACTTTAATGGAAATAATAAAACGCTTTGGGTTATGGCGCAGGGATTAATCCAGACGCTTTTAGTACGTCTGCCACTGGCCTATTTTATGAGTATTCAGCCAAATGCAAGCCTGACCAAAATTGGTCTGGCAGCACCGATATCCACAATCGTGGGAATTATTTTAAATATTGGGTTCTTTCTTTATCTGGAACGGGCAAATCGCAAAAAGAATTAAAAATCAGGAATTTTTATGTACAATTATTTGCTCGGGGATTTGAGCGAAAAGAAATCAGACATTATGGATTTGTGTTTGAAGGTAAAAAGTGTTGGTTGGAATGAGAGAATAATCTTATAAAGTGCGGCAGTCGTGGATGCTCCGGGTATAATCAGTTACTGATTATACCCGGAGCATTATTTTTGCAGAAAAAATACCATCTTTATAGGTAAAGTCACAGGCACCGCCGTTTTTATCGGTAATGTGGCGGACGGATTCGATTCCTATGCCGTTTCCGGAGCGCTTGGAGGATTGGAAAATATTGTTTTTTTGCTGTATTTTGCCATCGAAGGTATTCTCCACATGAATCAGAAGCAGATGATTATGGTGAGGATAAACTTCCACATTAATCTTTCTGCGGGCGTGCTCTGTTTTCACACTTGCCTGGATGGCATTTTCCAGTAGATTGGAAAATACAAGGCACAGATTAATCTCATCTATGGAAAGATCAGCAGGCAGGGAAACCAGTGCATGAAAAGGAATGTTTTCTCTTTTGGCAAGGGTGGAATAATATCCGAAAACACTGTCAACAGCCTGATTTTCACAGAAATGGAGGTTATAGTCAGAGATTTTTCCGGTTGCAGCAAAGAGATATTTTTTGACCTTTTCCATGTCACCCTGCTCTGCCAGAGAGGACAGTTGAACAAAATGATGGCGGATATCGTGACGCGCCTGTCTTGCCTCTTCAATGGCCATGCAGAGATTCTCGTATCTTTCCTGCTGAAGGGAAAGAAAATGGTTCTCCTGCTGAAGTCGGGCATTTCTGTTCAGGCTAGCTGCCATCATAAGAAACATGACATAAAACAGGAGCAGGATTATGAGCAGTACAAGACTTAAAACAATATAACACTGCAGGACCCGCCCAGTATATAAAGTGCCGCGGTATTTAGGAATCATAAAAAGATTCACTCCGATGAAGATTACCGGAAGAATCCAGAATACATACCAGGTCTGGGCAAAGTTTTCGTCTGCGATCATTGTTTGAACATAGTGGCGGACAGGATACCATGCTGCCAGAACAAACAGCAGGCAGATGACGTTATAGAAAATTCCGGCACCGGTACGAAACCACAGCTTATTTTCTGTAATAGGCAGGTCAGCAGTTATAAGTGCATTGACTGCCCGAGAAAGACTGTTGATACATGCAAAAACTGCAAAGACTGCCAGAAAAATACTGGCGGATTTCCAGACAGAGATTTTTAATGTTTTATGATAAATAAGCATAATAACAGGCAGCAGAGGAAACAGGATCAGTCTGGTGGGAAGGTGGAGGGCACAGCAAACTGCTCCCCCGAAAATACAGATTCCCAGAAGAAGAGGAAGAAGCCACGCTGTCAGCTTAAGCGGTGTCTGTCGCAGATAGCTTTTTACAGGCAGATATGACAGCAGTATGCCGGGAATGATTACGGAAAGTTCAAGTACAGGTTGAAGTATGTCAGTCATTTCAGAACCTCCTTTGGAACAGAAATTCCATAAATGTCTGTCTGGCATTTTTGAGCAGCTTCCGGCTGACCGGGACATTGTTTCCATTATCAAGGCGAAAACCTGAGTCGTCAAAATCAACGGCATGCTCCAGATTGATTACAACGCCTCGGTTACACTGATAGAAACGTGAATCCATTTTCAGGGAGGTTATGAAGGAATCAAAGGACTGGCGGGTGATCAGTTCCCTTTCACCGGCAGTGTGGATGTGAATCATGTGAGAAAAATGTTCAGCATAGATTATTTTCTGGAAGGGAATCTGAATATTACTGCCGTTTACCTTTACATCTATGTATTTCCCAGAATCCGGGATGCGAGAAAGGATTTCATCTGCCAGTGCGGAAATATCATTTTCACTGTAGGGCTTTACAAGATAGTGCAGAGCTCGAACCTGAAATCCCTCTAGAGCATGGTCAGTTGAACTTGTTGTAAAGATCAGCAGACAGTTAGTGTCTGATCTGCGAAGTTCTTTTGCTGTATCAATTCCATTGGATCCATTCATATAAATATCCAGAAACACTACAGTGAAAGGGCATTCTTTCGCTGTAGTGAGGAAAGTTTCTCCATTTTCATATTCAAATATATCTGTATGGACATTGCGTCTGGAAAACTGAGATTCCAGTCTGTTTCGTAGCAGTGTCCGTTCGTCTGAAATATCATCAACGATTGCAATTTTCATAGTAGCTCTTCCTTATATATATTTATGAAATGATGTGAGTGTCAAAAGTAAATTCCGCTTGCTGAGACTTTTTCATCTGCGCAATCTATAGCCGCAGACAGGCAAGTGGTGTAGTTATTTCGAAAACGCTCTGGTAACAGTATAGCACAAAACAATACCACGGAGTTGCAATTCGTGCCATTTTCTGTCAATTCGTGCCAGAATTGTTGAAATAATTTCTGGCTTTCTTATAATGAGAATAACAAATGAAAGTACATGAAATAGAAAGGGAGGGGTATTGTGTATTGTATTGCCATATTGACCGACCAGGAACAGGAAGGACAAAACAGTGCGGAATATATCAGGAATTACTGTACAGAGAAGCATGTCTTTCCGTTGATTGAAATTTATCAGAATCAGGAACAATTTTTTGCACGGACATTGAAAACAGTACCGACAGTGGTGTTTCTCGCATTACCGGGAGTGTCCGGCCTGAATGCAGCAGAACACCTTCGTTCCCTGTATCCGAAATGTGGAATCATCTGGTGCAGTGACCTTGATTTTTCGCTTCATGCGTTCAGGCTTCGGATAGAATATTTTTTTATGAAACCTGTGGAAGAGCAGAAAATAAAAGAAGGTCTTTCCGTCTGGTTTGAATGTAAAAAAGTAAGATAAGAAAGACATTCAGGAGGAAAATAACATGAAGACAATCATAAAGTATGAACTGGTCATAAATGAAGCACTTAGATCTGCACTCAATTACCACACACCTGACGAGCAGATTAATGAATTTATCCGCTTTTTCGGCAGACATATCGGTTCTGACAGAATATATATTTTTGAGGATTGTAAAGAAAGGCACGGCACAGACAATACGTATGAATGGTGCGCGGAAGGAGTAATTCCTGAGATAGACAGATTGCAGAATGTCGATATGGATGTGATAAAATGGTGGTATGATACGTTTTCCAAGGGCGAAAGTATCAGTATTACTGATATAGAAGATATCAAAGAAGAACATCGCGCATCGTATGATATGTTAAAAGCGCAGAATGTGAGAAATGTGGTGGTATGCCCTTTGCGTTATAAAGATGAGATAAGTGGCTTTTTTGGTGTGGATAATCCTCCAAAGAGTGATTACAGGGGGCTTACTACTTTTTTGGATATGATAGGAACGCTTCTTATTTCATTTCTGAAATTGCGTAATTCATTTATAAAGTCAAATAAAGAGGCAAAACTCAGCAGTTATTCATCCCTCTCGAAAATCTATACATCTATGTATTGGGTCGATGTGCAGACCAAAAGATATCATATTGTAAAAATGACAGATCAGGTTCTGGAATGTTTGGGAAAAGATTTCAAAAAAATGGGAGAATATGAAGTCAGGGATGATTTTTGCGGATATATCAATGATATTGCTGAGAAAACATGTATAGAATCACAACTTCAGGAATCACTGGAGTTTCTAGATATCAGTACGCTGGAAGAACGGCTTCTTGGGGAAAACAGCATAACACATGAATTTATAGATAAAATATCAGGTTGGTGCCGAAGCAGATTTATTCCTGTAGACTACGATGAAAATGGAAGACTTCTGCATGTGCTTTTCTGTATTGAGTGTATAGAAGAAGAAAAAAAGCGTGAGAACAGGCTGATTTATCTGGCGCGGACAGATCTTATGACAGGATTATATAATCGTGGAAGCGGAGAAAAAAGGATTATTGAACTTTTAAAGGAAAAAACGGGAGGATTGTTTTGCCTGATCGATTGTGACAAATTTAAATCCATCAATGACACTTACGGGCATTCTGTAGGGGATAAGGTGATTATAGCTGTTGCGGAGAAGTTACGGAAAACATGTCGTGACAGTGATGTGGTTTTGCGGCTTGGAGGTGATGAGTTCGCAATATTTATGCCGAAAATGTTGGAGCGAACAGTAGCTGAGAAATTTTTTGAACGACTTTTTGAAAATATCCGACAGATTGATGTCATAGAGATGCCGGGAAAGAGTATAGAAATAAGTCTTGGTGCGTGTTTTTATAATGGATATGAAGAGACTTCTTTTGAACAGCTATACAGAAAGGCTGACGGGGCAATGTATCAGAGCAAAAAGCAGAAAGGCTACAGTGTTGTAATTTATGGGGAGGGGATGTAAGAAAATTCTGGAAGATTCCCGGTTATAAGCTGCGTAGCGAAACGGAAAAAAGAGGATGGGAGCATGGCACAGATTTTTCGTGTAGAGAGAACAAAGAATTTTACGGTAATGAGTAATCACCATTTCAAGAACAAGAATCTGACATTGAAAGCGAAAGGTCTATGTCACGCCGTTGTATGAACAGGCAGCGAAGTGGTGTGGCAAATTTAAACGTCGAGGGAAAGATGGTATTATTTCCCAGTATGAATACGATGAAGGTAGAGAAGCCGAACTGAAAACACTGAAATTTGATTCCTATTCCGAGGAGTGGTTGGATTTTATTTTGAATTGCCGCAGTGGAAAAGATTCGACAGATTATGACCTTGTAGTGGGCGGTGTTGACAATGATAAGGTGTTCAATACAGTGGAGCTGTTCTTTGACGGACTGATTGATAAGATAGAAGCGATCAACCGTTTGCGTTACGAAAAACCAAACCTGCAAATTTGTTTTCGTACAGAGAAATCATTGTCCTTGTTGTATTTTGAAGGGAGTGAAACACTATGACAGCAAATCCGATTTTGCTCCAGAAAAAATATAGCCGTGTTATCGAATGCTTTGCTAAACAGCAGGGACTTTCCTTGGATGCGGCGTTGGATTTCTTTTATCATTCTCAGGTTTATCAGCTGATTCGTGACGGTGTTTCTGATATGCATTGTATGAGCGATGAGTATCTGGCAGAGGAATTAAGACAGGAATATATAGAGAAGGCTCTTGGAAATTACCAATAACTGAAACGATAGAGCGTATGAATACTTATCGAGATTAGGTTGATACCAATAACGCCATGATTGACACCAATGGCACTAAAAATGGCGTTAATGGCGTTAATTGTGGTGCAAATGATGGCACTAATGGTGCTGAAGTGCCGCTTAATAAGGAACAGGTGCAGATGAATTACCCCTCCCATGCGGTGCAGCAGCTCCTATGGACGTGGTACTCTGCCTATGAAGATAGAAGTAATGTAAAACCTAATTGGCAGTACAGAACAGTTTTGTAAAAAGAGAATAACAGAAAAAACGATTAGCAGTGATGATATTTCCTGAGACGAAATTCTTGGAAATGTTTATGACTGCTATTTTTATGTTTTGTAGTAGAAAAAGAAAGTGGTTCAGATGTAATGTGGCAGAAATAGCGGGAACGATGCTAGAGATTGTCCGGTACTTCGCACCGGAGTGGTGTGTGAAAAGCCTGTTCCAGAAAGCTGGAATACTCTGCAAAGGGGAGTAATCCGGATTTCCTTCACAGTCTTTTCCCACACCACAAAACCACTATCATCAGCCGCTTTTTATTCTGGAAGATGCCGCAGGAAGAATCATTGAGGAAGTCTTTTCTGTGGCGGCAGATGACAGGCAAGTTTCGCAAAGTGGCAAGCCACTATGCACCGGAGCCAGCCTTTGGGCTGTTCCTAAACTTGCCATGGGGCGTCTGCCCCTTGGAACCCCGGCACGTCAATGGCGTAAGTAATCCTGCGAAATGTCCACCGGACATTCCTTCGGAAGATTTACTGATTGACTAAGACGCTGTCCTGCACCTGTATAAGGGAGCGTTGCACTCCCTTATATATCCCCTGCTAATCTACCAACCAGAAAGGTTATGGCTGTTTTATAAAAAAGATAGAGTGAGAAAGGAGACAAAAATTTATGCGAAAACGAAATTATACAGTAACGATACGAATGAACAAAGCAGAGTATGATCTGCTTCAAAATAAAGTAAAGGAATCTGGACAGACTCAGCAGGCAGTTGTACTCCATGCGATAGCAGATTTAAAAATTGCATCCGCAGAGGAAGTGGAAGAATTGAAAAAGCTGAGTCAGATGCTTGCAGAGATACTCAGCCAGCTTCGTGGTGCAGCTACAAATCTCAACCAAATTGCACGGAAAATGAATGCTGGTGGCTTTATACCAAGAGAAGATATTTTGCATTACCTCAATCAGAATATTCTTAACTACCGGAAGGAGAGTGAAAAGATATGGCAGTCAATAAGACAGTTAATAAGCGGACAAATTCTCATGGAGCAATGAGAAACTGTATCGAATATGTATTGCGCCAGGATAAGACCAGTGAGCAGCTTGCCTATGTGATTGGCCCGTACTGCCATGATGCAATCAATTATGATCTTGTGTATCAGACATTTCTGGAAGAAAAGAAATTATGGAATAAAGACTCCGGAAGAATGTATGCCCACAATATTATCTCCTGGCATAAGGACGAGCAGATTACTCAGGAGCAGGCATTTGAATTTGGAAAAGAGTTTGCAGAAAATTGGTTCGGTGGATTCCAGACCTTAGTGGCTGTGCATAAGGATAAAGATTATATCCACTGCCATCTGGTTACTAATTCAGTGAGTTATGAAGATGGAAGAAAACTGCATAACACCAAAAAGGATCTGGAACGTATGAAACAGCTTACCAATCAGATGTGCCGAGAACGTGGACTGACAGTTGCCGAGAAAGGAAAGCACTTTGATGGGAGCCAGATTGAAAAAGGGGAAGTCATTGCATGGAGCAAAGATAAATACAATTTGTTCCGACAACAGGTCAAGGACAGTTTTGTGGCTGACTGTGCAATGGCGGTCTTAAAAGCAATGGAAAATTGTATCAGTAAAGAAAAGTTTATAGAAAAAATGAAACAGTTCGGATGGAGTGTGAACTGGACGGAAAAGAGAAAGCACATCACGTTCCAGAATCAGGATGGGAAGAAAGTGCGTGACAGCAATCTGTCCAAAACCTTTCATCTGGACATATGCAAGGAGGGGTTAGAGAATGAATTTAATGGAAATTACGAAAGGATACGAGCCGAAGCAGAACGAACAGCCGGAGCAGACGAAGAACTTACCGGATACTACCGACAGGTGGAAGCAGCTTGCGAAGGAGCAGGCGGCGTCACTGGAGCTAGTGACGGAAGAGAGAGACGAGTTACAGGTGAGAAATCAGAAGATGAACGAGTTTATACAGGAATTCCAGGAAAGGACACACAAGTTGAAAATGGACAAACAGAAGCTATTCTTCGAGAATCACGAAATGCAAGAAGAAATGCAGAAGTCGAACGCAGAAATTCAGCAGATGACAGCAGAACTGTCCGAAATGCGGAAACTCAATCAGTCTTTACAGCAAAGCAACGACGACTTGAGGAACAGAAACGGATTGATGAGCAGGAGCGAGCAAGAACTGCTCGAAGAAGAAATAAAAGACGTTCGGGACTGGAACTCTAAATTGCAAGTTCAGGTAAATAAATCATCCGTTGAAGCGGTGGATCAGGCACAGCAGAGACAGGAAGAAGCAGAGAAACAGGCAAAGCAGGCAGTGACCCAGGTTGAAAGGGAAAAGAAACGGGCAGATGTGGAGATACAAAGAGCAAATCTAAATGCCAAAAGACAGATGGATATATTGAAAGAAAAAGAATATTTCTGGGGAGCAGGATATGTGACAATAATTTTATTTTCAATATTGAAAAGTAGTGCTTTTCAAAGAGATTTGCTTGATTTTTTTAGAGTTCCGATCAGATGGTATTGTCGATTTATAGAATGGCTGGTGATACCGACCTATGATGATGGTTTTGGAAATCAGGTGGCATATCAGGCAGGTGAAGCATGGCTTTTCCGAATTTTGGCGTTAGCGTTGTTTATAATAATTGGAGTGATTTCAGTTCTGTATATTATTGAAGGAATCCAGATTTACAAAAAGCAGTGGGATGATATTTCAAAATTATGCTTTTTATCCAGTCTTGCAGGAATTGTAGTTCTGGGAGATATTATCAGAGAGTGGCTTCCGGTCAATTTGCTTATAATATTCCTTTTGATTAATATCGCAATGATGGTGTTAAAAATGTTTTTCCACCATAATATAAAAAAATGGTGGCATTTCGTATTTGCTGAAGGTACATGAAAATGTTCTTCTGTTAAATGATATTTTGTAAGTTGTTTTCTATAGATATCCGCTGATAGTAGATATCTATGATATCCTGTAAAGTAATCGTATTCATTTTTTCTTCGGCAGTCTTTTGAATTTCATTATAAAATCCCTGCAAAGATAACTGAATGTTAATGCCAACG
>ERZ841116.1386-NODE-1386-length-12195-cov-7.664003_pt1 | contig 12195 bp, 10 predicted proteins | sample MGYA00519875_ERZ841116 | MGnify/ENA primary metagenome ERZ841116 (study PRJEB31850, sample SAMEA3708889) | human gut metagenome | biome: human gut; feature: human-associated habitat; material: faeces | place: China | collected 2014 ... | reverse complement strand
AAATATACTCTACGGCAATTCACATCATCAAGAATTGCTCTAATACTTTTCTTCTCATATGCCATTATTCTATACCTCTCTTCACATAAATGTTAGGAATGCTTATCCCCAAATCTTATTAACATCTAAATTACTATCATGCGAAATAATGAATTCATTATTCTTTGCAATTGTTCTATTATAAGCATCAACTTCGTCCGGAGAAAGGTTGCATACAAAAAACTATCCTTTATCTCCACGTCCCATTGATATCAACATAGTTGGCAAAGCAACGAATATATGCTCTTTTTGTCCATTATCTAGAATATTCATGAAAACAGTTCTTTCAGATGTCACAAAAGGGTGTTTAGCGTCTGTTAAAATAAACATTTTAAATTGTTTATTTTAACCAAATTAGTATTGAGGCGATACAAATAAATCCCAAGTAAGTTGCAGCTAATTTGTCATAACGTGTAGCGATTCGTCGGAATACTTTTAATTTCAGAAAATACTTTTCTACTAAATGGCGTTCTTTGTATAACCACCAATCACAATAACGTTCAAATTTAGCTCCCTTTCGGGATGGAATGGTTGGCTCTCCACCGCGGGCGTACACATAATCAAGTAATTTATTACTGTCATATCCTCGGTCAGCTAACACATTGCTTTCGTTTATTTCAATTTGATCGAGCAAAGGGATTGCATAATTGATATCATTACGCTGTCCCTCACTGATCATTAAATAAACTGGATATCCATAGGCATCTACTGCCGCATGGATTTTGGTACTGGCTCCTCCACGGCTATGCCCGATTTCATTTGAAGGTCCCCTTTTTTTGCACCGGCACTATGCTGGTGCGCCTAGATAATAGAAGCGTCAATGGATAATTCTTCCAATTCTGCTTCAAGACTTAAAATACGGAAAATATTATCAAGGATACCATCATCGATCCATTTTCGGAATCGGCTATAGACAGTTTTCCATGAACCATAACGTTCAGGAAGATCGTGCCAAGGTGCCCCACTACGTGCAAGCCATACAATTCCATTCATAATGATACGATTGTCTTTCCTTGGACGTCCTTGTTTTCCAGTATTTTCAGGAGGTAATAAAGGTTCAATGCGAAGCCATTCTTCATCAGTCAACTCATATCGTCTCAACATAGTGAACACCCCTTTTTCTTTATTTTATCATGAAAAAAGGAAATAAAACATGCGTTTTGTGCAATTTTTATTTTTCAGACACGCTCTAGAGCCTTTTCTGCAACTTCTGGATCCATATACGGTAACATACTGGCAAATTTTACTATTTTATCTTTTGCCATGTGCCTAAAATCACTTATTCCTAATTTATTTAGTACGTTCTGTTCAGTTAAAATTCTATTCATAATAATCCCTCCATGTTTACATTGAAACTACTGCTAAATGCATTCCTGCATATCTTTTGAAACTTTCCGCATACTTTCTATTTCCGCTTGTATCCAGATTACACCAACAGGCATTAAATTTACTCCACCACCAACCATTTACCTGGAGTTTTTTAATACATTTAAATTAATATACTTATAATTTTCAACTTTTGCTGTATAGTTTGTGTTACATTGCATTAATACAATTCTGTTTTCATACTGTTGTATAGTCTGGTATGCTCTTTGTACATCCTGAATAGATGACGCCCCTGTCGCCAGGATAACTGGTTTCTTCTTTTGTGCGATTTGAATTTGGACTGCATGTGTTGGCTTCACCTTTACATTGTAACTAGTTACTGATTCTTTCATAACCATTCTTCCAACATAGATACTCATATTGTCTTCATAATATTTTGCCCATCCCATTTTATTCATCTCTTCTTTATATATAGTGAACTTTTGAAAAAGACTTAACATTTTTCTTTGAAAAAATTAAAAGAGAATCAAACAGCTCAGATTGATCCTCTTTTCTACAATATCATGTTTCTGGTTCTTACGTTTTCCATATATTATCGGAACATATTTCACTCATTATCTGCCTGATAATTGCAAGTTTACATGCAGATACTTTATGTTTCGTATTTTTTACTTTAGTTTATCGTAATCCGCATCAGATACATGCTCACACCACTCATTGGATGTCTCCTCTCCTGGCACTTCTATTGCCAGATGTGAAAACCATTCATCCGGTGCGGCGCCATGCCAGTGTTTCACTTCTGCCAAAATATTAATGCAGTCACCTGGCTTCATTTCTACAGCGTCTTTGCCTTCTTCCTGATAATATCCTCTTCCGGCAACACATACCAGGATCTGTCCTCCCCCACTTTTTGCATGATGGATATGCCAGTTATTTCTGCATCCAGGTTCGAATGTCACATTAAAAATTCCAACCTGAGAAGTGGAAATCGGTGCAAGAAAACTTCTGCCGGAAAAATACTGTGCAAAACCATCATTTGGTGCACCGATTGGAAATACCATCTCTTTTGCATGCGCCCGCATCGCTTCCTCTTCGTATGGCAAATCTCCTTCGCCTGTTTCCCACACTTCCTTTGCAAGATTGAAAACAGCCCATGCTTTTGGCCAACCTGCATAGAATGCGGCATGTGTGATCACTGCAGCAATCTCTTTTTGTGTCACACCATGATTTTTTGCATTTTGAAGATGATATTTTAAAGAAGAATCCGTAATTCCGGAAGCCATCAGAGCAACCACTGTGATAATGCTTCTTGTTTTTACGTCGATGTCCTGGTTATTCCAGTTTTCGCCGAAAAGTACATCATCGTTAAAATGTGCAAATTCCGGTGCGAATTCACCAAGTGTATTTCTTCCTGCTGTCTGTACTATTTTTCCCATATTCTGTATACCTCCATAACGCTGTTGTTTATAAAGAGTTTACCCATTCACTGATTTCCTGTTTCGTTCCACAATTTAACAGTCTGCCTTCTGTAATAACTGCGTCTGATGCAGATGACTGCAATTCTTTCACAGTGTTCCCAAATCCACTTCCTCCGGATGTTGCAAAAAGCACAATCTTTTTACCACTGAAATCGTAAGCTTCTAAAAATGTATTGATGATTGTCGGAGCCACATACCACCAGATTGGGAATTAAAATGTAGCCAGTTCCCCTCATGCGTTGATTTTACTGGGTTTAACTGTATACAAAACTGTGTTTACTGTTACTATCTTTCATTCTTTTCCAAAATAGCTTTGAAGCATAGGCCACATTATTTTCATATATGACACAAAGCTCAGCTCTACTTGTGCTTCATTAAACCATCCAACCATAAAGCTATTTATCTCTTCAAATAATACTTTTGAAAGTTTCTGAATAATAATTGTGTTATCCACTTCTTCAGTATAATCTTTCGCATACATTTTACATATAGAACGCACTCCAAAATAATTATATAGCACACCTACCGTTGTTTTTAATGCTTCAATATCTCTTGGAAAATCTGTTCTATTCATCATATTCACTACTAATTGATGTCTTGAGTTTAGGTAATTCCTAACTGTACTATTACCTATTTCAACATCAACTGTAAATGAAAAATCTTGAGTTTGTATACTATCTGCTCCTAACATTATCATCAATTCAACTTGTGCTGCATGATATTCTGTATAACCAGACAAAGCCATATATTTCCAAGAATCTTGCTTTGCATACATTTCCGTATCTAAAATATGCGTAAATTCATGAAACACAATATACCTTGGTATTTCCGAACTTTTGCATATCCTTAATATATGTTCATCTGTTTTCGTATTATAGTAAGCTTGGGCGGCTGAAGCGAATCCTGCTGCATCGCTTTCCTCAACATTAATTTCAAAAAAATCTATCTTATACTGTGGTAATTTCTCAATTTCCATAAACTCAATATATTCTTTTTCATATTCTTTAATTAAATTTTTAATTTGTATTTCTGTCATATTGTTTTATACCTCATATCAAAGTTAGCATTTCACTTTTAGTATACCATAAAACAATCCCATTCTCATTCTATATATTTTATCCTCAACGATGAAAAGATGTGTCTACACACATCTCTTCCATCTCATTATTTTCAATGTTATAAGTTCTTAATAAAATTCAAATCCTGTTTCCGTAATGCCTTCTGTAACTTTTCGTTCTTTCTCTTCAGTTCCTTATTTTCTCTGGTTAGAGCTGCTACCTTCTGGTTCAGCAGTTCAATCTGTTTTTCCATCGCCATGTTCAGAATTTCTCTTCTTGGATCTATCATTCCGGCCTGTTGCTCTACTGCTTGGTTCAATGTATCTCGGACGGTTGGATTTTTATAAAAGAATCCTCTCGACAATCCGGTTTTCTTCATCAGCTTTGGAACACTGATACGTTCTTTATTTGCCAGCATATCTTGTATTGCTTGCAATGCCAGTTCAATTTTCTCTTTACTTTTTCTCTGATTTTCCTCAATCATCTTGTCGTATTTGCTCATATTCTTCACCCCATCCTGCCAGACTCATATATATGATGTCACTCATCATCTGTCTTACTTCTCTGGTTTCGTCTGCCATTCTTTGATTGCTCATTTTCCGGTAATGCTGTACATTATTCAGTCTTTTATGCCCCAATAGTCTCGCTATCGTCCAGTCATCCAGATGCATTTCTGTAAGTTTGACGCCATAGTAGTGCCGGAACATGTGCGTTCCAAACCCGAATAATTCGCCATGATCATCTTTCAACTGCTTTTCCTGTATCATGGACATGACTTTTGTTTTTATAGCCATATACTGCATCGGGCGGTCAGGTTCTTTTTCATTAACAAATATGTATTCTGTATCACCGAACTTTTCCTGTGTATATTCAATAGAACTCTGTAACAGTTTTGCAAGTTCTTTACTGATCGGTTTTTTATATCTTTTAGTTTTAACTTGATATATTTCAATCATATCTTGGCCATTTTCTCTCGTCAGACAATCTGGTCTCAGTGTAAGGGTATCTGATATCCTAGTTCCAAGCATCTGATGTATCAGAAGACATCTTGCAATCTGTACATCCATCTGTGTAATTTCCGCATTCAGTCGTTTCATTTCATCATCAGAATACACTCTAAATTCTGCATTTACTTCCGGTGGAATATCCGTATTAATAAATAAATGCTCCAATCTTTCATAGCTGTAAATTTTTCCGATTGTCTCTAACTGTCGTCTTAATGAAATTACATAAGAACTATTCGCACTATGGGAAGTATCTTTTGTTGACAGATGTATCAAAAATTCTTCCAGCACTTCTCTGTCTATTTCACTGCAACTTTTTATTTTGGAATACTCTTTTTGGAGATATTCTGAGAATATCCTCATTATTGTCAGTTCTCCCTGTACAGTTCCTATTGCTTCATACTGTAGATTCATATAAACAGCTTTCTTACATTCTTCCCGGATATCTGGCTGATATATTTTTCTGAAATCCAGTGTTTTTACATTATAAATTGGATTGGATCTGATTTTAATATCCAGATTTTTTAGTTCCCAAACATCTTTTTCTATCTCATCCCGTAAATCTTCTGGCTCTAAAAATTTCAGTACGTTTCTGAAATATAATATCGTCACTGCTTCGCCATAGCTTACTGTACCATACACACTCTTCTTTTCTTTTACAATAGTTATTCCCTGTTCTAACATCCAGCCTTTTAAAAGTGATATCCATTTTTCTGGATTTCTATCTCCAAGGCTTTTGATTCTCCGATTTATTCTGCTGTTCAAAAACTTTGCAATATGATTATAAGCTGTTCGATCCTGAATCAATGCTCTAAACGTTCCGTTTTTGCAGCGATACATAATATAACCTCGAAACTCTTCCTTTAATTCTTGCGTTGGAAGCAACGTTAAATCAAATTTTCCATTATCCTTACGTGTCCCTGTTTCTTGTAAATTGGGGAAATCGCTGAAGTATATAATATCATTTTCCATCTTTTTCCTCTTTCTTTAGCCATGATGCTAAACTACTTCCTTGCATTTCAAAGAACTCATCATTTGCTTTTGCAATCCTTTGTGGCATATAATCAATATACTGTCTTGTCATCTCTTCATAAGTATGTCCAAGATAATCCCTGATACTTTGCAGTGATACATGACTGTCATAAAACATAGTTGCTACTGTATGTCGATAATCGTGTGATTGAAATAAATATTCTCCATTTGCAATCTTATTTTCCCGGCACGCTTCTATCATCTGAGTTCGGAATGTGCCATATAGACAAGCACCACCTCTGTTGTTTTTAAAAATGAATTCTTCAGGCTGAATTTCATGTTTTTTCAAGTATACTTTCATAATCTGATAAAGTGCCTGTGGGATTGGAATCCTTTTATAATTCTTCATTTTGACCTGATACACCTGAATCCAATAATCCTCGCCCTGCTGATAATAAGCATTTCCTTTCAATGTACACACTTCACTCGCCCGTAATCCTAGACACCACAGATGTAGGAACATACATCGTAATCGCTCTGGAAAAAGATATAATTTTTTCAAAATTTCCATATATACTGTTTCCTCAACGCTACGATCATGATGTACTATTACTTCTTTTTGTTGGAAATATTCAATTCGGAATGGCATTCTTGTAATATACTGTTTAACTTCCATGAATTTATAAAAATGACCGATACCGAAAATTCTTTCATTAAATCCCTTTGCCTGTATTCCCCGTTCTCGCAAGCCGTCTGCATACTTTTTTACTTCTGCGACAGTTGCATGAATCGCCAGTATCTTTTCTTGTTCCAGCAGTTCAATAAAATTTCTAATACATACAAATCTTCGTACAATCGTGCTGACTGCCTGTCCAGTAATTCCCAGTTCATATTTCATGTATGCCTGTAAAATTTCTCGATTCTGTATTTCCTTGACTTCCATAAAAGAAATGCTAATTAAGGATTTACTTTCGTCTATCCGATGTTTTCCAAGATGTAATCGTTCCAGATACCATACATTTGCTTCCCATTGGATCTGTTCCTGCTGCATAAACGCATCTCTTCTGCATTCACCTAAAATACTTCGTTGACTCGTTTCGGGAAAATTCTTTAAAATAGTTTCCACTTGTTCCATTTCCAGCAATCCAATATCCGTAATATTTAACTGAACACAAGAATCATAAAGAAGTTTTAAGGATTTTAACCTGACATTTCTATAAGCCTTAGACATTGAAGTATTGGCAATGATACGACTCAACGTATAAAAAATTTGTTTCTTTAAAACTTCTGAACAATTTTGTGTAAAATCCCACACCAATAGGTTTGTTTTATAAGAAGTTTCAAAGGTCTCAGCTATTTCCTTTTCCGGATAATACTTCAGAAAATAAATTTTATTTTGATATTTCCATTCATATATCCGCTTTCCATTTAGCGTCTGCATTTGTTGATAGATATGTTGTTGTTTTACCGTATCATATATTTTCAAATAGAAAGATACAATTTGTGATCGTATCTGTCCTCTTAAATATTGTTCATACGAATTTCGCAAAGGATAATCCATTTCTTCCAGATGCCAGATTTTTCTATCTGCCAAGAACTTTTTCAATTTGTTAATTCTTGAATCGCTTTTTATTCCAAGTGCATCAATTTCTGAATATAGTTCCTGCTTTTTCTTCTCAATATCTACTTCAGATTCTGTTATGTGTTCTGCCTGTTGCAATAAATATATAGGTATTTCTCACACCTCCCTACTCCAGCAGACGTTCCGCCCCATAAATAGCAGTGTGTTGTGCATAAAACTCATTACTTGCTTCTATCAGTTCATCATCCAGCCAGTCCAGATACTTTATAGTCGTATCCAAATGTTTATGCCCCAATGCCTGACTGATCATTTCCAGTTCCCATCCTGCCTGCTTTCGCATATTTGCAAAATAGTGACGTAACATGTGGGGTGTGATTTTAACTCCGGTTTTCTTTTCCATTCGGTCCAACATATCATATACACTGTCCACTCTTAATGGCTTTCCAATGTTCTCACCCATGATATTCACAAACAGGTAATCCTGATGTTGCAGGATTTTCCGATATTTTGCCAGATAATCCATGAGAAATTCAAACGTATCATTACTTATCTTGGCACTTCTGTATTCCGCATTTTTGGCTCTCGCTTCATTTTCATTATCTTCCCGGAAGCATACCCTTATCATGTGATTCCTATAATCAATATCTTTGACATATTTTACTCCCAGTAGTTCCCCAATTCTGTATCCGGTTTCTGCTAACATAAGTAACAGAAGCTGATCTCTTCGGTTCGTACAGGCCTGTAAAATTGTAATAATCTGATTTTCTTTTGCTGTTCTCCCACGATGTTCCTCTTCCTTCAGATAGGCTTTAAAAGAATGATTCCGCAGTACCTTTTTTACTCCCACCTGATTAACCGCTATAATCTGGTTATACGATAAGGTTTTGAGACTTCCGTACTGTTCATATTCTGTCTCTATAAATAAATAGAACCTGAACACATCTTTTAAGTATGCGTTGCAGGTTCCTTCATTCGGACACTTCTTTTCTCCAGCCGTTTGCTCTGTATGGTTTCCGGCTTTAAGCCAGTATAAAAATTCCACAAAGTGTTCTGTCTGTTTTTCATAATCTAACTGATAGACTTCTGTGAGTTCCATTTCTTTCTCTGCCATATATTTCATATAATAGCAGATTGAAAATGCTGTGCGTTTCACTGTATTTGGTGAACGTTTACATTTAATCTTATGCATTAGATATTTACTTGGCAGTTCTTCAATACTCATTGTTTCCAGATTTCTGATGAAAAAATATTTTTCTGTTCCATCTTTTATCGTTTCCACCTTGTATATCATAAGCTGCCTCCTTTCCTCTAACGCTATACACAGTATACCCACTTCATGCCGAAATAGCTATTCATCAATACCAACAATCCCACCGAAAACGCCCTTGAAATACCACCAAACTTTTCGTGCAAAATCTGCTTTTTCTGTAGCAGAACCACGAACGGTTACAGGTAGTATTCCACGCCTTTCCGGTTTCGAATAAAGTGCTGGACATCCTTGATATCTTTTGCCATCTTGCAGCTCGGAAGCGCACACATTACTTCCTCATGATACCTGCCACCTTCTCCTGCACGCTCGTCTAAAATGGACACGACACAAGTATCTGTCTCGGTGCGGAGAGCACGTCCGAATCCCTGTCTTAGTTTTTTCTGCATGTCTGGAACAATCACTGCCTGAATATAATCTTTCAGGCTGGCATATTCCTTCTTCTGTGCTTCACTGATGGGATCAGGAACAGCAAAGGGCAGTTTTACTATAATCAGCGAAGATACCATATCTCCAGGGAAGTCTACTCCTTCCCAACAGGAGCCGGCTGCAAAAAGGACAGCATTGTCCATCTGTTTAAATCTTGTGATCTCTTCCGGTGAATGTCTCCACACCTCTATCATCGGGAACGGAATTTCATCCCTTAACATCTGGTAAACGTTTCCCATCAAATGATAAGATGTAAACAGCACTAGCGTATGCCCGTAAGTCGAACAGATCAGTGAATGGATATGGCCTGCTATCATCTCTGCCTCTTCCTGACTTTCTCTTCTGCATGTCTTCAAATTCTTTGGCAGATATAACAGACAGTTCTTCTGATATTCAAACGGGGAGTCTGCCACATATTCCCGGACTCTCCGCACTCTCTGTAATCCTGTCATTTTCCGAATGTGGGAAAATCCCTGTCCGGTTTTTAAAGTTCCGCTTGTCAGAATCGCTCCCATTCCTCTGCTCCATAACATCTGGTCCAGATACTGTGGAATCCGTCTGCTGGATGCACACAATATAATCCGGTGGTCATGGTCCTGCTTCAGATGCAGCACATACTTCTTATCCTGATGGAAAAAGCATTCCAGCACACTTTTGGTTTCTTCCAGCTTGTTTCTGATCCACTTTGGAATCTTCTTTTCTAATTTTTCTATGATCTTATTCATGGTCTGTATCCCCTCATATAAATACATTGCACACTCTTCTGTCATGTGGAATTCTTCTTTTATCCCATATCTGGTTCTGTGGTTTTCTCCTATGATGTCCAGCACCATCCGGATCGTCCCGGACAGTTTTCTTATCTCCGGGCCTTGGTACTCATTCCCAAGATAAAAGCAGATTTCTCGGATATCGTCATAACAGAGGCTCTTCCCAAACATCTGCTTTGCCGCATCCGGCAGCTTATGTGCTTCATCGACAATCAATGCTCGGTAGTCTTTTAATAACGGGCGGTAATCCTGCAGCCTGTGATAACCATCAGCCAGCAGATAATTGTGATTACAGATCTGAATGAACATTTCATGATCTCTGGAACGCTCCAGATACTGCTGATACCTGCATGAGCCTCTTTTCGGGCAGTCTCCCGAACAGAACTTCGGTACACTCACCATCCTTCTGTCAAACCCACTTAAGTTGGACACTTCGTCCATATCATAATGTTCTTTCAACGACAGCAGAGCTTCTTTCTGCAACGCATTTTTGTTTTTTTCTTCGATTGCAACGATTCGGTGCTCCAACCTCTCATCGCAGACAAAATGCTCTTTCCCTTTTCGTATCACAGCTTTAATAGGGGCCTGAATCGTCCCGTTCTCCTGAAGAATCCGGGAGAGAAAAGGGATATATTCTGTAAGAATTGCTTTCTGGAGTGCAATGCTGGAAGTGGATATCACGACCGGACGCTGCTCATAAGGGGAACATCCTTCTGCAAGGAGGGAATATTTTCTCATCAGAACACAGGCCACCAGATAGGCATACGTCTTGCCGATACCGACACCCGCGTCACACAGTGCTATGTTTCTTCCCAGCAGGTTATCCAGCATTTTGTGGCATAACATAATCTGTTCTTCCCTTACTGCCATTCCATGTTCCGGGAACAGCACTCGGAAAATAGTATCAATTTCTCGATGCGCTCTATTGAGATATTCTCTTGTGTAATACATAATTTGTTACCTGATATGCGTGCTGATATCACATCAATACGGCTGTAAAGGATTTCTCCCTACAGCCGTATGTATCTGATATCAACGACACATTCTTCCTTGATTTCTTATACTTTTGATTTTTGGCGTTGTATTTGTCCTCGACTCCCCCATTGCCTTACGGGAACATTACAGGCGGATGCTTGGCATTGCACCGCTCACGGATTTTCTAAAAGTCTTGCTGATTACAACCCAAAGTCCATCCTCTGCTCACTGGCAGTTCCTATGTATCATTATCCCCTCGTAAGTGATCCTCGCAAAAGACCGCCACGGTCCTGTTTCAGTTAAAGATGATTCGCTCGAAACGAAAACGCCACAAAAGAACTCTGCCTCTCACTTTCTGGTCTAATTTCTTCCATGCCCTTTTCATCTGTCCTCGCGTCTTCCTGCCACGCTTCTACTTACGGGAACGTACCTGTAATGCTGGTATGAGGTTGTCAAAGTACACTGGCAAAATTTACCTGCCTATTAAATAGCCGACGAAAAACGCCATAATTATTCAATTTTTGATAAATTTTTTAATTTTTTTCTCAAACGGTTTCTTTTGGTATAAATCGTCTGTTCTGCCATTCCCATAATCTTAGCAACTTCTCTTCCAGAATATCCCCATGTACTGAGTAAGAGGATTTCCAGTGTCTGATGCTCCGTTTCTTTCAATAGTTCATAGATTCGCTTATCACCTATGTGATCCAGAAGCTCCTTTACATCCCTTGCAAACAGCTCGCTGTCCTTTTCTTTTATGGAATCCATATCCTGCATCGTTTCATCCAGATGTTCCCGGTATCTGCGCTCTTCCAGAAAGTCTTCCCTGTCCATCTGGCGCAGCTTTTGGATCTTCTCTTCTTCCATTCCCAGTTCACGCAATTTCTTTTCTTCCTGTTCTTTCCAATAATTCCACTTTCGTTCTTCACTTGTCTTGTTATAAGCCATTTATCTTTCCTCCGATCTGATTTTTGATATAGAAATCAAATCGGAGCATGGCGGTGACCGGATAGGTACGTTATAATGTTCGAAAAATGTCGAAGAAAAAAATGCTGCAACCTCTTCGATTACAGCACTTTTTTCCATCTTACGTGAATATTTCTTGTTGGTTCATAGGAGATTCCTTCTTTTTCTCATAATGAATAAAAGACTCTTGTCATCCATTATTTATTATAATTTTTCTACTATTACAATAGCTTTTTTAACAAGTTTTCTTGTCTTGGAGTTTAAAAGAAAGCTACCAGTTTTTTTCCTCTGATAGCTTTCCATTCATTCTTATTCTGTTGGGAACATCGCTGCTT
>ERZ841116.1377-NODE-1377-length-12282-cov-3.909381_pt1 | contig 12282 bp, 9 predicted proteins | sample MGYA00519875_ERZ841116 | MGnify/ENA primary metagenome ERZ841116 (study PRJEB31850, sample SAMEA3708889) | human gut metagenome | biome: human gut; feature: human-associated habitat; material: faeces | place: China | collected 2014 ... | reverse complement strand
TAGTAGACATTTTTCTGCCCTCCTTGGTATGTTAAATTAATGATAACAAAAACAAAACAAAATAGGCGCCTTAACCGATGAAATAAACTTAAATATAGGATGAATAAGATATGACTTATCGTTGACATTTATTCTATAATATTAGTGTGTTAAAAAATAACTAAGAGGCTTAATTATGGTTGTTATAAAAAAAGACATAATTTACGACGAAAACAACAACTTGAAGACAGACATTTATTTTCCTAACAATACTAATTCACAAACTAAAATTCTAATCTTTTGGCATGGCGGAGGATGGTTTGCTGGCTCAAAAAATGATGTTAAGAATCTTGGGATAAGATTAGCAAATGCAGGCTTTATGACTCTTATCCCTGACTATCGCTTAGCTCCTGCCTCTACTTTTCCAGCTGCTCATCAAGACAGTAAAAAATTTGTGAAGTGGTTACTAGAGTCAAAATATACCGATGAAGATGATCAACAAAATATCGTACAAATTGGTGCCAGTGTTGGTGGTACTTTGGCTATCTACCTTGCCGGAATATATGGTTTTCCTACTGTAACTTGGTCAGCATCTGTAGACTTCTCTAATTGGATGAAAACTCATCCAAAAGTTATACCTTCAAGATATGGAGCGAACGAATTAAAGCTCACTAATTTACATGATATTTTTGAATCATTTTATAAGTTCTTTGTATTGACATACGCGGGTAAAGATGATCAAGCTATTTACAAACAAATAGATGCAGAAAATTATGATCTTAACAATTTAGGACGCTTAAAAATGATCAATTCTGCTCATGAACTTGTTCCATTAGATGGAATCTTAAAATTTGTCGACTTTTTAGCTAATCATGATCACGAAATTGAATTATTGATCATCAAAGGTCATCGTCATGCAATGGACTATGCCAAGGACTACTTGGATGAATCTTTAGATTTTCTTTTTCAGACAATCAAGGAGTAAAAGAATGATTAATATTAACAAATTTATTTCCATTCGCAAAAAATTAGGTTTATCGCAGACTGAATTATGCAATGGTATTTGTACTCAATCTACATTAAGTAAATTTGAAAATAATGGTCGTATTCCGTCTTTAAAAATTTTAAATAGTCTTTGCGACCGTTTGAATATTAACGTAGCAGATATTATGGATGTAGATTCTAATAAAAAAACATCTCATAAACTATTTGAAGCCGATTTTGCTGTCATTCAGCTTGATTTTCCAAAAGTAGCTCAACTTTTAGCTAGCATTAATAAAGATGGATTAACACGGCAAGAAGATATCCTTCATTATTACTATTTACGTGGGCTTCTTGCCTTAAATCTTGATCATGCTGAGACTGATGCTTTGTATTACTTCAATACAATTCTTGATGCACACTTGTCAAAACAGAATAAGATTTACCATCTTCTTGCACTTAAAGGTTGTAGTCAAGTTTATGATTTACAAAATGATGTTGAAAAAGCTCGCCATTACTATGACATCATTCTCTCTTCAATATCCAATGTTCAGCTTGAAGATGAAGATTCGCTACTACAATTTCTTTCTATTTTGTGTAACGGCGGGGAATTTTATGGTCGAAACCAGGATTATGGACAATCTAACAAACTATTAGAGATGGGATATGACTTATGCAAAAAACGGCATGTAATTTATTTTACTGCTCGCATACTTTTTCAATTAGCTCAAAATAATATTGCAGAAAATGGCTCACAACAAAGGACTACTCAATATTTAAATGATTCAGCCGCTTTTGCCCGTCTCAACAATAATCATGTATTATTAGAAAAAATTAGTAAACTAGCTTAAACTAAATCACTTCTTTTATGTCTTACTAAAAAGAAGTGATTTTTATATACGTCTGTAAGAAAGCGCTTTATAATGAAATATATTGAAAAGAGGAAATTTTATGTCTAAATATGAATCTATTAATCCGTATACTAATCAGCTGATTAAGAGTTATCCCGATGCTACTCAAGAAGAAATTGAACAAGCACTTGCTGCTGGAGAAAAATTATACTTGACTTGGCGTAGTCAGCTTCCTGCTACTAGAAGTCAATTACTTCATCAAATAGCCAATACTTTCAAAAAGCATCGTGGAGAGATGGCTAAAACTATGACTTTAGAAATGGGAAAGCTATATCATGAATCACTTGAAGAAGTAGACTTATGTATCAGCATTTGTAATTACTATGCTGAAAAAGCCCCTAAAATGTTAGAGCCCACTCCATTAGAAACAAACTTAGGGACGGCTTATTACCTAAAACAATCAACAGGTATTATCATGGCTTGCGAGCCTTGGAACTTCCCACTCTATCAGGTAATTAGAGTATTTGCTCCTAACTTCATGGTTGGAAATCCAATTATCTTAAAACATGCACACAATGTCCCAGCTTCAGCTCAATTAACAGAAAAAATTATTCAAGAAGCAGGCGCTCCAAAAGCAAGTTTGCAAAACTTATTTTTATCTTATGCCCAAATTGGTGATGTAATTGCTGACAAGCGCGTTCAAGGAGTTGCTGTTACAGGTTCAGAACGTGGCGGAAGCAGCGTTGCCGAAGCAGCTGGTAAAAATATTAAAAAATCGACAATGGAATTAGGTGGAAATGACCCATTTATAGTTTTAGCTGATGCCGATTCTACGATATTAAAAAATGTATTAAGTGACGCTAGAACTTATAACTGTGGTCAAGTCTGCACTTCTTCTAAACGAATCATCGTCGTCGAATCACGCTACGATGAAGTGATGAATATTTTGCAGCACACTTTCGCTAGTCTTAAACCCGGTAATCCTTTAGATAAAGAAACTAGTCTCGCACCAATGAATTCTCAAAAAGCTGCTGATAAGTTAGCAGCGCAAACCAAAAAAGGAATTGAACATGGAGCAGCAGTTGCCTATCAATATCCCGAAATTGAAAGTTCTGGTGCTTTCTTCCGTCCGATGATTTTAACTAATATTGATCAAAACAATCCATTATTCGATGAAGAATTATTTGGACCAGTTGCCGAAGTATTTAAGGTTAAAGATGAAGAAGAAGCAATTGCACTAGCCAATAATTCAAGCTTTGGTCTAGGTTCAAGCGTTATTTCTCAAAATAAAGCTCATGCGCAAGAAGTAGCCAGTGAAATTGATACTGGAATGACAGTTATTAATGGACGCTGGATCACGGCTCCAGAATTACCATTTGGCGGTGTTAAAAAGTCTGGTTATGGCCGTGAATTAAGCGAACTAGGTTTAATGTCATTTGTAAATGAGCATTTAGTGATTGCCGTTTCAAAATAATTTTTTAAACATGCAAAAAAGAATTGGATCAGATAATGACCCAATTCTTTTTAATTTTGTCTCATACTGCGAAACGCAACAACCGTTAAAAGAATACTTGATACAAATAATAAGTATGTAGAAACCCCAAATGAGATTGCATTTGCTACAATCCTCTGAATTTCAACACTATTTGCTGCTGCATTATTAGTAATTCCCAAGGAGGAACCAGCATTCATAAAAATTAATTCAACAGCACAAATTACTAAGACAATCGACTCGATTAAAGAAAGTAAGAAAACAATTCTTTTATTATTCTTACCATTCCTAATTGTCAAAATAATAATTGCGATTGGAACTCCAACTAGAAGAAGCCACATTCCATAACCAATCAGAAGATACTTGCCATTAAATCTACCAATTGAAAGTAAGGCTTTTGAAATAGATAAAGTCTGATATCCTTGCATCATTCCTGATGAAAATGGGCCACTAAATACAAGAAGCAAGTTTAAAACTGCAATTAAGACTACTCCCAATTGAGTAGCTGTTCTCTTTTGCTTAACAACTTTTTTTATTGCTTCTGGATCGCGCCCTAACTTATTATCAATCTTTTGTCGATGAGCTTTTACTCGATTCTCCCCTTCTTCAAAAGAATTAACCACATCAGAGCCAACCTTATTAACATGCTCAGTTAATCGCTGATCAACAGTGTACTGTTCTGTTACTTTGCCTTTATTTTTATCACAAACTATAAACAACCATATTAACAATGCAAAGAAGCAAGACCAGCCTAATGATGGTGAAAAACTAGTCAAAATCAACAAAATTATCCCAACAACAAAAACAATCATTGAATTTACTTGAATCCAATTAATCATGCTAGCAATGGTAGAATTTTGCTTTTTCGGTTCAATCTTTTTAACAGAACGTGTTTCTTGCTTTTGACGATTGTCAGAGCTTTCATTACGAGTTTGATTTTGCCCAGTAAAAAATTCATTTCTAAATTTTTCTAAATCAAAATGACAGTTAGGACATTGTTTATCAGTCGACTTTACATCTTCACCACAATTTGGACATTTCATTTTTAATTCCCTCATAAACTTTTTTAGCTTATTATAGCATTTCAAGCAATTAAACTAAAAAGCAGAGAATGCTTACGCTGTTCTCTGCTTTTTTCTAGATGCCATTCTTACTAATAACCAAGCAATAATGAATAGAATTGCAATACCAATTAAAGATCCAATTAACTTTTTAGCATCCCCATTAAAGATTGCATCTCCACCAAAGGCATAGATAAAAGACGTAGGAAACATCCCCACGATTACCATCAACAAAAATTTATTTGCTGGCACTTTTAATCTAGCTGCTGTGTAATCAACTAACACGCTCGGTATTACTGGCACCATAAACCCTAATGTCATACCTAAGCTTGGATGTTTTTGTGCCATTAACCAATTTAAGAATTTATTTTTTTTAAATCGATGAGAAAAATCAACCCTTTTGATTAAACTCTCTACAATACAATTTCCTAAAATATTGCCGACCCAGTTAATTGCTAGTCCAATCCAAGGCCCATAGCAAAGTCCTGCTAAAATGCAAAAAACAGAGTTTGACATACCAGGAATAGCATTCAGAACTGTTATTAGACCCAATAAAAACAGGCTATCACGTACTTCATGCTGGCGAATTAAATAGAGTAACTTTGTTTTAGTATGGCTATCAGGATGCATTAAAACATTAATTTCAGGACGATAGTCGCGGTAGAGTAAGTAAAGTAAAATGATTGCGGACAGGATTCCACAGATGATAAAGATTACTTTTCTCAATTTTTTTGTCATAATTTCACTCATCTATTTCAATTATACGTAGTTATTAATTATAATTTTTACTATTTAAAATAATAAGCAAAAGCAATTCGTGCTCATTAGTTCTTATCTTTATCGTATTATAATAAGATAGATAAAGCCATCAAAGGAGAAAATTTTTATGACAGCAAAACTAATTTTTAGTGATATTGACGGCACCCTGATTACATCTGGTGGTGATGTATCGCCTGATACAATCGATGCCATTCGTAAACAAATTATCGCTGGTAACTTATTTATTCCTGTTTCTGCACGCATGCCCAAAGGAATTATGAACGTAGTAGATGAAATTACTAATTTCTGTCCTATTATTGCCTATAATGGTGCGTTAGTCTTAGATGAAATGGGAAGACCGCTTAATTCACAATTTTTTGATGCTGCAGAAGCAGTCCAACTAATTACCAAAATAGATGCTCTTAAAACTCAAGATCTTGCTTGGAATGTCTACAGTGGCTACAATTGGTTTTCTTCACTTAATAAAAATCCATTAGTTAAAAAGGAAGAAGAAATAGTTGGAGTTAAATCACTTCCTGTTTCTCTAGAACGAATAAAAGATTTAAAAGGTATCCACAAGGTGCTAGTCATTGGCAAGCCTGACACACTTGATAAAATTATCCCTACACTCCAATCTGATTTTCCTAAACTAGCTTTTGTTAAATCCGCGCCCCATCTTTTAGAGATTATGCTTAAAGGTGTTAATAAAGGAAAAGCAGTTAAAATTGTTCTTGATAGCTTTGCAATAGATAAGACGAACGCTTGGGCTTTCGGGGATAATTATAACGATGAACCGATGCTTAAAGCTGTTGGGCATCCAATTTTAATGGGTAATGCACCAGAAGAGCTAAAGAATAAGTTGAATATTGCAGTAACCTTAGATAATAATCATAACGGTATTGCAGCTGCCTTAAATAAAATATCTAATTAATTTTATAAAGAAAAAAGATTGAAGTTTTATCCTGATCAAAAATAGGATAAACTTCAATCTTTTATTTTTTAGAATATTAAATACTATTCAGCATCTTTTTTATTCTTTTTTCTGCCTAAGCCTTCATATGTAATCTTCATTGCAGCGGACATGTTAATTGGAAGTAAAAATACTAATAGTAATAACCCAATATCCACACATAATGCAACTTCAATTAAAGTTGGGACACCTGATGGAATTAAGGCTGCAAAAGTACCACCAAGAATAATAGCAGCAGAAATTACCACAGTTCCGATGATGTCACAAGCTTGAAGCATCTTTTCACTTGTAGTCCAGCCTGGGTTTACTTCTCCTAATTCACGATAACGCATCATTAAGAAGATCGAGTAGTCAACACCTAAGGCAACGATCATGATAAAGCTAAAGAATGGAGTGTTCCAAGCTAATAATGATCTACCTAATAAAGCGTGAACTAACCATTGGTTAATAGATAGAGAAGTCAAGTAAGCAATTACTAAAGTACCTAGAATAAATAATGGTTGCAATACTGATCTAGTAACAAAGATCAAAGCAATTCCGATACCTACCAACATAATAATTGCAGTTCTTAAGAAGTCGCTACTTGCAGTTTCTTGAGTATCATAAATCTTTTCGGATTGTCCACCCATAGCAATAGTTGAGCTTTGAAGGCTGGTACCCTTCACTGACTTCTTAACCATGTTGCTGAGTTCGTGAGCTTTCTTTGCCCCTTCAGTTGAAGCTGGGTCTAATTTCAAGATAATGATAATCTTAGTAGATTTCAAATCAGAACTCATGTAGTTATCAAGAGCTGGTTTGAAAGTTGATGAATGAATCATCTTAGCTGGGATGTAGAAAGTCTTACCAGCAGCTGAATCTGCTAAGCCAGTTAAGTATTCTTGGCCTTCACCTAAACCGCTATTAACTTTATCGATTCCAGCAGTAATCTTAGGATTATTTGATGCAATTTGACCAGCACCATTTGCAAGTTGACTAGAACCCGATACACCAGCTTGTAAGCCTGTTGCAAGTTGACCGGCACCGTTGTTTAAGCGAGATGCGCCATCGTTTAAGCGACTAGCTCCTGCTGCACCTTGAGCAACAGCACTTTGAACTTGAGTTAATCCTGAACTTAATTGATTCAAAGCAGTCGTAGCACCTGGTAAAGCTTTATTTGATGCAGTTGCTAAAGTATTTACTTCTTGTTTTAATGTTGCTACTTGGCTCATCATACCTTGTAAGTTTTGCAAAGTAGCTCCAACACTACTTGCTGATTGACCAAGTTTCTTATCTGCTTCACCAGCTGCTTGAATATTACCAGCTACACTCTTCAAGCTTGAAGTAAGAGCTTGAGATTTTTGACTAGAAGCAGATTCTACTTTACCCAAAATCTGGTTAAGAGCTGCACTCATTGCTTGCTTTTGTTGATCATTTAACTTAGCACTATCCATAGCCTGAGCATAAGCTTGAGTTAATTCAGCTTTTTCACTATCACTAAGACCAGTGGCGCCAGAATTTTGTAATCCCTTTAAAGTATTACCAGCCTGAGTTAAATTATCTCCAATAGTTTTTGCTTGTGTACCAACATCGGTTAAGCTAGCTCGTAAACTTGCTGTATCAACTGAATTTGACTTACCTAAAGCTTGATTTAGTTTTTGAATGCCACTATTAATCTTAGGTAGTCCTTGTTGCAATTCTAATAATTGAGCTTTATTAGCATTGCTCATTTGACCAGATAATTGAGCACTCATAGTATTCAAGCCGTCTACTAACGCTTGAGTACCATCTTGTAAACTAGCAGTACCACTTTGTAAGCTTACAGCACCATTCACTAACTTAATCGTGCCATTCTCAAGTTGTACAGCACCTTGTTGTAAGTTCAAAGTACCACTCTCTAAACGACCAGCGCCAGTAGCTAATTGCATAGTTCCAGCTCTAAGAGCATTAGCTCCAGTTTGCAAACGACTAGTTCCACTTGCTAATTGATTTGCACCAATTTGTAAACGTCCTGCACCAGCTTGAAGCTGATCTGCACCATTTTGAAGACGACCAGTACCATTAGAAAGTTGATTTGCACCGTTCTGTAATTGAACAGCACCATTGGTAATTTGCTTGCTACCGTTACTTAAAGTGCCCAAACCATTTCTGGCTGTATTAACACCTGAGTTAACAGTTCCTAATTGATTATCAACGTAAAGACGTTTAATAGACTTACCATTTGGTTCAGTTACTGATGAAGCAAATTTCACGTCTGGATCAGCTTGAATTTTCTTAACAATCTGATCAATTTCTTTTAAGCTCTTCTCATTGTCGAGTTTATGACCACTTTGAATATATAAGGTTGAGTATTCTGGTGTACCTTCAGAGAAGTGATCTTGCAGTAATAATAGCCCGGCCTTTGAAGGAGTAGAGTCAGAAATTTCATCTGCATCGTTATAGTTCAAATTATTTGAATAGAACAAGCAGAATGGTAAAACTACAACAGCCATCACAACTAAATAAATAATTGGATGAGCTAAGCTTCCCTTAGAAAGAGCGTGCCATAATTTAGAATTACTTTCGCCTTCAAAATTCTTAACTGGCCAGAATAATTTCTTACCTAAAACAGCCATAAAGAATGGATTTAAGGTCAAAAGTACAACTAGTAAAACAGCAACACCAACAGCAACACCAACAGCTGATTGGTAAATTGAGAATTTAGCTAGTCCTAAAGCACTAAATCCAATTAAAATTGAGGATCCAGAATAAAGGATAGTCTTACCAGCTTTACGCAAAGCATCGTTTGTCGCATCGTGGTTCGACATCCCCTTACTCAAGTTCTCTTTAAACTTGTCATACAGCAGGATATTGTAGTCGGTCCCAATACCAAACAGAACAATAACCATGAAAACTTGAGTAAAGTTTGAAAATGGAAAGTTAAACTTCTCTACTAAATTAGTAACAATTGAAAATGAAGTAATAAAGGAAACTCCAACTGTCAATAATGAAATTATTGGTACAATTGGTGACTTAAATACAATTACTAAAACAATAAAAATAAAGAAGATAGTAATTAATTCAGTCTTTTTAATACCTTCCTGAACTGAAGCCGAGAAGTCATCTTCAAGGATTCTTACCCCAGTTACATATGTTCTAATTCCAGATGTTTTAACTGCTTTAGTTAAAGACTTATTAACGTTAGACACAGTCGAATGATCATTTGCAATATTCAATTGCACAATTTCAGTCGTTTTATCTTTTGAAATTAATTGTGCTTTTGTAGCGTAATTATCATTCGGAGTCATCATTGACTTAATACCCAGCTTTTTCTTGTTGTCTTTCAAAAAGCGAATAGTATTGTCAATTTTCTCCTTATCACTTGAGGTTAATTTTCCATGCTTTTTATTAAAAACAACCCCTACAACATAAGTATTATCTTGCCCGTGTCCCCACTTACTTTCGATGTTTGTCGCAATCGAGCTTTGAACATCTTCAGGAAGTGAAATTTCCGAATGCTGACGCGTTAAAGCATCTACATCTGGCAATGAAAAGATCGCAATCAGTAGAATCGCAATCCACGCTACCAAAGCACCAAGATGGTTTTTCAGTAATTTCATGTATACTTTCCTTTCCTCTATTTTGTACCCTCAACTTGAAGTTTTGGCGCTACAAGTCGCAAAAGCATCTCATGGTAATTATCATCAGCTTCTTTTTCTGTTTCATCAATCACATAACGATCTAAGAAAACGTATCCCAAGACTGCTCCCAGCAAACTGTGCAGGGAGACGATATTTTTATTATCTACATCTAGCTTTTCTCCTAGTTCTACTATTTTCATAACTTCTTCGTGAATTTGTTCATTTTGAACATATTCATTTAATCCATAGTAAATTCCAGAAATTGCTTTATCATGTAGCAAAAAATCTCGTATCTCATCTGCGAATCTAAACAAGGCGTCTAAGCCCGAATGACCTATTATCTTTTTTGTTAAATGTTGCCGCAAAACTTGTAGTCTATTCACGCAAACTAGAACTAACAGATCATTACGATTAGCAACATAATGATATAAAGACTGAGATCTAATCCCTAATGCCTTTGCTAAAGCTGGCATGGTTAGCTCACTTAGTCCCTTATCACTAATAATTGCTATTGCTTGATCAATTACTTTTGAGCGGTCTAAAGCTCTTTTTTTAGCCAAGATAATCACCTTCTTTTTGTGTACTCATATACTTTAACACGACAATCTGTAGAAAACAATCTACAATGTGTAGAAATTTATCTACTTTTTGAGCAAAAAGAAAAAGGGGTCACGAAACTCCTTTAATATAGTTATCTTTGTTTAATCATCCAATTATTAATTGCATCTCCAACTTTAGCTAGATCTGCATCTTCCTCACTAACCATTGCCATTGCATATGTTTTTCCGTTTTCTTGAATTAAGGCTGCGCCTTGTTTTTTATCAGCTATTTTATAAACTACGCCATTAATATTTTTAGCTAATCCTTTTTCGGGGAAATTAGCTAATTGACCTAAAATCTGATTATCAATATCAGTGCCTAACACTTTCCCCTGATATAGTTTCTGCATAGTCGTAACTAAATCATTGCTACTGGTTTTCCCGGCAAAATCCTTACCAAAATTTTCTGTAATTTCAGTCTTGCTTGCGCCAAATGTTTTTGCAGTTTTATTTACTTTATCTTTTCCAATTTTATTTAAGATGATATTAGCCGCATTATTATTTTGCTGCCGTATCATTAAATCGAGCAAGTAAGTATAAGAATAGGCCATATCAGCCTTCAATACTTTATCTCCACCGTTTAAATCACTTGCTTTAACTTTATATGGAGTAGCAGAATTTAAACTTTTATCTTGAACTGCCTTGTAATAAGCAAGTAGGACGTATAATTTCAAGACGTTTCCTGCATTTAAAGTGTCTTGACTAGTATTAGTTAAATCGGTAAAAACTTTAGTACTATTCAAGTCTTTTACGCTTATTTGATAATTGCCTTGAACATTTGAGCTTGCCTTAACAATAGCCTTAGCTAAGCTTTTATTACTATTTTTTGAAATAGCAGCTTCGCCAATCTCGCTTTCTCCATTAGTTAAACGAGTCTGCTTACTGCCCTCTTTCATTTTGCTTTTTTGAGCTACTTTCGCGGTTGAATTTCCATATATCTCCAAAGTTTGTGTCTTCATATGATTTATGCTTGTCATATAAAAAGCTAAAGCACAAAAGGATGACAAAATTGCTCCTAAAAAGATTTTATTTTTCATTAAAATTCTCCTTAATTACATATTTTTATTTTATCATGCAATTTAATAAAAATGCTTCAAAGATAAGGATTATTATATTTCTTACTTATCTTTTTATTTAGATAGGATCAGTTGAATGCGTTCACAAATTGATTTTTTTTTAGTACAATAATTTCAGTATTAATATTTACAGTGAGGGATAATTAATTATGTTGAAATATATGATTGGTATTGACGCAGGTGGTACACACTCTACGGCAATTGCTTATGATGAAAATGGTAAAGAATTAGGTCGTGCAGAATCTGGCCCAGGTCAAATCAACAACGACTACGAACTTGGTATTAAAAACATTGCTCAAGCAGTTAACGAATTGCGCGATAAGATTGACGGTGACTGTATCAAGGTCTTAGCCGGAATTGCTGGTTTATCAGTTGTTGGTAATGCTCCAGAAGTTGCGGCAACTATTTCTTCAATGGTTGGTAACATTCCAACCCGTGCCATTACTGACTCACTTCTTGCCCTTTACAATGGTCTTGAAGGAGCAGATGGTGCTCTAGTTATTGCTGGTACTGGATCTGTTGTTAATGGTCGTCAAAATGGCTCATTAATTGCTGTTGGTGGTTACGGTTCTTTACTTGGAGACGAAGGTAGTGGCTATGCTATTACCAAGGCTGCTCTTCAATCTGCACTTCTTAGCTGGGACAAACGCGAGAAGAATTCCTTAATTGACTTATTTGTAAAAGAATTTAATGTTGACAACATGGGTGAAGTTCCGGCTAAGTTTTACAGCTTAACTAGTCCAGAAGTTGCTTCAAAAGCTGTCAAAGTTGCTAAACTGGCAGATAGCGGCGATGAAGATGCTCGTAAGATCATCGCCGATCAAGCTCATCTTTTAGCACGCGATATTATTATGTGTTTAGATCGTTACGAAGATCCTAAGCCAATGCGCGTTGCTTTAACTGGTTCAGTTCTTTCAA
>ERZ841116.1375-NODE-1375-length-12297-cov-6.824048_pt1 | contig 12297 bp, 8 predicted proteins | sample MGYA00519875_ERZ841116 | MGnify/ENA primary metagenome ERZ841116 (study PRJEB31850, sample SAMEA3708889) | human gut metagenome | biome: human gut; feature: human-associated habitat; material: faeces | place: China | collected 2014 ... | reverse complement strand
GCTGCTCCCGCAGCCGGTGGTGACATGGGCGGCATGGGCGGCATGTACTAATAACAGCCCCAAAACCGCATGAATCCTTGATTTTTGGAGCGCGCAAAAGCGGACTTACGCCAAACTTACGCCACTTACGCCAAAAATCAAAGCGCACTATAGGGTAACAAAATCGGCACTCGCTGAAAAGCGGGTGCCGATTTTGTTGTCTAGGGGATTTGAAGATTCATGAAACCCACTGATGGATTCTGCGAGCGGCAGACTGTCAGCGGCTTTATTGTTGCTGTATTATATTCAGGGCAACTATGCAGCGATTTACGACAAACCGCTGTTTGATGCCCCCTGTGAAGCGTGGGTGCATGGCCCGGTGTATCGCAATGTCTATAATCTGTTCCGGGATTTTAAGTACAACCCCATTGACGATGCCCGCTTTATGCCGCTGAAGGAGAGCGCTCTGCCGCTTACCCCGGAGGCCAAAGAGGTGGTAGACCGGGTGCTGGACACCTTTGGTATGTACAGCGGAAAGGTTCTGGAAAGCATCACCCACAAAGAAGCCCCTTGGCTGGATGCCCGAAAGGGTTTTCTGCCGGACGAAACTTCTCATGCGGAGATTTCGCTGGATGCGATGAAGGAATACTTCAAAAAGGTGGATGAGAAGTATAATATTCGGACGGAGGATGGATTGCGGAAGTATATTAAAAATATGATATAAAAATATCCTCCAATGATAGGCTGAATATCATCGGAGGATATTTTTATATTGGATTATGTCAAAACGTCAATTTCAACTTGAATTGCGGAAAGAAAACTTTCTAAAATCCGTTGCTGGATAACAAATCTTTGTTCATCAGAATCGGTAACGTCTTTTGTATCGGTATTCCAATACTCAGTATACAGTTGTGCAACTTGAGGATCAAGCGTTAAATGATCTCTTGAATGTCGATACACTTTTATTCGATGTAACACTTCAAATAGTGTGGGATAAGAATTTTTGATATCGGTCCAAAAATATTTCTTTTTCCCGATGGACTTGCCGTAGTTCTCAATGGATTCTACAAAACACCGATTACATACATTGAAGAAATTCTCAAACTCTGATTCTGTCTGCACAGAATGGAGAGCAGCAAAGCGTTCTGCTTCAGGAAAAGAGTTCTCACCAAAAAGCTTACAGCTTCCTTTACTACGAATTGCAGATTCTAGTTGACGTAAATCACGAATAATGGATTTTACTCGTTGAGAAACCCATTGATTACGCTTGGCTGGTTCGACAATTCTGTACAGGGTCTTTCGCTTTTCTTTTTTAGCTAATTCCATAGCTACGTACCTTCCAGCAACAGGCATTTTAACAAAAGGAGGTCGTCCACTTTCTCGACCAATTAAACCGTAACTGTACAAATGTTTAGTGTACTCTGTGATGGCAGATAGTTCTATAAAATCGGCAGTTTGTCCAGAAGCTAAAAGCTCAAACATTTCATATTCTTCAGGGTAGAACTTTTGTATTTCAGATACAACATGTTTGAAATAATAAGCCAATTCGACATCAATATCATTTTGCATAGATTTGATATCTGAGCCTTTAATAGTGACGGGCCGGTTGACGTCATTTCCATATTGCCGATTGATATAGCTACAGGCTAAGCGAATCAACATGGGATGCCCATTAAATTGATCATATAAGAGTTTGACAGCATCAACATCAAATTTTAATCCCATTCTTCGACCGAGTGTGCGAATCATATTTTTGGATTCGTCTTCTGTTAACCCATGTAAATATTCAGACTGTACAATACTAAATAAGGGATTTTGAACGCCGTTAATTGTATCTGTTTCTATAGCACTGGGATTGACTCCGGACAGAATAAAAACTAGGTTTCGATGGAGGCTTTGAACGGACCAGATAGTTTGCCAAAAATCAATAAATTCTGTCTTCCAATGCGCGTCCAGGGGTGATTTGAATGAAATATATTCTATTTCATCAAACATGATAATTATTTTTTGGTTTCTATCAGAAGCTGTTTTTACAACATAGCGAAAACTTTTGATTATATTTTTTTCATCATATTCCTTTCGAATGGGAATTCGAAGGCGCTTTGCAATGTTGTTGCATATTTCACCTAAAAGTTCATTCCAATGTAACTTTCGGTACGAAGGAGATTTACAATCATAGAAAAACACAAATCCAAGATGCTGCTCACGGATAATGCGATCTATTTTGAATAGAAAAGAAGTTTTTCCAGTTTTGCGTAAACCGAAAATACCTCTGTTTTCACAACGCTTAATAGCATCAATATACCGTGCGGCAATTTGCTGACGACCAAAGAAAGAAGATTCATCTCGTAAGGGGAGCATATATCCGAATAGGTCAACATCGTAAAAATTCCTTTTTAAGACCTTTCGAATATACCAGCTATCTGACACATTGGCTCTTAGTTCTTCATACAAAAATGGAACAATAGAGCGGGATTCTTCCTCGGAAAAAGACATGATACCTGCATAATTAAGAATATTATCATCTTTTGATACCATAAAGAAATTTAAAGTATCAATTCGATTCATATATGGAAAAGTCTTGAAGAGCATATTAGCAGCTTGCAAAGCCCTTGCTTCTAGGGTATCAAATGGAGAATAAACTAAAAGAATTTCTTTTTCTAACCCGAAGGCATCTTTCATAAAAGACTCTGGCTTTATCATGTATGAGAACAATACAGTATTATTTAGTTCTTTTTTCTCAGCATAAGTGATGTCAAAGCCGTTTAAGAATGGTTTGATAATTTGCTCTTGTTCAGGATGTTTTGGTAAAAAGACATCAACAATGTCCTGTTTGATGGTTCCCATTGTATACCTCCTCTATTGATGGCCCAGCATAAATGGATTTTTATTTAAAGTAGGCGAGTGAACTGTTACAGTAATGATACCATGAACAATGATTGGTAGTCAAGAAAATTAAAATGATAAAACAGCCGCCCAGCGACCTTTACGGTCTCGCTGGGCGGCTTATTTTTTGCGTTTCCAGAGCAAATATTCTTCGTAGCGGTGCATCTCATTCTGTTCTTCTTCAGTCAGGCGCTGGCGCTGTTTGCGGGCCTCGTCTGAGGGGTCGATGTCGGTCAGACCCAGCAGGTAGTCGGCAGAGGTGCCATAGAGCTTGCAGATGGCAAGCAGCACATTGCTGAAGGGGTAGCTCTTTCCCTGTTCCCACGCACGGATAGACCAAACGGAGATACCAAGTTTGTCCGCAAGGGTCTGCTGTGTGTCATCATTCAGTTTGCGGAGTTCTGCCAATCGTTCCCCAAGCATAGCTTGACCACCTTTCCTTACTACTAGTATATGAATCACTCCTACTTTTGACGAAAAGTGGCTGTACAATACTAGACAAGGCAAAAAGTAGCTGTATAATACTAGTGTAAGGCGGAACTAGTATAAAAATACTACTTCCGCCGCAACGCTAAGGCAAAGCGAGGGAATCCCCGTTGGAACAACTGATCGACTTTCACGCACCGGAAGTACAGGCGGTGCTGGATATGTTACTAAAAGATAAATCCACTGGTAAAAACATCATCTGGGCAACCGACCCGCCGGAGGAGCTGCAAACGGTAATGTACGAGCCGGTGACGGATAAATCCCAGATCACCGCACAGCAGCTCAGGCTGACCCACTACGAGGTGGTGTTGCCCCGGATGATGAAGCAGACCGACACCCAGCAGCAGCGCACCCGCAAAAAAGGTGAGGTGTTCAGCCCCGCATGGGTCTGCAACAAGATGAACAACGCACTGGACGCCGACTGGTTCGGTGCGCTGGGGGCAGGGGAGAGCGCCGGGCAGTTCACGGTGGAGTTGCCCCAAGGCTGGCAGACGGTGGAAACGCCGGTGCAGTTTCCGATTTGCAAGGGCAGGACTCCGGCATGGGTGCAGTATGTGCAGAGCCGCCGCTTGGAGGTGACCTGCGGCGAAGCCCCCTTTCTGGCGTCCCGCTACGATGCCGCCACCGGCGAGATGATCCCGGTAGCCCGACGCATTGGCATTCTGGACCGCAAGCTGCGTGTGGTAAGCGAGAACGCCGCCACCGAGGATGAGTGGCGCAAATATGCCACCCATGCGGTGCAGTCCACCTACGGCTACGAGTATCAGGGCGATAATTTGTTGCTGGCGCGGGTCAATCTGCTGTTGACCTATGCGGAGCATCTGCAAGCCCGCTGGCAGCGCAAGCCAACAGAAGAAGAGCTGTAAGCCATCGCCAAAATCATCAGTTGGAACCTGTGGCAGATGGACGGCTTGCACCTCTCCGTGCCCGGCGGCAAGCCCCAGCCGGAGGCGGAACAGCTTGACCTGTTCTCCATGCTCGGGGCGGCGGAGGAGCAGCCGCCTACGGTATCCTGTAAAGTGAAAAACTGGCGCAAGGGCAGCCATGGAACGACCCAGAACTTTGAAACCATTCAGGAAGGGAGTACCAGCATGAAGTTTGATTATGTCATCGGAAACCCGCCGTATCAGGATGAAACCCTTGGCGATAACAAAGGCTTTGCACCCCCAGTATATAACAAATTTCTGGATGCTTCTTATGAAATTGCGGATAAGGTGGAAATGATTCACCCTGCCCGGTTTTTGTTCAATGCTGGCTCTACGCCAAAAGCATGGAATGAGAAGATGCTGAGTGACTCTCACTTTAAGGTTTTGCACTATGAATCTGATGCGAGTGTAATGTTTACCAATACAGAAATTAAAGGCGGTGTTGTGATTTCTTATCGGGATAACAATAAAAACTATGGTGCTATCAAGGTGTTTACGCCTTATGGAGAACTTAATAGCATTATGAAAAAAGCTGCCCCCGCAAATGAAGCTGAAAGTTTGATGGAAACCATTTATATTCAAAATAAATTTGACTTAGAAAAGTTATATAAAGACCATCCCGAATATAGAGCGGTCATTGGAAGCGAAGGTAAGGATAAGCGTTTCAGAAACAATATTTTCGAAAAGGTGTCGATTTTTACAGAAGAACGTCAGAATAAAGGCGACATCCGAGTACTTGGCGTATGCAAAAACAAGCGTGTGTGGATGTATATTCCGGAAAAATATGTAGAAACAGAACATGAAAATCTGAAAAACTGGAAGGTACTGGTTGCAAGAGTAAATGGTTCAGGCAACCTGGGTGAAGCGCTTAGTACACCAGTTGTAGAAGCACCGAATGAAGGGTATACACAAACATTTATCGGTATTGGCTCTTTCAAGGTGGAAACAGAAGCGCAAAACGCATTAAAGTACATAAAGTCCAAATTTTGTCGGACTATGCTCGGTATTTTGAAAATCACACAGGATAATAACCGCGATACATGGCGCATGGTTCCCCTTCAAGACTTTACCACCCATTCCGACATTGATTGGAGCAAGTCGGTGGCGGAAATTGACCAGCAGCTTTACCGCAAGTATGACCTGACCGCGGACGAAATCGAATTTATCGAGACCCATGTAAAGGAGATGGCATAATGGCTGGCATAACCCTGCGCACTGCCCGGCAGGTGGTGCCCATGATCTACGCCTATACCACCCCGGAAATTGCCCGGCACAACGGCTGGACGAAGATCGGCTACACCGAGCAGTCGGTGGACAAACGCCTGAAACAGCAGACCCACACCGCCGATGTGCTGTTCCACGAGGAGTGGCGGGGCAATGCCGTCTACGATGACGGCAGCGGCGAGGTGTTCACCGACCACGATTTCCACGCCTACCTCCGCAAGCTGAACGTGGAGAACGACCGCAAAAATGAGTGGTTCCATCTGGATGGACAGCAGTCCCGGCGGTATTTTCAGGATTTCCGCATGAACCGGGGCAGGGTAAAGCTGGATGCTGCCATCCCCTACACCCTGCGGAAGGAGCAGGCAGAGGCCGTGGCACAGACCAAAGCCTATTGCCAGAGCCACCCCGGCGGGGAGTTTTTGTGGAACGCCAAGCCCCGCTTTGGCAAGACCCTCTCCGTCTACGACTTCTGCAAGCAGGTGGATGCACAGACGGTGCTCATCGTCACCAACCGCCCAGCCATCGCCAATAGCTGGTACAGCGACTATGTGCGCTTTCTGGGCAGGGAGTCCGGTTATCTCTTCGTCAGCCATGTGGATGCCCTTGCCGGGCAGCCCCATGTGCTGGACGAGCAGGGCTATCTGGATGCCGCCGCACAGGGCGAGGAACTGTATAAGCGCATTGAGTTCGTCAGCTTGCAGGATATGAAAGGCTCCAAGTACTTCGGCGGCGAGTACGACAAGCTGCGCCACCTGACCGAGCTGAACTGGGATGTGTTGGTCATCGACGAAGCCCATGAGGGCGTGGACACCTACAAGACCGACCTTGCCTTTGACCGTATCCGCCGCCGCTTCACGCTGCACCTGTCCGGCACGCCTTTCAAGGCGCTGGCGAACGACAAGTTTGCCGGGGACGCCATCTTCAACTGGACCTACGCCGACGAGCAGGCAGCCAAGCGGAACTGGCAGGGCGCACCGGGGCAGCAGAACCCCTACGCCAATCTCCCCATGCTCAACCTCTACACCTACCAGATGTCCGAGATCATCCGGGACGAAATTCAGCAGGGGGTGGAGATCGACGGCGAAACGCAGGAATTTGCCTTTGACCTGAACGAGTTCTTCAAGGTAAAGCCCAACGGCAGCTTTGAACACGAGGCCGAGGTAGACCGCTTTCTGGATGCCATGACCACCCAGAACAAATTTCCGTTTTCCACCCCGGAACTGCGTGCCGAACTGAAGCACACCTTCTGGCTGCTGAACCGGGTGGACAGTGCCAGAGCGCTGGCGAAAAAGCTGCAGGCGCACCCGGTATTCCGGGACTATGAGGTGATCCTTGCCGCCGGTGACGGCAAGCTGGACGACACGGACGAGAACCAGAAAAGCTTTGACCGGGTAAAAGCCGCCATCGCCCACCACGAAAAAACCATCACCCTGTCGGTGGGGCAGCTGACCACCGGTGTCACCATCCCGGAGTGGTCGGCGGTGCTGATGCTCTCCAACCTGAAAAGCCCGGCGCTGTATATGCAGGCGGCGTTCCGTGCCCAGAACCCCTGCCTTTTCCACGAAAACGGCACCTTCCGCCGCAAAGAGAACGCCTATGTGTTCGATTTTGACCCCGCCCGCACTCTGCTGATCTACGAGCAGTTCGCCAACGACCTTTCACAGGACACCGCCAGCGGCAAGGGCGACACCGAGGAGCGCAAGGCGCACATTCAGAATCTGCTCAACTTCTTCCCGGTCATCGGCGAGGATGAGGAAGGGGAGATGATCCCGCTGGATGCGGAAAAAGTCCTCAGCATCCCCCGGAAGATCAAGTCCAAAGAGGTGGTGCGGATGGGTTTCCAGAGCAATTTTTTGTTCCAGAACATTTCCAACGTATTCAGCGCCCCGCAGGAGGTGCTGGACATTCTGCAAAACTTCCAGCCCATCAGCGAAGCCAAGGCAAAGCCCATCCAGATCACCCCGGATACCGGCGCAGACCTCTCCCTGAACGACAAGGGCGAGGTGGATTTGGACGAGGGCTACGTCATTGGCAAGGCAGCGGATGTGTTCGGGGAGAAGATCTACGAAAGCACCCCGGCGCTGGACACCGCCCTGCAAGACCTGACCGATGCCCCGGCTCCTGCCAAAGAAGAGCATCTGGAACCTCTGAAAAAAAGCATTACCAAGGAGATCATCGCTCCTATGGTGGAGCAGGCAAAGCAGGAGTATGGTCGAGACCTGAAGCTGTCCGACCAGAAGCGGTTTGAGAGCACCGCAAAAGCCAAAATGGACGTGGCGGTGAACAAGGTGGTGGACAACTACCACATCGACCAGAGCCAGCTGGAGACCCAGCGCACCCAGCAGCTGCAAAGCTGCACCACCGCCCAGCAGCGCCAGCAGGTCAACCGGGAGTTTGACGCAAAGCAGCAGCAGAGCACCGCCGCCCTGATGGAAAACCTGCAATCCACCATCCAGCAGACAGCGCAGGAGATGCAGCAGACCATCGTACGCACTGTGGAGACCAACCAGAGGGAGCAGGAGAAAAAGGGCTACGAGGACACTGTCCGTGACCATCTCCGGGGCTTTTCCCGCACCATTCCGTCCTTCCTCATGGCCTACGGCGACGAGACCGTGACGCTGGCGAACTTTGACCAAATCATCCCGGACAAGGTCTTTCAGGAGGTCACCAGCATCACGCTGGAGCAGTTCCGCTTTTTGCGGGACGGCGGTCCCTACCTCAACCAAGCCACCGGACAGGAGGAGCACTTTGCCGGTCATTTGTTCGACCCCGTGGTGTTTGACGACTCGGTGAAGGAGTTTCTGAACCTGAAGGTCAAGCTGGCAGATTACTTCGACGAGAGTCGCACCGAGGATATCTTCGACTACATCCCGCCCCAGAAAACCAACCAGATCTTCACCCCCAAGTGGGTAGTAGAAAAGATGGTGGATTTGCTGGAGCAGGAAAACCCCGGCTGCTTCGATGACCCCAGCAAGACATTCCTCGACCCCTACATGAAGTCCGGCCTGTACATTACGGAAATCGTCAAGCGGCTCTACCGCAGCGAGAAGATGCGGCAAGCCTTCCCGGACGATAACGCTCGGCTGGAACATATCTTTGCCAAGCAGGTCTATGGGCTTGCGCCGACCGAGATCATCTACCGCATTGCCATCAGCTATATTCTGGGTTTTGCAAAGGATCACGGCATCACCGCCCACCATATCCGTCAGGCCGATACGCTGGAATTTGCCAAGGCGGGTACTATGGAAAGGGAACTGGATAAGATTTTCAGAGATTGATAAAATAGAATATTGCATAAAACGGGCGGCTTTCTGCGTGGGTGCAGATGGCCGCCTTTTTGTGCTATGCCTGTTACAAAAATGAAAGCTGTTGGATACATCATATCGAACAGGACGAGCTGTCTCATTCTCTCTCTTTTTACCAAGGTTTCCCTTGCGTTTTCTTGCACACTGCCGAAAGTGGCGTGTTTTCAAAGTTTTTTGTTGACACACTGCGATTTTTGTGGTAATCTATCCCAACAATTTAATATAACATATTTATCTTAGAGTTCCAGCTCGGCTCCTGAAGGAGCCGGAGCAAGTTTTTGACTTTCTTATCGCTACATAACAAACCCGAACCAAGGCCATCCCGGAAGGGATGGTCAGGTTTCGGTTGTTGTGTGGCGATTTTTTATTGCCAAATCCAGTGCCGCACCTTGAGAACCGAAAGACCGTCTGCATGGGATACCCGGCGAAGACCTCGCAAGAGCGAGCCAGAAAACGCCGCTGGAAGGGGGCAGGAAATCCATGCAGGGAGAACGGCACACCCAATATCAACTGGTCAAAATGGCCAGTTGATGTGGTGAATGACACAAAGCGTCATTCACCAGAAACATCTTCTACGTTACAGCTCGTACCATGTGGACATTTTGACCACATGGTACGAACTGTCGCAGCCCCGTTCAATGTGTTCAAACTGAGCACATTGACTCTATCCGTGTTACAGCTGACCTCGACTTGACATTTTGCCAAGCCACGGTGAAATCTGGTAAGTGCTGCTTTCCGGTACTTAGCAAATAGCCGTAACGTGCTGTGGTACGTGGACAAAATGTCCAGATACCACCTAACTGTAACGCATAGATTCTGGTTGGTGGTCATTCTGACCATCAACCAAACAATCGCAACGCTTTATTGTGCGAAAGTGACTGTTGCCATTTGGGTAACCACCATATACCCATAACACCAAAGGAGGATGTCTATGACAACGAAACAATGGGAACGCGAAAATCAGGACACTCTGATGGAATATTTCATTGACGGTGACCCCAGTGTGCGCAGAATCCAGTGCGAATACTGCCGCAAGGTCATCTACACCCAAACCCGGAACCGCAAATATTGCAGCTTCCAGACCTGCGGCCACCGGATGCTGAACTTGCGAAAAAGTCTTAAAAAGCGCGTTGAGCGCGGAACCTACACCTGTCCTTGCTGTGGTGAGCAGTTCTTACCGATTCGGGCGGATGCCAGATATTGCAGCAACGCCTGTCGGCAGAAAGACTACCGTAAGCGTAAAGTAACGGCTCACGCTTCTCTTTGAGGAACTTGATAAAGTTTGTCAAGTTCCTTATCTACGCTCGCTTTTATCCAGTAAAGTGGTACTTCCCATTTTGGGAAGAACCAAAATACCGTACCGTCTAATCGCTCACTCCCAAATCCCCAAAGTGGGAATTGTGGCTGTCATCTGAAATCAAGTTACGCTTTCCGTAACTTGATTTGTAGCCCCTGCCGAATCAGATTCCCACTTTGGGAACTTGATTTTAGCCGTGTCAAAATCAAGTTGTCAAAATGATAACTTGATTGCATCCGTGGCAGAGCTACCGGAGTTATCTTTTTGAGAACTTCGGCTTTATCTGTAACACGTCACTCCTACTCCGTAAAAATCAGGTGGTCAAAATGACCAACTGATTTCATCTGTAACGCCTCAAGGTCGTTGAAAATCAGGTTGCCAAAAAGACAACCTGATTCCACCTGTAACGTTGCAAGGTCTGTTGAAAATCAGGTGCCGCCACCCGGCACTTGATTTTACCCGTAACGGAATCAGTTGGTCAAAGTGGCCAACTGAAAAAGCCGGACGAGCTGCGGGCAGAAATTCGTAAATCTTTGCCTGTCAGCTTGCCCGGAGCAGGAGTGCAGACCTCTGTGCCATTTTTATGTAAAACGCTGGAGGTAAATTCTATTTCCGACTACCTGACCGTCACTACACCTTTACCGCAATATCTACCCTATGCCCGCTTTCTGCTGGACACAGACCTGAGCCACACAGCAAAGCTGCTCTACACTCTGCTGCTGGATCGGGCAACGCTTTCTCAAAAGAACAACTGGATGGATGAGCGTGGCTTTGTCTATGTAATTTTCCCTCTTTCTGCATTGAGCGAAGCCCTGCGATGCAGCACCATGAGCATTAAACGTGCGTTGCGCTCGCTGGAAGATGCCGATTTGATTGAGCGCAGACGGAGTCGCATTGCTGTGCCCAACAGCCTCTTTGTAAAAGTTCCGACAGCGCAAAAACGTTCCTCTGCATGGAACAATTTTGTTCTGTCCGATGGAACAGAAATGATGCCTTCCATGGAACAAAAGTGTTCCACTAACCAACGTAATAAGAACGACCTGAATGGTAACCACCTAGTAAGAACCAATGGCACTCATTTGATGTTCGGAGAATATCGGAATGTTTTTTTAACGGAAAAAGAGTATAAGCGGCTCAAAGCTGACTTTTCCGGGCTAGATAGCCTGATCGAGCAGCTTTCGGCTTATATCCAGTCCACCGGCAGAAAGTACGTCGACCATGCCGCCACCCTGCGCATCTGGACAAAACGGCAAAAGTCAGAACAGAAGCAAGCACCGGGCATCCCGGACTACACATTCAAGGAAGGAGAAAGCCTATAGAGACGATTGAAAAAACTTTGGAACAGTCCATTTCCATTATTCCCGAAAACACTGAGGATTATTATAGCGAGGATGGCCTGCTTTATTGCGGAAAATGTCATACCCCAAAAGAAGCATTCTTTGCAAAGGGCATTGCCCTGATGGGCAAAAACAAACACCCAATCGAATGCAGTTGCCAGCGCATCGAGAGGACAAATCAGGAAGCCCTTATCAACCAGCAAAAGCACAACGATCTTGTGCGGCGGCTGAAAACCGATGGATTTTCCGACTCGGCAATGCTCAACTGGACATTTGAAAACGACAATGGGCGCAACCCGCAGATGCACCACGCACAGCGCTATGTAGAGCAGTGGCAGACCATGCGCTCAGAGAACCTAGGACTGCTCCTCTGGGGCGGTGTCGGCACCGGTAAGAGTTTCCTTGCCGGGTGCATCGCAAACGCTCTGGTGGAGCAGGAAGTGCCTGTGCGTATGACAAACTTCGCCCGAATCCTGAACGAGTTGAACAGCAGCTTTTCCGGGCGCAATGATATTGTGGACAGGCTCTGCCGCTATCCCCTGCTCATCATTGACGACTTCGGCATGGAGCGTGGCACCGAGTACGCACTGGAACAGATCTACAACATCGTAGACAGTCGATACCGCAGCCGGAAGCCGCTGATCGTCACCACCAACCTGACGCTGGATGAAATACGCCACCCACAAGATACCGCCCATGCCCGCATCTATGACCGTTTACTGGAAATGTGTGTTCCTGTTTCCTGCATCGGCGTGAGTTTCCGCAAAGAAACAGCGCAGGAAAAGCTGGAACGCTTAAAAAGTTTAATCGGATAGATCAGAAACATTTCTGAAGGAATCCGCAGGACGTCCTAAGTT
>ERZ841116.1371-NODE-1371-length-12331-cov-8.438172_pt1 | contig 12331 bp, 9 predicted proteins | sample MGYA00519875_ERZ841116 | MGnify/ENA primary metagenome ERZ841116 (study PRJEB31850, sample SAMEA3708889) | human gut metagenome | biome: human gut; feature: human-associated habitat; material: faeces | place: China | collected 2014 ... | reverse complement strand
ACACCCCATTTCCTAAACAGTATACCATACTGTCTAACAAATGGGGTGCAGTTCAGTTTTGCAGGGGGTCTTTTTATGATAAAAAAGCGATTTCTGCTTCCGGCTGCTGCCGGGGCACTGGCACTGACCATTGGATTGGCAGGGATCTGGTTCAACCAGCGGCTGCCGACGCTGGCGGATTTTGGGGTCCCCGGCATGGACCCCGAAGGCCAATTGATGGCATGGGCCGCCCTGTTCCCGGAAAAAGGAGTGGCTGCCCTGACCTTCCGCACGGTGCTGCAGTGGATGGCCATTGCGGTGTTCTGCACTCTGGGGGCGGTGGTGCTGGCCCTGTACCGATACAAGCCTCAGAAGGAACTGGGATATTTTCTGCTGTATCTGACGGTGCTGACCCTCTGGGCTCTGGTGATCATTCTGGCTCCGGTGGGTAGTTCCGGCTGGAGCGTCTTTTTCCGCCGGGGATTCTTTACCGTCACGGTTCTGGCAGGTATCCTGCTGTGTGCCGCCCTGACAGGGGCTGTGCCGGTGTCTCACGGGCAGCGGCTCCATTCCCTGCTTCTGACGCTGGGGTATCTTGTTCTGACGCTGGTTCCCCTCAGCCGTGTACGGGCGGTGGGGCTGTTTTTGGGCATGGGCTATTGTCTGGGCATACTGATGGCAATGTATGCCCGGGGCTCCGACGCTGCCCTGCTGATGCTGTTTCCCTGTGCCATCACCATTGGCTTCCGGGTATGGGTGGTCCTGCCGGGCATGCACGTGCCGTTTTTTCAGGAGAGCGTGTTTTTCTACCTGTTCCGGTGTGCCCGGATCTACGACGCGCCTTTTACTCTGGGCTGCATGGCCTACGTCTGCCGCCGGTATGCCCTGCAATTTGATCGGGCGGAGCAGCTGGCCCGGGAGCTGGATGCCCGGGTCATTCAGCGGACAAAGGCCCTGACAGAGGAGACCGAGGCCCGGAAAAGCATGATGCTGAACATTTTCCACGACCTGCGAAGCCCCCTGTTTGCGGTCAGCAGTGGTCTGGATACGCTGGAGACTGCACCGGAGGCCCTGCCGGTCCTGCTGCCCGCCTTACAGCAGCGGACGGCCTTTCTCCGCCGCCTGACGGAGGATCTGTTTCTGGCTGCAAAGCTGGAGCAGAAACAGGTGATGCTCAACGAGGACCGGGTATCTCTGGGGGAGGTCATCGCTGCGGTCTGTGACAGCTGCCGGGAGGAGGCCGAGAAGAAGGGCGTGGTGCTTCAGGCTCCCCCGGCTCCGGAGCTGCCGGTGTGGGGCGACCAGATCCGGCTGCAGCAGATCCTGCAGAACCTGTTGACAAATGCCATTCACTACACCCCTGCAGGAGGGAACATCACCGTCAGCAGCCGGGTGGAGGCCGGTGCTGCTCTGGTGAGCGTCCGGGACACGGGCTGCGGCATTGCGCCGGAGGATCAGGCCGCCGTATTTGACCGGTATTTCCACACCACCACCTCTTCCAAGCACGATTCCACCGGTCTGGGACTGACCATTGCGCAGGAGCTTGCCCACCTGCACCACGGAGAAATCCTATTGGAAAGTGAAGTGGGCAAAGGCAGCTGCTTCACATTAAAGCTCCCCCTACTATCCGCTTAACAGAGAAATCCCCTCGCCTATGGCAGGGGGATTTCTTTATAGCATCTGATTTAAATTCAAGCCAGCGGGTCCCACAGCTTCATGGGCAGGGGCTCCTGATCCAGCAGGGCGCGCTGGGCATCGCTCAGCAGGCTCTTGCGGACGGTGATCTGGTAGACATTGGCCTTGAACCACTTCTCGCTGCCGATGTAGTAGCCCTTCTGGCCGGAGGCATCGCCCCAGCTGTTCTCGATCTTCCAGCGGTCAGCCTTGCCGTTCTCGTCCAGATTGACACCGCAGAACATCATGCAATGGTTCATGGTGCTTTCACGGGTGAGCAGCCGCTCGGCCTTGGTCATGCCAAAGGTCAGGCCGCCCAGCACCTCGCCGTACTGGAAGCAGTCAGGGTCCCAGTAACCGTTGGCGCGGTCGCCGTCGGGGTGGCAGTCGCAGCTGAACATGACCCCCTCCCCTGCCTGCAGCTGACGGATGGTCAGATCCTCCAGCTCCTCCTGTGAGAGGTTGAGCCAAAACATATTTTCCTCCACCACGTCCCCCATAAAGGGCTGGCAGTAGGTGCGGTTCAGCGCATGGATGGGCGAGGAGATGATGACGACGTAATCATCCAGATCATTGCCCACATATTTCTCCAGGAAGGTGTGCGGGGTCAGGCTCCGTTCGCAGTGGTAGTGCTCATCCTTGTCGGTATACTCAAAGTCAAAGCTCCTGGGGGGCTGGCCGTAGAGGATGCACAGGGCGTTGTAGATCTCCGCCAGCATCTCCTCGCGGCGGGCGGCCGTGTCCTTTCCCTCTTTTGCCATGGCCCGCAGTTCCAGCGCATCCTCCCGCAGCTTGCGGTTCAGGATGGGCAGATACTTGGCCGTGCCGGTGGAGTGGACTGTCTCCGGCATGACCCAGGAGGGCACCACGCCGTACTTTTTGATCAGGCTGATGGCCATATCCCACTGGCCGCCGTCGGGCAGCGGGTTGCCCAGCAGGGTGTAGGTCTCACGGTCGGTCAGGTCCTGATCCGCAAAGTGGAGGATGTTCTCAAGGAAGAGATTTGCCTTTTCCAGCTTATCGTAGAACGCCAGATAGGTGGGAGAGAAGGAGAAATCCTCCAGATCGCACTTGGCGATCACCCGCTGGCGCAGGACGTTCAGGGTGGAGAACATCCAGCAGCGGCCGCTCTGCTTCTGGTTGGTGATATTATTGGTCTTGACCAGCACAGAGAAGTCCATCCGCAGCTTGGCAGCGGCGGTGGGCACAAAGGCCGCGTCCGGCAGAGCCGTGCGGGAAACTGCATTGGACATCACATTCAGCTCCGGGCGGGCAGCATAGCCCTGCTCAAAGCGTTCCAGCATCCGGGCATCAATGGGAGTAACACGATTCATTTGATTCACGCTTTCTTTCTGAAAAGATCAATCCTTGAAATAAGCATTCTGCACGGCCAGCAGGACACCGGCACGGCTTGCGGCAAAGTTCAGGCCGCCCTGCAGGTAGCAGGTGTAAGGCTCACGCAGGGGGCCGTCGCAGGAGAGCTCAATGGTGCTGCCCTGGGTAAAGCTGCCGCTTGCCATGATGACCTCATCGGTATAGCCCGGCTCCGGAGAGGGTTCCGGTGCGGCATAGCTGTCCACGGGGCTGGCGGCCTGAATGCCGCGGCAGAAGCCGATGAGGGCATCGGCGGTATCGGCATCGAAGCAGGTCACGATATCGTTGTGGTCCTCGCAGTAGCGCGGGATGGGCTTTTTGCCCACCAGCTCCAGCAGGCACTGGGCATAGATGGCGGTCTTGATGGCCTCACACACCACGCCGGGGGCATAGTAGAAGCCAAGGTACATATCACGGGGCGTTTCCAGTGTACAGCCCAGCTCCTTGCCCAGACCGGGGGCGTTCAGGCGGTAGGCACACAGCTCCACCAGATCCTTCCGGCCCGCGATATAGCCGCCGGTGGGGGCGATGCCGCCGCCCGGGTTCTTGATGAGACTGCCCACCACAAGGTCGGCACCGGCCTGGCAGGGCTCCTTCATCTGGGTGAACTCACCATAGCAGTTGTCCACAAAGATGATGATCTCGGGGTTGGCGGCACGGGCCGTGTCGGCGATCTTCTGAATGGTATCCAGATCAAAGGCATTGCGCTGCAGGTAGCCGCGGCTGCGCTGGATATGGCAGACCTTTGCCCCCGGGGCCTTTTGAGCGATCAGCGCGTAATCCGGGGTGAAATCGGCCTTGAGGGGGGCTTCGTCGTACCGGATGCCGTAGTCCATCAGGGTGCCGGTGCCCTTGCCCTTGCCGTCCAGACCGATCACGCCCTCCAGCGTATCGTAGGGGCGGCCGGTAGCAGCCAGCAGGGTATCCCCTGCCCGCAGCAGGCCGAACAGGGCCACCGCCAGCGTATGGGTGCCGCTCTGGAACTGACTGCGCACAAGGGCATCCTCCGCGCCCATCACCTCGGCAAAGATCTGCTCGAGCTTGGCGCGGCCGGTATCCCACAGGCCATAGCCGGTGGTGCCCAGCATATCGGTGGAGGACATCTGGGTATCGGCAAAGGCCTTGAGCATTTTCAGCTGGTTGTAGTCCCGGATCTCCTCCATGTGACGGAAATAGGGCTGGCAGAGCTCCATGGCTTTTTCGTCCAGCGCCAGGACTTCGGGTTTGTAATCAAAAAAGTGGTTCAGCATTGACATTTTGGTTCCTTAATCTTTTTGTAAGTTTATGCTATGATGACCCGTCGGCAGCTTTCTCCTCGGACACGAAACGGGCCATTCCATCGCCCGCCCTATTGCCTGCGGCAACAGGGTCCCACCCCAGCGGACGGTCCTCAGAGAAACTCCCGCCGTGTCAGACTGTGGCTTCGTACCGGGCATACTCTCCCAGCTTTTCAAAGCCGAGGCGGGTATAAAAGTGCACCCGTTCCGGGGAGCAGAGGAAAAGGGGCTGCAGGCCCTGCGCCGAGAGGGTGTTGGCCAGCCGGACGATAAACCGCCCGCCGATGCCGCGCCCCCGCAATGGCTCCGCAGTCTCGCCGCAGGCCATGTAAGCCTGCTCCGTTCCAATGGCGTAAGCGCCCACGGTGCAGGCAAGCTCCCCTCCCTGCTCCAGGGCCCAGACCACAGCCCTGCTGCGGGCGCGCTTTGAGCAGAGCTCAGAGTAAAAATCATCCCGCCGCGTGGGGCGGTCCGGAAACAGCATCTGCGCAACGGGGCCCGCCGGGGGCTCCGGGTCAAAATGCAGGGAGGCCCAGAGCCTTTCTTCCACAGCGGGTTCCGGCAGCTGCTTTCCGGGTGCCAGGCCAAAGACAAAAAGGGACTTTGCACGGGCCCAGCCGGTGGGCGGCGGGCACTCGGCCTCGTCCAGGACAACCGCCTTACAGCCGCAGAAATGCAGGAAGCTGGCCAGTTCGTCCGGGTTGGCGTGGCCCGCCAGCCAGGCGGTGCTGCCGCCCACATCCAGCGCCAGCGTTGGCCCGGCGAAGAACCGGCCCGGCTGGCTTTTGCCGAAGATTTCCAGCGCCTGCGGCATTGTGACCCCAAGGCAGAGCTTTCCGCGGCAGGCGCTGCGGAACCGCTGCCTCTGGCGGAGCGTTCTGACCTGCGTGATCATTTCAGTGCGTTGACGATGTTCTTGAACTCGCGGCCGCGCACCTCAAAGTTGGGGTAGAGGTCGAAGGAGGCGCTGGCGGGAGACAGGATGATGATATCGCCGGGCTTTGCGGCGGCACGGGCCAGCTCCACGGCGTGCTGCATATTGTCCGCATGCTGGATGGGCAGCGCGGCCTCGTTGAAGCCGGGGTCCTCTCGCAGAGCCTTTTCAATGCGGGGGCCGGTGGCACCCATCAGCACCAGATCCTTGACGTGGGCCACGATCTCGGGAGCCAGCGGCTCATAGGGGATGTGCTTGTCATAGCCGCCCGCAATGAGGATGACCTTCTGGTCAAAGCTGCGCAGGCCCGCAATGGTGCGGGTGGGGCTGGTGCCGATGGAATCGTTGTAGTAGAGCACGCCATCCAGCGTGCGCACCGGCTCAATGCGGTGCTCCACGCCGGTAAAGGTGCTGCCCACCTTTTGGATGGCCTCTACGGGCACCTCTCCCCAGACTGCGGCGGCAGCGGCCAGCAGATTCTCGATATTGTGCAGGCCCCGCAGCTTGATGTCCTTCTGGGCCAGGAAGGGCGTTACCACGCCGTCCTCGGCCATGCAGAGCATGTTGTCCTCTTTGCGCAGGAAGGCACCGTTGTCGGTATCGTGCAGGCGGGTGAACCAGACCTGCCTGCCCTTGCAGTCCTTCTGCATGGAGCGGCTGATCTCGTTCTCATAGCCCAGCACGGCACGGCAGGGCGGGTTCTGGTAGAGCAGGATGTTGCGTTTTGCGTCGATGTACTCCTGCATATCCTTATGGTGATCGAGGTGGTTAGGGGTGACGTTGGTCACCACCGCGATCTTCGGGCTCTGGTGCATGCTGATGAGCTGGAAGCTGGACAGCTCCACCACAGCCACATCCTCCGGCCGCACCTCGGGCAGCATGGGCAGCAGGGCCGCGCCGATGTTGCCGCCCAGATGTACCTTGCGGCCTGCGGCCTCGTAGAACTTGGAGATGAGGGTGGTGGTGGTGGTCTTGCCGTCAGAGCCGGTCACGGCCACGATCTCGCAGGGGCAGAAATCGAAGAAGAGCTCGACCTCGCTGGTGACCATGGTGCCCGCCGCCATGGCATCCTGCAGGGGCTTTTCAAAGTAGCCCACAAAGCCGGGGGTGCGCATGATGATATCCTGGCCCTTGAAGCCGTCCAGATAGTGTTCGCCCAGGCTCAGGTCAATGCCCAGTTCCCGGATGGTAGCGGCATAATCGCCAAACTCCTCCACGCTCTTTTTCTGGTCGCACAGGGTCACATGGGCCCCCAGCTCCACAAACTCCTTGATAAGGGTCTTGTGGCTGACACCGGCACCGATGAACGCCACCTTTTTGCCCCGGATGAGTTCTGCAAGCTTCTGCTGATCTTTCTGCATAAGGAAAGAACCTCCTCTATGAAAATTCAGGCTGAAATTGATTCACTGCTCCATTTTACACCTTTTCCAGCCAATTGGCAACGCCAAACCTTGTTCTGGCCCCGGATGCACCGAAATCCTATCTGAATTCACAAAATGTCGATTGTCTTTTCCGACCGTTTCCGCTATACTTTAATTGTATCATCTTACAAGGAGCGCATTTTCTTGAAACATTCCCTGATTCGCTTTTCCGCAGTGGTGCTGACCATTGCGTTTGTTTTTGCCCTGACCGGCTGTGGTTCGGGCTCCAACAGCTTCACCTGGTTCGTGGACAGCATCCCGGCCAACCTTGACCCGCAGGTGGCCTCGGCTTCTGCGGATGTCATCGCCTGCGAGAACCTGTACAGCGGCCTTGTCCGCAAAGATCCCAGCGGCAAATATGAGCCTGCCCTCTGCGAACGGTGGGAGAAGTCCTCCGATGGCCTCACCTACACCTTCTACCTCAAGGACGGCCTGACTTACACCACCGCCAAGGGCAACGCCACTGACTACGCCATCACCGCCGAGGATTTTGTGTTCGCTTTCCGGCGCTTGTTCCGGGCGGAGACCAACTCCCCCTACGCGGTGGAGTTTGCGGCCCTTGAAAACAGCGCCGCCGTGCTGGCCGGGCAGATGCCCGAAAGCGCGCTGGGAGTCACGGCCTCCGGGCCGCTGACGCTGGTGTTCCACCTGAGCAGTGCCGATGACAACTTCCTCGAGAAGCTCACCCTGCCCGGTGCCATGCCCTGCGATGAGGAATTTTTCAATTCCACCCGGGGCACCTACGGTCTGAATGCTTCGTCCACCCTTTCCAGCGGCAGCTTTTACATCTACAACTGGACAGCCAGCGGCCTGTTCCTGCGGCGTGCTCCCTCGGGCAGCCTCATCGACAGCCTGCGGCTGGTGCAGAACACCAACAGCGCCGGGCAGTCCGCCGCAGAGCTGATTGCCAACGAGAAGTGCTCTGCCGCCCCGGACGACACCGCCGCGCCCACCACCCTGACTTCCCTCTCCTACTCCGATACCACATGGAGCCTGCTGTTCAACTGCAACAGCGTGTTTGCTTCCACCGAGCTGCGGCAGGCACTGGCCTCCGCCGCGCGGGGTGCAGCCGAGGTGCCGGACGGCGGGCTCTATGCCGCCGCCAACGGTCTGGTACCGGACGGCCTGACTGTGGACGGCATGAACTACCGGGATACCGCCGGGGATGTGACTCCCGCCGCGGTGGATGCCCGAGCGCTCTACCTCACGGCGCGGCAGACGCTGACCACCTCCGACTTCAACAAGGTCAGCCTGATGGTGCCCGCCGGTTCCGGCGTGACCAGCGCCGCCGAGGAGATCAACGGCGTGTGGCAAAAGGAATTCTCCCTCTTCTTCTCCGTAGAGGAAGTGGACGAGGAGACCTTTGCGAAACGGCTGGCCGAAGGGGACTACACCATCGCCTTGGCCCCCATCAGCGCCGAGGGCGGCAGTGTGTACAACATGCTGAACCAGTTCACCGCAGCGGGCGGCGGCCTGACCGGCTATGCAGATTCCCTGTATGCCACCCAGCTGCAGGCCAGCACCCAGGCCACCGGAAGCTCCCGTTGCCGCCTGCTGGGCGATTGTGAGCGCCAGCTGCTCAGCGATGCCGTGGCGGTCCCTCTGTTTGCCCAGCAGAAGCGCCTGCTGATCGCACCTGGCATCCGGAACCTCATCTTTGACCCCTTTGGCCCGGTGCTGGATCTGACCTATACCACAAAAGAATGATGTGCCACAAAAAATACCGGAGCAGCTGCCTGCCCCGGTATTTTTCTTATCCCTTTTTGATGCCGAACAGCCTGCGCAGAACGCCGCGCAGACACTTTGGGCTTTTGATAACGACCACCTGCATCGCTCTCCCGCCTTTCGTGGTGTGATACCACAATATAAGCGGCAGGACGGCAAAGTGTGCGGCTCAGGCCTTGTTCCCGGTCAGGATCGGTGTATCCGGCACCGTTTCCACGACCACCAGCGCCCCCTTGCGGGTGGAGATGGTGATGCAGTCTGAACCTTCGGCATACTCATTGCTGACCCCCAGCGGATAACCGGCCACCAGCACATCATCGGTGAGCTCATAGTAGGAGCCGCGCTCACACACGCCCTCCGCCCTGCCCTCCATGGGGAAAGCGGAGAAATAGAAAAATTCCTCCTTCGGGTAGGCACGGGTCTCGCCGGGGCGGACAAAGGTGATGCGGCTGCGTTCATCCTGAAGCGTTGCCCGCACGCCCCGTTCTTCCAGCCCAAGGCCGGTGGCAAGATTCGAGAGGGTATGCTCGATCCGCCTGCCGCCCAGCGCGCCCAGAAGAAGCACCTCGGTAAAGCCCTTCTCACTGGCAAGCTTGGCGGCATATTCGGTGTCGGTGTCGTCCTTGACGTGAGGCAGGACGATGATATCGTCGTTCTGCTGCACCGGACAGGGCGCGGTATCGAAGTCACCCAGGATGATATTGGGCTTGCAGCCCAGCGGCGCGCAGTTGCGATAGCCTGCATCACAGGCGATGATGAAGTCATCGGGGCGGAGCAGACGCTTCAGCTCCGGCGAGACCGGGCAGGCCGAGAGGATCACGCAGCGCATCACATTCCCCTCCTCTGCCAGTCCTTGACATCCTTGACTTCCTCATACATGGCACAGTAGCTGTCGTACCGGGTCTGGGAGAGCTTTCCCTCGGCCAGAGCGGCACGGATGGCACAGCCCTTTTCCGTGCGGTGGGAGCAGCCGGTGAACTGACACTGCCCAAGGTAGGGCCCGAACTCCGGGAAGGCGTGCTCCAGATTCTCCTTGGGGATGAACCCGGCGCGGTTGGCTTCCAGGCTGGCAAAGCCGGGGGTATCCGCAATGCGGCCCCCAAAGGCCTCAAAGATGGTCACCTCGCGGGTGGTATGGCGACCGCGCCCCAGCTTCTGGCTGATGGCACTGGTCTCCCGCTCGGCCTGAGGCAGCAGGGTGTTCAGCAGGGTCGATTTGCCAACACCGGAGTTGCCGCAGAAGGCGCAGAGCCGCCCGCTGATCCACTGCCTGACCTCGTTCAGCCCTTCCCCGCTGTCGTAGCGGATGGCAATGAAGGGCAGAGTGGATCTTTCATAGGCACTGCGCAGGAACTCCACCTCACCAAGGTCAGCCTTGGTGCAGACGATGACGGGCTGCACCCCCTTGTCCACGGCAATGGCCGAGAGCTTGTCCAGCACCAGTGTGCTGGGGGTGGGCTGGGTGGTGCTGGCCACAAGGAACAGCACATCCAGATTGGCCACAGGCGGCCGGACAAACACGTTTTTGCGGGGTGCGATCTCGGCAATGACTGCCGCGCCGTTCTCGGTCTCCAGCGTCACCTCATCGCCCGCCACGGGGGTGATCTTCTGTTTGCGGAAGATGCCCCGGGGCTTGCACTCGATCACACCCTCTTCGGTCTTGACGTAGTAAAAGCCGCCAATTCCTTTTACGATATATCCCTTCATCCGTTCCTCCCTCAGGACAGCAGCGCGCTCCACCAGTCGCCCAGGCCGGTGCCCTCACTGCTGGAAGAATCGCCGCTGCTGGAAGAGCTGCCCCCGATCAGGCCGCTCCACCAATCGCTGGAGGAGCTGCCCGGCTGTTCAGCCGGGGTCTCAGGCACCGGCTCGGGGCCTGCGCTCACGGTAATGCTGACACGACTGTTCACCTTGACGGTAGATCCTGCTGCCGGGCTCTGGCCGATGATGGTACCTGCGGGCTGGTCGCTGTACTGCTCGGTGGTGCTGCCAAGGCCCAGCTTGTTCTGCACCAGCACGGAGCGGGCATCGTCCACACTCTTGAGGCCGGTCAGGGCAGGTACCTTGGCCGTGGTGTTGACCTGCGGGCGGCTGACATAGACCACCACCGTGGAACCTGCGGCCACCTGACTGCCCGCAGCAGGTTCGGTGCGGATGATGGAGCCTGCTGCCACGCTGGGTTCCACCGCCTGGGTGATCAGAACAGAGACCCCCAGATCCTTGAGCTGCTGCTCACCATCTGCCTGCACATAGTTGGAGACATCCGGCACGGTGACATACTGGATGCCCAGGCTGACGGTCAGGGTCACGCTCTGGCCCTCGCGGACGGTTCGGCCCGCCACCGGGGACTGCCGGTAGACGTAACCGGCGGCGTAATCGTTGCTGTAGGCCTGCTCCCAGTTGATAACGATCTGGCCGGATGCCACCTGCTGGGAAGCGTTGACCTCATCCTGGGTCATGCCGCTGTAATCTGCCAGCACCACATCAGCCTTTTCCCCCATCAGGGAGCTGGAATCATTCAGGATCATCCAGCACAAGGCCGCGCAGGCCAGTGCAAAGGCCACGGTGATGCCGAACAGCACCGGCAGGAACACGGTGCGCTTTTTCTTTTTTCTGCCTTTTGCCGGGGCGCTGCCGCGCTCCGGACGGGATTCTTTTCTGGGCATAGGGGGTTCCACCACCTTTTCAGGAATTTCATCGGGGAGATAGGTGTAGTTGAACACGATGGCCGGGTTCTCTACATAGGCGTTGAGGGCTTCCAGCATCTCAGCAGCGCTCTTGTAGCGGTTTTCGGGCCGCTTTGCCATGGCACGCTCGGTGATCTCCACCAGCCCCACCGGTACCCAGGGAGCCAGTTCCCGCAGGCTCCTGGGCTGATCCGAGATCTGCTTGATGGCCACCTCCACCACGTCATCGGCATCGAAGGGCAGATGCCCCGAGAGCATCTCGTACATCATCACGCCCACCGAATAGAGGTCGCTGGTGAAGTCGGTCTCATCGCCCTTGGCCTGCTCCGGGCTGATATAGTGGACGCTGCCCATGGCCTTGCCGCCCGAGAGCTGGTTCTCGGCCCGGGAGATGCGGGCAATGCCAAAATCCATCATCCGCAGCTGGCCGTTGTCCAGCAGCATGATATTCTGGGGCTTGATGTCCCGGTGCACCACGCCGTTGCGGTGGGCATGGTCCAGCGCTTTCAGGATCTGGGAGATAAAATGGACGGTCTCCCGGCTGGTCAGCTTGCCGCCCCGCTCGTTCAGATACTCGCGCAGAGTCATGCCGTCCACATATTCCATGACGATATACTGCAGATGGTCGCTCACCGAGACATCATACACCTTGACGATGTTGGGGTGGTTGAGTAGCGAGATGGCCTTGGACTCGTTCTTGAAGCGGCGCACAAGGTCAGGGTCGTGCATGAGCTCCTGCCGCAGCACCTTAACGGCCACGACCGTGCCCTCCGGCACCGGGCCGCCCGGCCCCACAACGGCTTTGTAGACATTGGCCATGCCGCCGGTGCCGATGAGCTCCCGCACCGTGTACAGGCCGTCCAGCGTTTTGCCGATCAGGTTATCCATGGTGCACCTCCGTAGGTTCCACAGCCAGCAGCAGGGCGGTGATGTTGTCGGAGCCGCCGTTCTCGTTGGCGGCATCCACCAGCCTGTCGGGCAGATCGTAGAACGGGCCCTGCGCCAGCAGCTGCTCCATCTGCTCCACCGGCACCATGTTGGTCAGGCCGTCCGAGCAGAGCAGCAGCAGATCCTTTGCCTGCAGCTGCACCGAGGTGACCTCCGGCTCCAGCCGGTAATCCACGCCCAGCGCCCTGGTGATGATGTTCTTCTGGGGATGATGCTCGGCCTCCTCCTCCGTGATGGTGCCGCAGTCCACCAGCTCTTGCACATAGGAGTGGTCGTGGGTGAGCTGGGTCAGTTTACCGCCCCGGCAGAGGT
>ERZ841116.1366-NODE-1366-length-12399-cov-9.247570_pt1 | contig 12399 bp, 10 predicted proteins | sample MGYA00519875_ERZ841116 | MGnify/ENA primary metagenome ERZ841116 (study PRJEB31850, sample SAMEA3708889) | human gut metagenome | biome: human gut; feature: human-associated habitat; material: faeces | place: China | collected 2014 ... | reverse complement strand
GGTTCGCTGATACGATCCGTTTCTGGCGTTGTCCCCATGAGCGGAACTGTCGTTATGTAAAGGGCGGTTATAAGATGTAGGAAATCGGCGGTTTAAAATTGTCGGTTTTCCTGCATTTTTTGTATACTCACTTTATTAATCTTTTAAGGAAGTGATGAGTATGCGAAAAGACGTTTACGAAAGGATGAAATATTTTGTGTTAGAGAAGATAAAACCAAATTACTCCGCTATTGCACGGCAGTATGGTGTTGATCCACGAACTGTAAAAGCGGCCTATTTAAGAGCTCAGAGTGGTAAAACAGCAGTTATTAGGAAGCGGCGAAGCCGTCGTAGTAAGCTAGACGAATATCAAGATATCATTGAGGATAAGTACACTGCCGGATGTTCCGCCAGATCAATTTATGATTTTATTGTTGAAAAAGGCTTTACTGGTAAGTACACAATCGTTAAAGATTATTGTCGTCGTTTTCGTAAAGTGCAGACCAAGAAGGCCACAATTAGAGTTGAGCATACAATTGGCCTAAGTGCTCAAGTTGATTGGAAAGAGCAAGTTACCATGACTGACCGGAACGGCGTTCCACATACTTTCAGTATTTTCTTGTACGTTTTGCCCTATTCTAAGTTTAAGTTTTTAAAACTAACCCTAGATCAAAAGCAGGATACTTTATTCAAATGTTTGTTTTAAGCTTTTAAAGCTACTGGTGGAATACCTAAAGAAATATGGTTCGATAATATGTCAACTGTCGTTGACCATAAGTTAAGTGACTTCCATCATCATCGTTTTAACGAACGATTTTTATCCTTTAGTCATGATGCCGGATTCCATCCAATCGCTTGTCGGCCATTTAGACCGCAAACCAAAGGTTGTGTTGAAGCCTTAGCAAGAACAATGGGACGGTTAAGGCCTTATGATAGAGAATTTAGTACTATCAATGATTTAAACAGTATCGTCAATCGTTTAGCTAAACGGCTTAACCATGAGAAGTCACAAAGTAATAACCAGAAGCCGGTTGAATTATGGGCAAAATAAAAAGAGCATTTCCGGTCTCTCAATTCCGATCTCACAAGATACTTCAACAGCGTCCAAACCAGAAAAGTATCGCGAGATTCAATGATTAGATTTCAAAACCATCAATACTCTGTTTCCCCTAATTATATCGGAAAAGAGGTTGAAATTAAACCAACTACTGATGGTAAAACTATTCGTATCTTCTATCAGGGCGTCGAAATTCAAAAACATGATTTAACTAATAAGCAGTTTAATTACGATCTTCATGATAAACACGCCATTCTTAAAAGTGATTTGATGGAAGACAAAACGGATGAAGAAATTAACCAGTATATGCTTAACAACCTCAGTATTTATGACCAGATTGGGGAGTAAAATGAATCAATACCAAAGATTAGTCGATAATTTAACGAAGTTAAATTTACATAATATGGCTGCAGCAATTGCGGATTATCGGCAACAAGTCAATGACGGCCAAATAAGCTTTAGTGAAGCACTATTAGAATTAACCGATAAGGAGATTGCCCATCAGCAACAGGAAAGCCTAAAGAGAAGAATCAAACGTGCTAGATTTCCGATTATTAAACGACTAAGTGAGTTTGATTATCAATTTCAACCTTCGATTAATCAGCAGCAAATCGCCGAGTTGGCGACCATGTTATTTCTGGATAACCAAGAGAACATTATCTTTATTGGCAGTCCTGGTGTGGGCAAAACACACCTATCCATCGGGCTCGGCATCGAAGCATGCCGGCAAGGTGTGCGAACACTATTTATAAACTGTCACGAATTAATTCTTAGATTGGAGGTAGCTCAAGGAAAACAACATTTAGAGCGTGTAATGCGGCGATATGAAAGGTATGATCTATTAATCATTGATGAATTAGGCTATCTACCAATATCGGCAAATGAAGCGAAACTGTTGTTTCAACTAATAAATGGTCGCTATGAACGCAAATCAACGATCATAACGACCAATGTGCCATTATCAAGTTGGGGAACCGTCCTCCATAGTACAGCAACAGCAGAAGCAATTTTAGACCGACTCGTCTATCATTCACACGTGATTAAGATTAGAGGAAAGTCATACCGTTTAGCATCGGTTAATTCTTAAACCGCCCAAATCATGCATTTTTAAACCGCCATAAAACGACAATTCAAAACCGCCCTTGACAGTTACGCTCATAGGGTTGGTAGCCTAAGACTGCCGACAATTCTTCTTGAAGTAATGTATTGACGGTTTGTTCTAACTGATTGCGAAAGACATCTTTTAATGATGTTTTAGAGTCAGAAGATAGCGCGTCAAGAATTTCTTTGTTAAACTGGTTCATAGGGAAAGCCTCCGTTTTGATTGTGTTTAGCGATTTAATCATACGGGGAAGGCTTTCCCTTTTTCAATTTAATTTAGAAATTTACACAAAATATTTTACACTCCCAACGATTTCATTTTGAGCCATCAAAAAGACCTCCTATATGAGTTTCCTCAAGTATAGAAGGTCCGTGCGGCGGTTAGAATACGTGTTGTTATGGTGTGCTTACTTAATTTATGAAATTGCCCACCGTTTAGTAGGCAACACGGTTCAATATGGTGTGCTTACCTTTAAAATCGCAAGCAGGTCATATAGATTGAAATCGGTGGCTAATCATAGATCGCCATCTTAAACTACCATAATTGTACATTTTCAAATTGCCATTTCTGTATAATTTTTAATTTCCCTTGCCATCTTGCTTACATACTTGTAATTATTAATTATTTTTACCATTATTTAAGTAATGAATTACTAGATTTTGGAAAAAATTTGAAATTTTTAAAGTTAAATAATTAATTAGTCTTGAAAATAGCAATCTTCTAATTACAATATCTAAAAAAATACATATTATAAAAACCAATAGTGAGTATAAAAATGAATTTCCTAGATATAACCAAGGATGGTGTGCATAATTATTTGATGAAATTATTTTTTCCCAAATTATAGGACGTAAAAATGAATTTTCATGAATTAAATAAACACCAAACATTGACTGGGCGAAATAATTAACAAAATAATTCACAAAGTATTTTTCCTTAAAAAAAGAGAAGATTAATAAAGCCTCAATCATGATTAGGGGATTATATGAAACGTAAAACAATTGAATTGAAAAATAGAGTTTAGAATTTGTTGAAAGAACGCTTAGCAATATAAAGATTGATAAAATTATTAATGCACCGCATCCGGATTTATATGGATTACTTAAAAATTTTCCTTTATATTTTTTTACATATGCACTCATGAAATACGCTAAAGTAAAGGCTGAAAAGGTAGTGTATCCAAAATCATTAATTGCCATATCTGGCTTAAATTTAAAAAATTGCATAGCTGTTGGCAATAAAGACCATACTACAAATAATCCTTCTATTAATAAAAGAAGCTGCTTACGATTGAAATTTTTTATAACTAAATTAAACATAGGCATAAAAAACAGCATTAATATATAGGAGCTAACAAACCAATATCCACTTGGTAAAGGAAATGGAAACCATAGATCTTTCCAAGTATAGCTTTTTGGTATTCCATAGTGAAAAAAGTATTTTAGCACAAAATAAATTCCAAAACTGTAAAGTATGGTATTCAATGCTAAATTGACAGGTCTTTTAAAATTAAAGGTCTTCTCACATAAAAAATAGGCACCTATCATAACAAAAATAACGACACCTAGCCTACCTAGAACATGTAAAAATAAATTTATTCTTAGAGAGGCTGAAATACTAGGATTAAATGAAGAGTAACAGGGAAGAGTTCCATGAACAGCATAGTGATGAATTACAATTAAGAACATGCTTAGAATACGTAATAACTCAATACTTGAATTCCTTTTTTTTTTGTTTATCATAAGTAAATTCCATTTCCATTATTTATAGAGTGACATCTGTATACTCATGAGTTGTCTTGCCAAATCTACCAGAGAATTCTTTATATGTTGTTAAAACTTGTAGCTGTAATGTCATTTATCAAAGTAGTAAGTACATCCACAGAACGAAAATGTGCTAAATTTTTTTCAATCAATGTACTTAGAATAGACAATAAAGAGTAGACAAGGATAGCTCCTAATAATTTCTGAGTATCGAATTATAAATTATGTCAATATCACTATAATATAATTTTTTGAATTGATTGATGAAACTTTCACTGAATAGTGTAATATTAAGTGATATTAAGAAAATTATAATTTATAAATGAAAATTATTAAACATGAATGGTATTCCTTTTAGATTTGGTAATTTATGAGCTTAACTATTTTTTTTAATATGATGAACTTGTTGAAGTCTAAATTCAAATTCCCGATGTTCTTTACGCTGAATAGCATCAAGAATCAAGCCACTATAAAAAGATAGAATTCCAGCGATAGCACAAAATCCACAAACGATTAAAGTTGGAAAATGTAAAACCTTGCCTGTTGCACGATAAGGAAGCCAGACATCTGGAATGAAGAAAGCTAATGATAGTATTAATAACAAGCAAGCTAAGGTTCCAAAAAATCGCAATGGCTTATAGTTCCGATAAAGAGTAAAAATAAGTTTTAATACTTTAAACCCATCAGAATACGTATTTAGTTTGGAGGTACTTCCTTCAGGACGATCTCGATAATCGATGACATGGTTTTTCATTGCCATGTTATTAACGATTGCAAAAATACTCATTTCTGTTTCAATCTCAAATCCTTTTGACAGCACGGGGTAGGTTTTAACGAATTCATAGCTAAAGGCCCGATAGCCAGTCATGATGTCTTTAATATCATTTTTAAAGAAAAAGTTGATGCTGCCGCGAACCATTTTATTGCCAATGCCATGGAAAGGACGTTTGTTTTCTTCAAAATAACTTGAACTAAGTCGATCACCAATAACCATATCATAGTTTTCTTCTAACACATATCGTGCCATTTTGGGGATTTCTTCAGCAGGATACGTATCATCACCATCAATCATGATATAGCATTTAGCATCAATCTCACGAAACATGCGACGAATGGCATTTCCTTTACCTTGCTTATATTCATAGCGGACACAAGCACCCGCTTCACGAGCTAATTCAGCGGTGTTATCAGAAGAGTTATTGTCATATACATACACCGCTGAATTTGGGATATCTTTAATGGCATTTTGACAATCCTTAACAACTTTAGTGATTGTCTGACTTTCGTTGTAGCAAGGAATTAAAACAGCTAAGTTGTCCATTATTTAAAATTTTCTCCTTAAATTATAGATAATATTTATTATATGTTCTTTTTATTTCTTTGATGAATATTCTTTAAAATATATGCTGTGACCACTGGTAAGACAGCAGTAGTGCCAATAACGTATCTTGAATAACCATTTATTGGTGTAACAGTATATAAAAGAATCATGAGTATAAGCGGAATTATAGAAATTAAAAGTAATGGTTTCTTTTTACTTGTAATTGACAAAATTATGATGACTAAAATTAACATTGACCAGAATGGGAAACCAACATTTATGACAATGGAAATAAGTGGAGTTGCAAGAAAGGCATCTAAAAGAGATTGCATATGATTATGAATTTTAGTGGAAAAAATAGGGTGATACTTTGAATACCAAGTTGGCGACAGGAAGTCTCCATAATTAGGAAAATAATTTAAAAATAGTGAATTATCTTTACCTGGAAGACCAAAAAATGGATTAAAGTACTTACTATTAGCAGCCAAATATACCTCAACATACTTTACTGGATGCTTGATGCCTTGAATAATCCATACTTTTAGATAATTTTTGACTTCTTTTTTTTGAGTTTGTGTAGTTCTCAATGTAATCTTATGATTTACGACATCATTGATTATTGTTTCCCCATTTAGAAAAGTGTTCATAGGGAAAAGGTTTTTTAGATTATCTCCAGAATTCACGTCATAATTTTTTCTAATCTCTTTTACTGGAGTTACTCTATTGATTGTGTTTATTTCTTGTTTAGAAAGACTTTTTTTATCGTTAAGGTATATATAACTTACTTGACGAGCTGGCAGCGTTAACGGTTCACTCATCGCCCCCGGAATTACCTTTTTAAAATTTAAGTAGCTGTTCCAACCAAACAGCAAAATAAGTAATGTAACCGTAGTAGCAATTAAATAACGTACTTTTTGATGTTGAACAAGTGCGTATCCAATCAATACAGTTGTTGTTATGATGACGATATATTTTGAGTCATTCCTAAATTCAGAAAAGAAAAACGATATGATCAAATATAATAAGTACTCATAAGATGAATTAACGCCTTGTTTTACGCTGTCCAGTAATTTTAAAAAGACAAGATAGTATGCAACACATAATGCATAATAGATCGTACTTTTATCTATTGTTATTGCATAAGTACTAAAGACGGGGGATGCAAATAAAATAAAGGTCAGTATTCCGCCTATTTTGCCAATCTTTTTCCAAACGAACGAAGTAGCGATTGAATAGATAATGCCTGTTATAATCGTTTGAAATAGAACTACCGTAAATACACCAAAATTTGTGTTAACTAATTTCTGACCAATTTTAAACAGTGATCCAAAGATTAAAGTTACAAACCATGGTTGATGGTTCGTAGGAACATATGTGAAATGTAAAGATGATAGGTGACGCCCTTCAAACTCGCAAAACTGTCTTAAAGCATCCCAGCTAATCTGACCAGGATAATAGGTAATAATTGTTAAAGACCATATGAGCATCATACATCCGAATATTTTAAAAAGATGAGGACTGCTGTATGTTTCTTTTAATTGAAGTTTACTAGTACAATAAGTTCGAAGCGTTGCAATTGTATAGGTAAGAACAAATGCCCAACTTAGCATGGCAAGGATCGAAAACATACAATCTAAAAAGCTATGATTAAGATAGTATGTTCCGACCAATGTTAGTCCTCTATTGCTATCGTCTAAGCCAGCACTGATCATAAATGTGAAATTATAGAAAAATGATAGAATAACTCCACCTATAACATCAAGTTTAGTTACCTTGATTATCCATTCCTTTGATAGGTAGTAAATAACAGCTAGCCATAAAGCCACCATAATCACTGTATAGGAGTTTGTGCTTAGTAGTCTGTTGTCACTACTTAATGGGGTAGGATAACTGACTAGCATTCCTGTTCCAATGAATAGCCATACAATATTTAAAAATTGTGATTTTGCTTTAGACATTATGGTCTCCTAGAGTTTCGCTGTCAGTTTAACATCTGGATACTTCTGCTTGAACCAATTTTCCGCAAATTGGTTTTCAAACAAGAATAGTGGAGCACCATAACGATCTTTAACCAGCATATTCCGTGAAGAAGCCATCTTAGGATCAAGCTGTTCTGGATCAACCCAGCGTGCTGTCTTACTACCCAGTGGTTCCATAATAACTTCGGAATTATATTCGTTTTGCATCCGGAACTTGAACACTTCGAACTGCAATTGACCAACGGCACCCAAAATGTAGTCGTTGGAGTTATAGCCAGTATAGAGCTGGACAGCCCCTTCTTGTACCAATTGGTTGATCCCTTTGTGGAATGATTTTTGCTTCATAACGTTCTTTGGCGTTACGCGCACAAACAGTTCTGGCGTAAATTGAGGCAGCTTCTCAAACTTGATGTCTTGTTTACCAGTGTAGATTGAATCACCAATTTGGAAGTTTCCGGTATCGTAAAGCCCGATAATATCACCGGCAACAGCATTCTCAACGTTTTCACGCGTATTGGCCATAAACTCGGTCACATTTGACAGACGAATTGGCTTTTTAGTCCGCTCCAAGGTAACGTCCATGCCCCGTGTAAATTCACCAGAACAAATCCGTACGAAAGCAATCCGGTCACGGTGCTTAGGATTCATGTTGGCTTGAATCTTAAAGATAAAGCCAGAAAACTCAGGTGCCAGTGGATCGATTGATTTACCGTCTTCTGTCTTGTGTGCTGAAGGGGCTGGAGCAAATTTCAAGTAGGTCTCCAGGAAAGTCTTAACCCCAAAGTTGGTCAGTGCTGAACCAAAGAAGACAGGTGTTTGGTCACCTTTAGCGATCTTTTCTTCATCAAGCTCGCTGCCAGCCATTTCAATCAGTTCCATTCCATCTAAGGCATCTTTCCATTCACCTTCACCAGCCAATGGGTTTTCGCCAATCACCTGCCCGTCTTCATCTAATGGCAGGTAAGGGTTAGCGGGATCCTGTGGGTGGGAAAGGGCAACTCGATGATTATAACGATCATAAACACCCATAAATTGCCGTCCCATCCCAATTGGCCAGTCCATTGGGTAAGTTTCGATTCCCAGCACGTCCTCGATTTCATTTAACAGATCCAGCGGTTCACGGGCATCACGGTCAAACTTGTTGATAAACGTGAAAATTGGAATTCCCCGCATCTTACAGATTTGAAACAGTTTTTTGGTTTGTGGTTCGATACCCTTGGCACCATCAATTACCATGACGGCAGAGTCAACGGCCATCAAAGTTCGGTAAGTATCTTCAGAGAAGTCTTCGTGCCCTGGCGTATCTAGAATATTAATCCGCTTGCCCTGGTAGTCAAACTGCATTACAGAACTGGTAACGGAAATCCCACGCTTTTTTTCGATTTCCATCCAGTCAGACTTGGCAAAATTGCTGCTGCCGCGTCCTTTAACAGTCCCAGCTTCGCGGACGACGCCCCCAAATAAAAGCAGCTGTTCAGTAATCGTCGTTTTACCAGCATCGGGGTGCGAGATAATCGCAAAAGTCCGGCGCTTGTTAACGGCTTCTGCCAATTTTTTTGAATCAGTCATTTTTATGTTCCTTTCGAGAATTATACATATTATAAAGGCTCTTAATTAGTATCAAAATCCAACCAGCTATTGCACTTATTACACACAAATAAAAGATTTTATTAGGGATGTATTCTATTACAAACGAATGCTTACCGGGATTAACATTTTTGAGCAATGGAGTTCCCCTTTTACTCAAAGTATAGTTCTTTTTAATATCGTCCAGTTTCACCCGTGTATTTGAATATGCAATAACTGGGAAATCAATATCTGACTTCTTATTTAGATTCGCATTGAAGATGAACTTATTAGGAGCAGTAATAGGTTTGATATGTTCACCTTTATTATTAATGTATGTTATTTGAGATAAGATAGATTTTTGGTGTTTAAAACTTTTTTCAGTGTAATAATCAGTATCGCCAATTGGACACCTATAATCAAATATATACTGGTAATTATATTTATTTATCAATGTTGTGGTTGGAAACATTGTATACTTTTGGGATGGCTTTTGTAGTACCGTTACAGTATTATTTTTTTCACTTGGATAAAATCCAGGATTATTAGCATAGGTTCCCTCAAAAGCCATTAAAAAAATTGTTGTAATTGCCATAAGCCCTACTATCTGTCTTTTTATTGTGTTGATAGATAATGAAATAAAAATAGTATGAATTATTAATGATCCAATTATTGCTAAAAACAAGCAAGCAGACTCTAAATAACGATATGGAAGTTGAATAACTTTAAAGAAAAAGATTTTAACACTAGCCCATGGAAAAATTTTTGTAGAAAGCACTAAACATATTATTCCCAAAATATATATAGACGTATAGGTATTATTTTTTCTAACAAAATACCATCCAATAAGCAAAGCCACAATAATAAAAATACCGACTGATTGCCATATTTTATTATCTAGTGAATTTAATAAAAGCATTGAAACACTAGGAGTAAAATCAATATTTATTAAGCTATATGGTGCATGAATGTTTTTTCCAATATAATCTGAAACAAATGGGAAAATAATAAAACCAGTCAACACAATCGTTAATATGATAGCCTTAACTAATTCCTTCCAACGTTTAAAAAAATCATAAAATTTGCCACAAATTATCCCAATTAGCAGAATAAAAATAAATAATTGAATGCTTATAACGACACTTAATACATGGGAATAAATTAGCAATGAAAGTCCGATACTTAGTAAATACCATTTTTTTTCATTACGAAAAAATAATTCATAGAATCCCAAAAAACATAATGGTAAGAACGTTGATGCAATGAATTCACCAAAAACCGCAGTTCCAACAAATAATCTATAATTATTGCAGACATATAGAAATGAAAATGAAACTGCCATTACAAGGTTATCATTGGAAAATTCCTTCATTGTAAAATAACTTATTGTAAATGACAAAAACGTTAATAAAAAATACCAAGCATAAAAAGAATTGATTGGATTTAAGAAAAAACGAAAGAATGCCCAGGGATATAAGAATACATCCGGGTAAAAAAGAAAGGTTCCTACTCCAGATTGATTAAAAACATCAGTTGCTATAAAGGTAAAAAAAGAACCTTGCTTTAAATTTTGATAGATTTGCTCAACTCTTGAAACGTGGAATAACCAATCAGTCCCAGTAGTAATTTTTCCAGATTGAATACCATTTTTAATCATTAAAAAACTGAATGTTAAAAATAGTAACATTACTAGTCCATCTTTTTTTATATTTCTTTTCTGTAACTTTATATATGTTTCATTCAACTTACTATTCCCCCATATTATAGTAAATTATTTTGCGTCATTTTTTTCCAGGCGATAAATCGTCATGCAGTAATCAACTATCGTTTTAACTACCGCGTACAGTGGCACGCATAAGATCATCCCTAGCAAACCAGCGATGTTGCCAGCGGCCAACAGCAGAATGATAATCGTCAATGGATGAATTTGCAGGCTCTTGCCAATAATATTTGGGTAGATGATATTACCATCAATTTGTTGAACGACAATCACTACCACAATAACCCAGATGATTTTCTGCGGGTCAACTGCCAAAGCAACGATTAAGGCTGGTGCAATACCAATATATGGCCCAATGTAAGGAATGATATTGGTGATCCCAGCTACCAGGCCTAAAACGATTGCCATTGGTTCGCCAATAATCAGATAGCCAATGCAGGTACCAATTCCAACACAGATACATTCGATCATTTGTCCAGAGATGTATGAAGAAAGCGTCTTATTCATCTGATGTAGCAGTTCCGTAACCTCTTTGGCATGTTTTTCAGAAAAGAACCGCTGAATGTTTGGTACAAAACGATCGCCATCTTTCAGCATATAAAAAAGCATGACTGGTACGGTTACGACCACGACAACTGCACTGGTAATCGTACCGATGATTGAGCCAACGCTGCTGGTTAGACCCGCCAGCAGCTTTTCAGCGTATTTGGTAATCTGCTTATTGAATTGTTGATAATAATCTGCCAGGTCGATCTTGCGAATCCATTCATGTTTTTGAGAAGCTTGTGCGAGCCAATGCTGCATATCGTTGGTAGCACTTGGCAGCCAGTGAATCATTTGATTAAGTTCTTTAATCATTGGTGGAATCAAGACTGCGAGACTACCAACTATCAGCAGCAAGAGTCCCAAGATGATCACCATGCTGGCGATCCCACGTTTCATCTGCCATTTACCTAAGCGAATCTTAATTAACAAACGAAAGGCCGGACTCGTCATGTAATATAAAAAGATTGAAACGATTAGTGGTACAAAGATTACTGATATGAAGACGATGATGGGATGAAACAGAAAGTCCAGTTTAGTGCAAACCCAAATTAAAGTAGCGACAATTAATAGTTCTGCTGACCAAAACAGCAGGCTTTTTCGTTTTATCATTATTTCTTTTCCTTAATAATATAGATTGGTCGCTGCTTGACCTGCATGTAGATACGTCCAATGTACTTGCCAACGATCCCAATGCATAACAATTGAAGTCCCCCGAATAATAGGATGATACAGATCAATGAAGCCCAACCAAAGACACTGCTGCCTGGTTCAACAATCCGCCGAATAATAACAAACAACAGGCCAATAATTGAAAGCACGAATGAAGTCGTTCCTAACCACACTGCAATCGAAAGCGGCGCTTGTGAAAAATCAGTGATTCCATCCATTGCATATTTGAACAATTTCCAAGTTGACCAGTCAGTTTCACCGGCCACTCGTTCAACGTTATGGTAGTCCAGATATTTGGTCTTAAATCCGACCCAACTGAAGATGCCTTTTGAAAAACGATTATATTCTTTTAATGATAGAACGGCATCAACCATTTGCCGTGTCATCATCCGGTAGTCACGTGCACCGGGAACAATGTTGGTTTGTGAGATACGGTTAATGACGTGGTAAAACTGATCGCTTAAAAACGACTTGAATTTGGCTTCGCCAGTACGATCGACACGACGCGTTCCGATACAGTCATATTCACCCGTTTGGAGCAATTCATACATTTGTGGCAAAAATTCTGGCGGGTCTTGTAGATCAACGTCCATTACCACGACGTAATCACCAGTGGCTACTTGTAATCCAGCGTATAATCCGGCTTCTTTACCAAAGTTGCGCGAAAAAGAAACGTAATGGACGCGCTCAGGATTTT
>ERZ841116.1363-NODE-1363-length-12418-cov-3.105638_pt1 | contig 12418 bp, 17 predicted proteins | sample MGYA00519875_ERZ841116 | MGnify/ENA primary metagenome ERZ841116 (study PRJEB31850, sample SAMEA3708889) | human gut metagenome | biome: human gut; feature: human-associated habitat; material: faeces | place: China | collected 2014 ... | reverse complement strand
CCCAACAGGAACGAATTATATTACGCAAGAGGTGCTGGGATTAGGAATTGTTTTTAAATCGACAGCGATTAAAGAACTTGTTGATTCGATGCCATTAAATTAAAAAAGGAAAGAGGTTATCACGATGCCCAGAACGAAAGGCAGCAAAAACCGTCCCAAAACCAATATCACCAAAGACTACGCATCCCAGATCGCAGAAAAGCAAGAGATTATTGCGTCTCTGAATACTGAAATCGCATCCATCACCGCCAACATTGACACTTTGAAGGCTGATCTGAAAGAGAAGAAGACTGCTCTGAAGAAGGCCGAAAAAGAAGTGGCATCCCTGGAATCGAAGAAGGCAAAGGCAGATGCTAAGGCCGCTGAAGAAGCGAAGAAGACCGAAGCAGAGGCTGTGCTGAAGAAGCTGCTGGCCAGCGGCATGAGTGCGGATGAAATCCTCGAAAAACTGAAATAAGATCGGCCGTGTGGAAAAACTGAACTCCAGGGGAAGTTCACACGGTTTTTTTGAAGGTCTCTATATAGTTTATAACGGAAATAAAAGAAATGGAGTGTGACATAAAATGAATTTATCAAAAATACATCATATTGCAATCATCGTATCTGACTATGAAGCAGCTAAGGATTTCTATGTGAACAAGCTGGGCTTCTCTGTTATCAGAGAAAACTACCGTCCAGAGCGTAAAGATTGGAAGCTAGATCTGCGTGTTAACGAACACACAGAGCTGGAGATTTTTGCAGAAGAAAACCCGCCGAAGCGTGTGAACCGCCCGGAGGCCTGTGGGCTGCGTCACCTTGCATTTTGTGTGGAGAGCGTGGAGCAGACGGTGAATGAGCTGGCGAAGGTGGGAATTGAATGTGAGCCGATTCGGGTTGACGATTATACTGGTAAGAAGATGACTTTCTTCCATGACCCGGATGGTCTGCCGCTGGAATTGCATGAGTAAAATGAAGAAAACAAGAAAACCAGGCGGCGGTCGTAAGAAGCTGAAGCCGGAGTATGATGCCGGGAAAAATCTGAAAGAGCAGATGGAAAGTGCTGTGGCACTTTATGATTCTGAGATGTCCTTGCAGGCCATCGGCGAAGAACTGGGATTAAATCCAATCAAAGTAAGAAAGCTGCTCATCACGGCCGATGTGTATGAATCTGAAGTGGCGGAGAAGGTGCAAGCTACCTTTCAAGAATACCGTGAAACACAAGACTACAAAACCTCCATACTCTCAACTGCAAACACTCTGAAACTTTCCAAAGCCTCCGTCACCTCGTACCTGCCATATCGGAAAGGTGTGTACTTCCCGAGCACAGCAGAAAAAGGGAAGATCAGTGTCGGAGCAGAGCGGCAGCGGAGATACAGAGCAATGAAGCGGTGGAGGGTTGATCCGACAGAAGAAAACTTCTGGGGCATGGTTGTGTCCTATGCCGGGGTAGGATTTAAAACCTACTCTGGATTGCCATTCTCTTACGAAATTAAAAAAGGCAGGAACGGTGAGTACACAAAAGAGCTGTGGATCGACCGCCGGGAGAAGAGTAAAAGTCTAGCGTGGAGTTCAGTGCTGCTGGCGCTGAAGAATATTAAGGGAGAAGTGGTAGACCGCCCGAAAGCTCTGGGCGATATCCGGGGAGTGACTTACATCTACGGAATGTTCTATCGGTTTGGATTGATCGATGTGCCGGATGAAGTGAAGGAGAAGATGGGGCATCCTAAAGACCGCAAAAAATAGGTTGCTATGAGCAAAAGTCTACGGTAAGATGTGCCGTAACTGAGGATGTGAATCTCAGTTGGGAAGGATGGTAGCATTATAGAAAAATTGAAGAAAATGCTGGAAGAGTATTTGAAGAAAACGGAACCAGAGTATTATCCGCCAGTGGAGAACCAGAGATGAACGGTATAAATATGCGTGAAACGGAATGATATCATCTAGCGGTACTTCGTACCGTTAAAAATGGAATAGCCGTTCCGCAGTAGCGGAACTGGCATTCCGTTTAAGCATAATTTGCACATATGGCTTCAGCTGGTTTGCCTTCGCTGTTTCGACTATACTGTAGATGATCGCAGAACTGGTGGCTCCATTGACGGTATCGATCATTTCCCAGTTCTTTCGATTATGTTCTACAGAGCATAACAAGAAGAACTGGATGACGATCAACACAGTACGTGGAGCCCAGGCAAGTGCAATGATCTACAGTATTACCGAAACGGCCCGTGCGAATGGCCTGAATGTTTATTACTATGTAAAGCATTTGCTGGAAGGCCTGCTGGAGATTGAACTTGCCGATGGAAGCATTGATGAAAAAGAATTAGAACAGCTGATGCCGTGGTCAAAAGAACTCCCGGCTGAGTGCTATAGCAAGCGCCGCAAATGAGCGGCGCTGTATTTAGCGTGGGGTGAGCGATTTGACCTTTACGAAAAGCCAGCACGCTTGATTTTACATCACATAAACAGGATGTGGTCCAGATCGCCATAGAACCGGAGTCTTCTCCGGCAGAGCTGATGAAAAATAAAAGTGGGGATTGACGAAATATGTGGAATTTTCCAGTAAATACCATTGATTATAGAAAAAGCAAGTGTATAATAGAAAATAAATTACATCATTAATGCTTATGGAGAAGAGATATGGAATTACAGAAAGTGTATCAGGCAATTATAAATGGACGGGCAATATTATTGACAGGATCAGGAGCACATATGAGTGCTGTTGGAATGGATGAGAAACCATTATATCCGGTTACACTTTCTGAGAGTGGTGATAGACAGGGAAGCAGCAATGGTGATAAAAACGATTACGAACACGACAAGGAGTAATTACTATGTTACATGAAAGTGATTTGGAACAAAAGCTTACAGTTACAGATGTTGATACGAATTTTGAAAGTATATACGAAAAAGATTATATTCCACAAAAATACATAGAAGATATAAAACAGGCAAATGTACTTATCATTCCAAATGAAGGATTTAGAAATAAAAAAGGGGTATTTTTCCCTGAATGTACATCTGATTTTTATCAATTTTTAAAAAACACATCAGAAATCAAGACAGAGATATGCATAGATGATGATGAATTTGAAAAATTGGAACTTCATGCTGATATTGTTTATGTTGCAACATTAATAGTACAGTATGCTGTTTTTCCTGTTGTAACAGGAATGATTGCATCGTATTTGTATGATAAAGTGAAGTCGATGAACAAAGAAAAAAACGAGACAAATACCGACGTGCATATTATTGTTGAAAAGAATGGAAAATCAAAAAAAGTGGATTATGAAGGAAGTATAGAAAATTTTGAGAAAGCAATGCAAACGATAGAAAAGACAATTTTTAAGTAGGCGATTTTAGTATGGTATTAAGTGAAATAAAAAAATATTTACAGACGTTCCATATGGAATTGAGAGAAGATATTCTGCAGGAATTAAAGGAACAAAAACAGAAAGCCATATATAATCAGGAAGAATGGTTGGCTAATGAATTATGGTGTCTGATAGAAGTATATAACATACACAAAAATTATCTTGCTATGTTTCAACTGTTGAAATCAGGTAAATATGAAGAAGCATGGCGGGTGATGGATCGAATTGATATATCAATGGGAAATCTCAGAATAAATTTTGGCGAGGGGATGAATCATTATAATTTGACGTTTATTAATCAAATTATAAAATATTATGAGAAGGTATTTCCGGACTTTGTATATACGAGCAGGGAAGGGATTATCAAGTCAGAAAAGTGTTCTATTTGTGGAGAAAAAGTATCATTACGAGGGGGATGCAGTCATGTCCCGGGGAAATTGTATATGGGGGAGCTATGTTTAAGAGAAGTAACAGATTATGAGATCATTGGCGTGGCAATCGTTAAGCATCCATTAGATAAATATGCCATATTAAAGCTGGAGGGGCAGGAGTATAATTATCAAGTATTGGATTATTTAATGAGAAAATTAGATAGTCCATTTAGACCATGGTATATAGAAGAATTAAAGAGAAAACGACCGGAGTTTATGAATGTTGGGAGAAATGAAAAGTGTCCCTGCGGTTCAGGAAACAAATATAAAAGGTGTTGTTATAACACTCCCAAAGAATACGGTCTTCATTATAGGATCACTTTGCTGGGTGGTGAAAAAATGAAAGAAGAAGCTATCGAATATTCAGGAAGATGGGTAGAAAAACAAGCGATAAAATAACAGTAATGAAAGGTGAAAGAAAAATGTTTCAATCTGACGTAGTAGAAGACTTGAAAAAAATTTATAAACAGGCAGCCGAATGCTCAAAACGAAAAAATCATATAGATTTTTATGTTTGCTTAAAAAGTTTTTTGGAAAAAGAAGCGTACGCTACTGGAAATAAGGATCAGACATTGCAACAATACATGATTGCATCAAAGGCTTATATTGAAAGTGATCTACTGACATTTTGTATTAGCGTGATAGCGTTAATCGTGTCTATTTTTACGATGACAGATATTAAATGGAATATGTCAAAGGGGATTAATATAATTCTTATGGTTGCTTTAATAATAATTGTTTCTGCTTGGCCAATATATCATCATATACAGAATAGAAAATTAAAAGAAATCTATTTGGTATTAGAGAACGACAAGTTGAAAACATGTACAGTTATGAATACGAATATGAAAAATAAGAATTTAAAAGATGCTGATTGAAACGGAACATGGATGCATTGCTACTATACGGTAGGTAAATATTTATTGCATCCGGCAGATGTAAACGGTAGAAAGGTTACGGAACGGAGTAACTAACAGGTGTAAAATTAAAAAAGTTTGAAACGTTCAGTAAAGAAATAGCAGTTCTTTGGTGATTGTTCAGAGTAAGCATGAAAGGGGTAGATGAATGAACTATTTGTTCATACAGTTAAATAACATTGATATTCCAGAAGAACGATTTGACATATTATCCATTGGTGAGGGAATAGATGTGGAGATGTATCTGGAAAGTCCGGCGCATCTTTTAACATATAAAGGTGAAGAAATGACAGACGTCGTAGAACAATCATCTATCCGGGAAGATTTGGGTAAGTATGATTTTATGGCTTTGATAAGAAAACCGATGATTGCTGTCTGGATGGATACAGAACAACGAGAATGGGAATTCGAAAATAAAGAAGAAGCAGACAGTTATTATGCAGTAAAAGCATTAAGTTGTACAAATTTGGTTCAGATATTTGCATTGGGATTGTGGATGGTGAAAGACTGTAGTGTGTATTCAGACTTATCTTATTGGTGTAATACGGATACGACATATTCTTCAAAAAATCGTCGAAGTATCCAGCAGTTAAATGCATTTGGTAAGGCGGAAATGACATTTTTCAACAGCGAAGAAATTAGTGATGCATTTGGATATATGACACCGATTATGCAGATTTTTGCCGAAGCACGTAACAACAATTCACCGATAGATTCGGTATACAGTCAGGGAACACATGTACTGAATATAGAGGCGGCACTCAGTAATAACGGATGCAGCTTCTATAGAATCCTGATTCTATTACAACTGGCACGAAAAACAGGACTGTTATGTGAAAAAATCAGTTGGTATTGCGCAATATTGGAAAGTCTTTTTGCAATTGAAAGAAATCATAAAAAGAATGTTTCTGAAATGACGGCAGCATTTATCACAGATACAGAACAGGAAAAAATGGAAGTGATTCATAGCATGCGAATGGCATATAAGATACGATCTGAGTTTGTACATGGGAGTGTGAGCTCATTAGTGGGCAGTAATGCACAGGCAGAGCTTGGAAAGTTGTCATCAGAAGTAGATAGCTATGTTCGCAGGGCATTGAGAAAGGCATTTTCCGATGAAAATATTAATTATGAAGAAACCACGGAAGATAAGAAACGCGTGCGAGAGTATTTGAGAAACCATTGGCCGTGCTGAGAAACCAGAATGGATACTTTGGTGATGATGGAAGTCTGCTTTATGTTTGGGAAGATGTTCTTATATACATCTGGTACCAAGAGGATAAGAGAAATCTTTTACCGTCAGCATATTGACAATCGCAAATCATATTGCTATAGTAGATACAACATATCTGGGAAGCAATTCTTCAACCATTCGGTTATCTGATTCCCCATATGAAAAAAGAAAATCTGGAGGAACAGAGAACGGAATGTCTGGGCAGGAAGCTCTGTTCCTTGTAGAAAGGAAAGGAGCATGCCTATGGGAAAGGTGGATACAGTCACCAAGGCCTATATGAGAAAAAACAACATTTTTGCAGATGCATTTAATTACCTGATCTATGAGGGAAAACCGGTCGTTGATCCGGAACAGCTGAGAGAACTTGATACAACAGAGATTGCCCTGCCGTTTGGTTCGCAGGAAAAGGAAAATGGGCAGTCAGATGATCTGGTTCAGAAGTATCGTGATATTTTGAAATCCGCAGTTGTGATGCAGGAAGATGAGGTCGCATATATCCTGCTTGGAATCGAGAATCAGACAGACATCCACTATGCGATGCCTGTCCGGAATATGATATACGATGCCCTACAATACGGAAAGCAGGTCGCAGATACTGCTGCGAATCACAGAAAAAGTGATAAGAGTTTCAGAAAACGTACAAGTGGGGAATATTTATCCGGATTTTACAAAGAGGATGTATTAAAACCTGTAGTCACGCTTGTGATACATTTTGGAGCGGACGAATGGGATGCGCCGTTATCGTTACATGAGATGATGGGAAGCCAGAACGAAAAACTGATGCACTATGTCCAGGATTACCGGATCCATCTGATCGACCCGGCGAAGCTTACCGAAAAGGATCTGAAAAAGTTTACGTCCAGTTTGCGGGAAGTGATAGAGTATATTAAGTATTCGAAAGATAAAGAAAAATTATCGAGAATCTTAAAAGACAATTCACGGATGCTGATAGACCGTGAGGCAGCGCTGGTGATAAAAACAATCACGAATACAGCGATAGAGATTTCAGAAAAAGAGGAGAAGATAGATATGTGTAAAGCAATTGATGATATGCTGAGCGAGAGAGAAGCAAAAGGAGAGATAAGGGGGATTGAGATCGGAGAATTCCGGATGCTGGTTAAGCAGGTAAAAAAGGGACGGCTAACGATAGAAGAAGCGGCTGAAGATGCAGCGATGAGCGTGGAAGAGTTCAGAAATGTGACAGATGATATGTTGAAGGAAGTTTAGAGATGTGACACTTGTGCAATTGCACACGGATGTGTTGATAAGCGGAGAAGGTCAAAAGAATGACGTGCAATTACCCCAAGCTTGTGTTATAATAATAACACTGAACATATCGGAAAAATCATTTTTTGTAATATAATAACAGCAGGTATAGCATACATATGAAAAGTTTTGGAATGTGGTATCAGGAACAGAAAAATCAGAATTTGGAGCATAAGAGTCCGAAGTTTGATTTGCATGTAAATTTCTGGTCGTTGGAAGATATTAAAACAAGTAGTGGTGTGAGAGAACCTTAACTGGATCTTGGAATTAAGATTGAAAATTATAAGCAGTTGGAATGCCTGACATTTTTCTGTCCATTTGAAGTGGATGCGAAGGAAATAGAGGATTTGTCAGAAAAGATGTCACTAAAGGACAATGCGAATATTATTTTTAATGACGATTGTGAGATAGAGACGAAAGATAATTACACTATTGTGCAGATGCCGGATGAGCAAAGGTTGTTAGCGTTTCCACTTTTTACAGGAATGAAAGGAATCTGTACGGTGGAAAAGAGTACAGAATGTGGGGAAACGAGAATTGTATTTGATTTTCAAAAATTTCACGAGTATGTCAGAGAAGTCGATAAGTTAAAAGATTTAGAGATCATTTATATTCGGTTCCGGATTAAAGACGTTGAGTTACGGGATCATATTTATTTTGACAGTGAGCCGTTAAATAAATCTTTTGAAAGTGCATTTTCAGGTACTCGTATTATTGATTTTAAAGTAAATGAAAAAAGAAATATTCCGGACAGTATCAGAACGGAGATTATTGTGAATCGGGAAAAATGGGTAGAATTTGGCAATATCCATTTCCTGGCAATGATGCCATCGTCCTACAATTTGACGCCTTTATGTGAAGAACGTATGACCTGTCGTGAGTTGGAACAGGAATTGTGGGATGATTATCTTGGAACAAAGATTGAGTTTTCTAAAGGTCATGTATTAGCATATCATTGGAGAAAGAAAGCAACGGAAGAGAAGACAATAGAAGATTTTTCATGTTTGATGAAAGTGGATTATTCAAAGACGAAACTTGTTACTATCATAGCATATGCGTTGAGTGTAGTTGCTTTGGGTATGGTGGGAAGTCTTCTGGCTAATATTTGGAAGGGAAACATCGGTTTTGGAATTGCTGCTGTGTTTTTGTTAGTGGCAGTAGCAATCGGAAAGAAAAAATAGATGAGAATGGATAGTATGATAGATGAGTCATGCAGGAGAGGGGAGATTTATGATTACATATAATGAGAATCAGTATTTTAAATATTCAGAGCTCTCTGCGCCTGAAAAACCATTATATTATGAACTGGTGTTTCGGTTTGTGAGAAGATTATCTTGGGAATATCCGGATTTTTTGCAATGGTATGAAAAACTATTTACAGATGAGAAAGAACTGCATTCGGAACGGGAGATTATTGTATGTGAGAAGCATTTTACCATTGTTGGTCTTGCAATCTTAAAATCGGATATATTTGAGAAGAAGATTTGTACTTTGCGTGTGGATAAAAAGTTTCAACGCCAGGGAATCGGTACCAGATTGATGGAGATGAGTTTGGAATGGTTGGAAGATGATCATCCTGTTATAACCATGCATAAGATGAAGCAAAATCAATTTGCTCCGTTGTTACAGTATTATGGATTTCAACTGGAACAGACACAGCCACATTATTACAGCATTTTCGGTACGGAATACGTATACAACGGTACCTTACCGGAAAAAGATTTCTTTTTTAATAAATTTGAGTTAATGGATATACAGAAGCTGTGTCAGCAATTTATGAAAACAGGCCGGTATAACTTTAACAAATTTGTAGATGAGTGTCTTACTGTATGGTATAAAAGGGAATTAAGAAGAAAAAATATAATGAGATTTTAAAAGAGAAGCTGTATGATAGCTTCTCTTTTAAAAATGGAGGAATTATGATTTTTGTATGTGGAATACATGGGACGGGAAAAACGCATTATTGTAAAGCCTTAAGTGAGAAGGAGCAGATATCTTATTATTCGGCCAGTGATCTGATTTTGAAGAGGGAAGCGCAGAATTTTGAAGCAAAACGCGTGGATCATATAAAGGAAAATCAGGTAATGTTGTTGGAAGAACTTCAGAAGATACGACTCTGTAAAAATGATTTTGTATTGGATGGTCATCTGTGTCTTTTGGATTCACATGGAAACATAAAAAAGATTCCTGCGGAAATCGTTGAAAAGATGGACATCAAGTGTCTGATTGTTGTGATCGCCGGTGTGACGGAGATCAGACAGAGGATTTTCGAACGTGACGGGATAGTATGGGACGAGCATTTTATCGAAGCTTTTCAGAACAGGGAAATTGCCTATGCCAGAGAAATTGCACGGAAACAGAGAATTGATTTAAGAATAGTCAAAAGCCCGGGAAGCATGTCGGAAAATCCGTTTCACAGAAATCTTATATTGCCGGTCAAACCGGTCTATGCAGATAAAATATTATCGAATGAGAAGAAATATGAATTCAGAAAAAAAGTATGCAGAGAGAATATCGACAGTATATATCTATATGCGACAAGCCCGGTGCAGGGAATTGTCGGTGAGGCTGAAGTACTTGAAAAGATAATAATGGATAAGGCAAAGTTATGGAAATTAACAGAAAGACAATCAGGAATATCGACGGATTATTATGAACAGTATTTCCAAAACTGTGAAATTGCATGTGCGTATAAAGTCGGAAGAGTAAAACGCTATGATAAGACCAGAAATTTGAAAGAAATGGCTATCTCGTATGTGCCGCAAGCGTTTGCGTATGTTCGTGAATGAATATAGGAATAGAAGATATGGAAAATTTCAGTTTTACAAACACAATAATAGAGAGTGTAATAGGTGTAGTTGGTTCTTTGGTGGTGGCTTATGCGGCAAATCGAAAGACAACGGAAGAAAGTAGTTTTTTTTCTTATATAACATTAAGTGAAGAAAAATTTGTAAAGAAGAAAAAGCAAATAAGCAATATTTTAATGATTGTCTTTTTGATATTGTATTTAATTGTCGGATTAAGTGGAATGTTGTATTCGCTGCCGATAAACGAAAGTGTTTTGGAACAGGCTAGAATAGTTGGGATATCAGTCTTGCCGATAATGATGATTGGGCAGATAATCTGTAATTTTATTCTTGCATTTTCAGACATTAAACAGTTGGATGAGAAAATGCAAAAGCAAAAAAAAGATCTCTCTGATATGGATGAAGAGATAAACTTATTCATAACAGTAGTATGTGTTGCCGGTTGTGTACTTGCATTATTTTATAAAAAGAATTTAGGCGCAGTAATTACATATTCAACAGCACTGATAATAGTAGGCGTGGAGGCTGTGTATAATTCATTTATTTCTTTGTATGTAAAGGTTCGCCGTTGGTACCATGTTGAAGAGATAATTATAAGAATAAAAACGCCCCAAAAAGTTTATAAAAATGTTTTTAATTACAGAAAGAGATCGGACATGTACGAATTTGTCTGTAAAGAAGATAACGTATTAAAACGTATGAGTGTACCAGTCGATGAGATAGAATCCATAGAAAAGAAAATAGATAAAGGAAAAACATATTTAGATATAATGAGAGAAAAAGAAGTAAACAGTGTGAAAAAAGAGAATAAGGCAAAAGAATTCTGGTATGATTTTGCGAATCAGAATAAGGCTATAGTAGTGGTTGGCTTTATTGCGGTCATATATTGTCTTGTATGGGTGTGTTTCAAAAGTAATCCAACATTGAATGTAAGTGAAAAAATATATCCATGGGGGGAATTCATCTATAATGTGGCTGTTTCAGTAATTGCAGCAGTGATTTTCTTTATTGTACAAGTGTATATACCGAATAGAAAAAAAGAACAGACATTAAAGAAGTATGCAAAACGATATATAAAAGAAGTTTTATTAGTTGAATGTAATATGTTAAAAATCAGGACGGAATTGATTCGTGAAGGAAAACATAGTGAAGATGAAATAAAGGAGGCAATTAATTCAAGCTGTGTAAAAATAAAGACTGCATTAAACGAAAGCCTGAATAATTATTTACAAGTATTATCGGAAGAATTAATTGATGACATGAATGGAATGCTGTTTGACGATATGCTCTATATGATTAGCATCCGAGCCAATGGTTCTCTGGCAAATGAATCGTTAGAAAAAATTCTGCAAGATCAAGAAAGCTATAACCTTTTATGGAAGCGAGTTGATAAAATAAAATTAGAGGTCGAAAAGATATAAAAAGATTGTTAAAGAGTAGTGAAAGTATAAATTTTTATCTAAAATATACGAATACATGTATCTTTTTTCGCCTGAATTTGAATTCCCACTATTACACCCCATGTCTTATAGCCGAGAAAGACATAACGAGTCGGCTGACCAAAATCAAAGATTAAGAGAAGAAGATATAAGGGTAGGATTTAAAGAATTCAAAGAAAATAAATATTCTTTAGATAAGCTGATCGAATTGGCTGTACAAGAAGATAATATATTGGGAGAAGTTCTGGCACAGTTTTATTCGGATGGTATGTTTGATGAAGAAGTATTTCATCTTCTTATGAGAAAAGATAAAGAAGGAAAGCATGTATTTGATTATGTAAGATATTTACACAGATATGGATCAGTAGATTTAAAAGACGTGATAGAAATGGTAAAAAGGATATCCGATAATAAAAATCTTCTGGTGAATTTGATTTCGTTAGAGTTTATAGAAGATGATGTCAATGCGCTGATTGCGAAGGAAGATGAAGAAATCAAGACAATGTATTGGAGCAGGAATACACGGGCAAGAATATCGGATCATGCAGGACATCAGGTGTTTTTATGGGCGTTGAATGAATGTGAAAAATATGGGACATGCGATAACTATTTTGAATTATTGTATGATGTAAGAGAAAAAATATCAATTCAAGAGTTATATGATGCGACAGTTAAAATTTCCGATATGAAGGGCGGTATTGCCAGCTCTATGACAATATATTATATCGGTGAGATCTTGAAAGAGTTACAGGATGCATTTATCACAGATGACGAAAAATGTGCCGAAATAGTTTCAGTGGAATGGTTGTGTAGAAATATACTCGAATGGAAACAAATGAGATGTCTGCAAAAAGCCATTCTTATTAATACGACCATCAGCCAACAATTTCTTCAACTCCTTACCGGAGAAATGGAACGCAAGCAAATGTCCTTGGAAGGGTAACACATTCCCTGCGCGAAGCTTTGTCACCTCC
>ERZ841116.1353-NODE-1353-length-12522-cov-6.614021_pt1 | contig 12522 bp, 8 predicted proteins | sample MGYA00519875_ERZ841116 | MGnify/ENA primary metagenome ERZ841116 (study PRJEB31850, sample SAMEA3708889) | human gut metagenome | biome: human gut; feature: human-associated habitat; material: faeces | place: China | collected 2014 ... | reverse complement strand
TATAGGGAAGTTCATTCACAAATTCGAAGGTGATGCCCTTTTCCAGTAACAGAATAGAAATTTTACGCACAAAAGGGCTGGTATAGCTGCCAATGAGTTTCATGCCGGGTCCTTTTTGCCAACAAAAATATCAGTATGGCTCAGGTCGCCGTAAATGGCAGGTGATGACTTCCATTCTTACTGTTTTACTTATGACCTAAACGTTTTCTGAATTTAAGCTGCTTTTTATACAACGTACTTTTCCCTGCATTGTTCGGGACGTATGGTTCTCTGCAAAAGTATGAATACGTCACGGAGTAACTCATGTCACAGCAGGGACTGCGCTTTACGCTCGACGTGGACGGGTTAGTGGCGATGAGCACCGCCGTCGTCAGCTTCACCCTCAGCCAGAATCTCTCCACCCCCTTTTTGCTCTGCGTTGATATCGCCAGCGGCCTGCCTGACCTCACCGCCACAGATTTTCTCGAGAAAAGCACCACCCTCACTGTCTGGCAGGGGGCTGTTGCACTGCGTTATCTTCACGGCATCATCACCGGCGTGGAGCTCAGGGAGAACAACCACTGGCAGATGAATTACCAGCTGACTGTTTCGCCCCCGCTCTGGCGGGCAGGGCTGCGGCAGAACTTCCGCATCTTTCAGCAGCAGGATATCCAGACTATTTCCGCCACCCTGCTTGCTGAAAACGACGTCACTGACTGGGTGCCTTCCTTTTATGAGCCCCATCCCGCCCGCGAATTCTGCGTGCAGTACGGCGAAACTGACCTCAATTTTCTGAGCCGCCTGTGGGCCGAAGAGGGTATTTTCTTCTTTGACTGGTTCCTCCCGACCGGTCCCGACCAGAAACTGGTGCTCTGCGATGACATCGCCGGGGTCTCCACACTCGGCGAAATGCCCTTTAACCCGAACACCCGGGAAGCCACCACCGCATGCATCAGTGCGTTCCGCTACCGGGCGCAGATTCGCCCTTCCTCAGTTGAAAACCAGGATTACACCTTTAAAGTCCCCGGATGGCCCGGTTACTTCAGCCACCACGCCAAAAACCTCAACGGCCAGCGCACCCAGTATGAAATCTTTGATTATCCGGGACGCTTCAAAGACGTACAGCATGGCCAGGACTTTGCCCGCTACCAGGCGGAGGGCCACCGGCAGGATGCTGAAACGGCAGCCTGCGTGAGCAACTCCCCGAAACTGTGGCCCGGCAAACGTTTTACCCTGACCGGTCACCCGTCAGAGACGCTGAACCGCGAATGGCAGGTCACCGGCTCTGTACTGGAAGGAAAGCAGCCACAGGCGCAGCACGGTAGCTCCGGTGAAGGCACCACACTCAGTAACCACCTGGACGTCATCCCGGCTGACCGGACATGGCGTGCCTCCCCGCTGCCCAAACCCGCCGTGGACGGCCCGCAGAGTGCCATTGTCACCGGGCCGGCAGGCGAGGAAATTTTCTGCGACGAGCATGGCCGGGTGCGGGTGCGTTTTCACTGGGACCGCTACTGCCCGGGGAACGAAGACAGCTCCTGCTGGGTGCGGGTGTCACAGGCGTGGGCCGGTGCCGGATTTGGCAACCTCGCCATTCCGCGCGTGGGTCAGGAAGTGATAGTGGACTTCCTCAACGGCGACCCGGACCAGCCCATTATTATGGGCCGCACCTACCACCAGGACAACCGCTCGCCGGGCAGCCTGCCGGGCACGAAAACGCAGATGACCATCCGCTCGAAGACCTACAAAGGCGGCGGATTTAACGAACTGAAATTCGATGATGCGACGGGCAATGAGCAGGTCTATATCCATGCGCAGAAGAACATGGATACGGAGGTGCTGAACAACCGAACCACTGATGTGAAGGTGGACCATACGGAGACCATCGGCAATAACCAGAGCATCACTGTGGGACTCGGGCAGACCATCACGGTGGGTAAAGAAAACGCATCCGGACACGACCGGACAGTCACGGTCGCGCATGACCAGCGCAACACGACGGGGAATGACCGTCAGGTGACGGTGAGTCATGATGACACGGTGACCGTAAAAAACGACCGGAAGACAGAAGTGATGCACGACCGGCGTGAGCAGGTGGGGAATGACGAGACGCTGGTTGTGGGCAATGACCGGAAGATGTCGGTGAAGGGAAAACAGGAGCAGACCACCACCGGCGACCATGTCAGCCTGGTGAAAGGGATGAAGAGCCTGGAGGTGAAGGGAGACCTGGCGCAGAAGATAAGCGGCGCGCTGGGAATAAAGGTTCAGAGCGATATTGTGCTGGAAAGCAGCAGCCGGATAAGCCTGAAGGTGGGCGGTTCATTTGTGGTCATCCATCCGGGCGGCGTGGACATTATGGGGCCGAAGATAAACCTGAACGGCGGGGGGAGTGCGGGAACGCCGGTGGGGGTGATGCAGCCGGGCGCGCTGGAGGCGCTGGCGGATAATGATGCAGATGACGTAGATGATAATAGGACCGGGAATGATGATAATTCAGATGATAACGAAGATAACCAGGATAACACCGACAAGTATTACCTTCAGTTTCATTTTACGGATGATGATGGGATACCGTATGCAAATACAGAATACATCGCATATTTTTCAAGTGGTATGCAAAAGAAAGGTCTGACGAATAAAGAAGGAAATACAGAGCGATTTATAAGTAATGCTATGGATAGCGTCGAGGTTAAATTGACGTTATATTTCCAGAATAATTAACTATTTTATAATCGATTGAATTTCTTAAATCTCTGGAGCGAAAAATAAATGGTAAATACAAAATAACTAATTCTAAAATTAATCTTTAAAAAGTCATCATTCTTTCATAGTTTTTCTGTATCTTAAAGCTATACTAATTGATAATGAAAGGACTCGTATTATGGCAAAGATCATTATTTACAAGCCCCGCAAAATCAAGTTGATGCGCCAGGCTGTTGAGCGTTATCTAAACTATAAAATTGTTAAACATAATTAGATTTTTTAGCCAACCAAAAGTGGTTGGCTTTTTTAATTTAAAACATTTCAATAATCTTTTCCATTAGTGGCGTCACCTCTCTATCTTTACGCCATACTAAATTTAAGTGGGTAATCCAGTTAGTATGCTTTACTGGGATAATTTTACTTTTTGCATAAGTAAAGGCAATCGATTCCGGAACTAAAGCTATCCCTAAACCTTTATCCGCCCAGTGAATTGCTGTTCTTGCATCATCACAAGTTACTGAATAGAACGGCCTTATTCCCTGATGCCGAAAACTACGATTGAATACTTCTTGAAATCTTCGGTATAAAATTATCGGCCTATCTTTTAATTCATTAAGATGTTTAATTTCTCCTCTTTCAAAAAATTCTTCTCTTGTCACTGCTACCATTGGTTCCTGGTGAAAGTCTTTAAAATTTAGTCCTTCAAGATTAAAAGGTGTCCTTACTATTCCTAAATCTAATATTCCATCTTGTAGCTGTTCAACAATGCCAAAAGTGTTTGCTTCATGTATTTCAAATGATACATTAGGATAGTATTTTACTAATTTTTTAAATTGTTCATTTGGGACAACTCCTCCACAAGAAGAAATGACCCCAATTCTAATTTTTCCTAATTCACCCTCTTTAATTTGATGGATTTGGCTTTTAGCAGATATACTCAGAGCAACAATTTTTTCAGCATATTTTTGAAATACTTTTCCTTCTTCTGTCAGTTCTATTCCATGGGCAGTTCTAACAAAAAGCTGCACCCCTACTTCTTTTTCTAATTGTTTTAACTGATAACTTAAAGGTGGCTGAGCAATATATAACTTTTTAGCAGCAGACGTAATCTGCCGCTCTTCAGCAACCACTAAAAAATATTTTAATTGTTTAATATTCATTATTAATACCTTTTAACTTATTATCTATATTTTTAATATCTCCTATCTTAATTTGATATTTTCTTAATAACAAGAACTGCGCTAAAATATTTTAAGAAAATAGAGAATTAACGGAGGATTTTTATGGAAAATAAAGAACTGCAAGGGTTAACCGATGCCCAGGCAGAAGAGCGTCTTAAAAAAGATGGTCTAAATGAAGTTCCCGAACCTGAATTTAATTTCTTTAAAGAATTTATGTCCAAGTTATGGAACTTATCGGCCTGGATTTTAGAAGCAGCCTTATTATTAGAATGTATCTTAGGTAAATGGATCCAGTCCTTATTTGTTTTATTAATGCTTTTATTTGCAGCGTTTAATGGAGCTACACAAAAGAAAAAGTCTCGCAGAGTTCTAAATACAATTTCTCATGAGCTAACTCCAACAGTCTCTGTAAAAAGAAGCGGTAAATGGAAACAAATAAATTCAAAATTCCTTGCTGTTGGAGACTTAATCAGCTTAAAACGCGGAGATGTTTTAGCAGCTGACGTAAAAATTGCTCAAGGGCAGATTACAGTTGATGAAAGCTCCATTACTGGTGAATCAAAAGCCATTAAAAAATCTGTTGGTGATACCGCCTATGCTGGAACTACCGTAGTGGATGGGGATGCTCTAGCAATAGTAACGGCAACAGGAAGCAATTCCCGTTCCGGAAAAACTATTAATCTAATCAACAATTCTGCTGCTCCTGGTCATTTACAACAGTTATTAACCAAAATTATCTATTACCTCTGTCTCTTAGACGGTGTATTAACTTTGATTTTAGTAATCGCAGCATTGATTCGAGGACAAAATGTCATTGAAATGCTCCCATTCTTAGCCATGATGTTTATCGCCTCTATTCCGGTTGCTATGCCATCTACATTTGCTTTATCTAATTCTTTTGAGGCAACTCGTCTAAGTAAAGAAGGAGTATTAACATCTGACTTAACCGGTATTCAAGATGCGGCAAACTTAAACTTATTGCTACTTGATAAAACTGGCACAATTACTGAAAACAAGACAGCTGTCTCTCAATGGGACAATCTCAGCAACCTTCCCAATAACGAAGTTCTTGCCTTAGTTGGAGCAGCTACTGATAAACGTAGTCCTAGTATCATTGATTCTGCCATTGATGAATACCTAAAAGAAAAAGATATTAGTCCTGATACTCCGGAAAAATTTGTCCCCTTCACATCTGATACCGGATATTCAATGGCTATTGTTGGTAACTACAATATTAAGTTAGGTTCTTTTAAGCAACTTTCTTTAATAGATAAAAATGCTGATAAAGAAGCTAAAAATATTGATTTTACTGCTGGTCGTTCAGTTGCAGTTCTAATTAATGACAAACTAGCTGGAATATTCATTTTACGTGATAAAGTCAGGTCAGATTCAAAGAAAGCTCTAGAAGAACTTAAAAAACGCGGAATCAAACCAATTATGTTGACTGGAGATAACCGCAGAACTGCAGAAGCTGTTGCTAAAGAGGTTGGCTTAAAAGGAAAAGTTATCTCAATTCACGATTTCAATGATAAAACTGACGTTAATGATTTAGCCGGAATTGCTGATGTTTTACCGGAAGACAAGCTTAAGATGGTTAAACTATTCCAAAAAGATGGCTATATTGTGGGGATGACTGGTGACGGAGTTAATGATGCTCCCGCATTAAAGCAAGCTGAAGTTGGAATTGCCGTTTCAAATGCTGCTGATGTTGCTAAACGAAGTGGTAAGATGGTTCTCCTAGAAGATGGTTTAACTCCAATTGTTAAAATTCTTGATGCCGGCCACAGAGTTTACCAAAGAATGACAACCTGGTCATTAACCAAATTATCTCGGACAGCAGAACTAACAATGCTTTTAACATTTGGTTACCTATGCTTTAACTATATTCCAATGGCATTAAATGCAATGGTTATTTATACCATTATGAATAATATGGTAACTATGATGATTGGAACCGATAATACGCATATTACCTATAAGCCTGAAAGTTGGAATATGCTTAAATTAGCTAAGATTGCTTTCTCTCTTGCTGCAGGATGGACTGTAATTGGTTTTGGCTTTGTTTGGTACCTTGTATCTCACCACTATGCTCAAGGAACTGTTTCTACAATGGTTTATGTTTACTTAGTTTTAAGTGCAATGTTGATTGTATTAATTACTAGAACTAGAAAATTTTTCTGGCAGTCAGCTCCATCAAAATCAGTTGCTATAGTTCAAATTATTGATGTCTTGCTAACTTTTGCTTTAGCATTATTGGGTTTAGCTATGACTCAAATTAGCTTTGCAAATCTTGGCTTAACCATAATTGTAGCTTTAATTGCAGCAATTATAATTGATTTATTCTATCAACCAATTATGAAAAACAAGTAATAACCCATACTAAATCCATAGAAAAATAGGTTACTTTGATATGTTTATCAGAGTAACCTATTTTTAATAAACTTTAGTTTTTATATGTTTCCTTAATAAACAGCACACAAACTGCTGCTAAAATACCCGAAATTCCTGCAGTCAGCATCATCGCCGGCATTGAATATTTCATTAGTGGAAATAGTATAAAGCTTAATAATGAAGCAATTATTTGAGGTAAGCAAATGGAACAATTAAATAAACCTAAATACGTCCCCATGTGTTTACCGGATAAGGCATTAGAAACCATAGTTAGTGGATAAGTGTTCATAGCTGCCCAAGAAATTCCAATTAAAATAAATGATACAATCAAAATATTTTGAGAATGGATAAAGAAGATGGAACCATATCCTATTGCTCCTAATAATAAACTAATACCATATCCAACCTTATGATGATCATTTGGCACCTTTGCCAAAACATATGACCATATCACTGCGGCAATTGATTGAACAGCTGTTAAAACCCCAAACCAGTTTCCGGCTAATTGATAACCAGCCGAAGATGGATCTGTTACTTTCCAAACATTTTCTGCAATTGCACCTGTAGCATAAGTTGATAAATATTGGAATGAAAACCAACAAAATAATTGTACTAATGAAACTTGCCAGAAAACTTTAGGTGCCTTTTTTAACAGTTCAAACCAGTTTCCGCCTTCTTTGTTATCTTCTTCTTTAATACCATGATAACGAGCATAAGTTTTTGGATCATATTCATGAACTTTTGTTACGGTTAACAAACTTGTAATGACAAGTATTGTAGCTCCTACATAAAATGAAATTACAACTGATTGAGGTACTACACCCTTTTTAGCAGTATTAGCAACTCCTAGAACTGTTAATAGAAATGGGAAAAATGCTGCAATTACTGCACCTGAATTTGAAAGCATACTTTGGATACCATATGCATATGATTTTTGCTTATCATTAACCATATCACCAATCATCATTTTAAATGGTTGCATAGCCATATTTGCTGCTACATCTAAAATTGCAATTGCAATAGCTCCAAATACTAATGCTTCAATAGAGCCATATCCTAAGCCTAAACTCCCAATGTTTGGCAAAAATAACATCATAATCACTGCAAAGATCATCCCAATTAATAAGTAAGGTAATCTTCTTCCACCAAGTTTTGGAGCCCAAGTTCGGTCAGAGAATGATCCAATAGCTGGCTGTACCACTAACCCAGCCAAAGGCGGTAAAATAAAGAACCACCCTAGCTTAGTTGGATCAGCTCCTAAGGTTTGAAAAATTCGACTCATTTGTGATGTTTCAAGAGTAAAAGCAATTTGAATACCTAAGTACCCAAAATTAATCATCCAGATCACACTTTTTGCAAGTTCTGGTAAGCCAGATACTTTGTTATTTTCATCCATAATTTTCTCCCTCACTTTTCAGCTAAGCGCTTTCAATAATTTTATATTAAGCAAGAGTGAAAATGCTTTCAATACAGGATTAATTGTTACCGGTAACTGAATACATAAAAATGCTGATACCATTACAAAAAAGTAATAAATATCAGCATTTCTAAATAATTTATAAGTGCAGTTCCTTATATTCTCTTATACTCTAAAAAGTCGTAATCAAATTTATTATTTCCATTTGGATGATGACTTTCGGAATTTACTAATTTAAAGTCTTCGTACTTTAGTTCCGGCATCCATGTATCACACTTAAATATATGGTGAATTTTTGTCTTTTCAAGAACATCTACTTCATCCTTAAATTCTTTAAAAACTTCAGCACCCCCAATAATATCAATTGTTTCTTCAGTGTGATCTTCGATCCAATTTTTCAACTGTTTAATTTGTGAAAAAACTTTAACTCGTGAATTATCTTGATATTTACGTTGTAAAATTGGATTAGTAGAAAGGATGATATGTTTTCTTTTAGGAAGTAATCCTGGAAAACTATCAAATGTTTTTCGTCCCATAACGATAATATGATTACTAGTCAGCTCTTTAAAATGTTTTAAATCAGCGGGCAAATGCCAGGGCAAAGCACCTTGGTAACCAATACGTCCATCCTCATCTTCTGCCCAAATAAATCTAATCATTGTTCTTTCCTCAACATTTAAACGGCTACCGGCGCCTTAATAGTGCCATGATGCCGGTAATTAATTAACTTGATATCTTTCATTTCAAAATCCTGTACTAATTTTTTATCCGGATTTAGCCAAAGCATAGGAGCATCATATGCAGATCGATTCAATAATTCTTTAACTTGGTTAAAGTGATTCTTATAAATATGAGCATCCCCTAAAGTATGAATAAATTCACCTGGCTTTAGACCCGTTTCACGTGCAATTAAATTTACTAGTAAAGCATAACTTGCAATATTAAACGGTACACCCAAAAACATATCTCCGGATCTTTGATACAGCTGTAGGCTTAAACGACCATCATTAACATAAAACTGAAACAAAACATGACATGGAGGTAAAGCGGACGTTGGTACATCTTCTGGATTCCATGCACTCACAATTAAGCGGCGAGAGTATGGTGTTTTCTTAATTTGATCAATTACATTTTGAATTTGATCAATAAAACCACCCTCACGTTTCTGCCAATGTCTCCACTGGGCACCATAAACATCTCCTAAATTTCCATACTTTTCTGCAAAAGTTTGATCTGCTAGGACTTTTTGATCAAATTTTTTCATTTCTTCTTGATAGATCTTTTTAAATTCTGGGTCTTCTTGACTTCTAAGACCAAAATTAGTCATATCTGGACCCTGATACTCACTGCTCTCTACCCAGTTTTTAAAGGCCCATTCATCCCAAATGTGATTATTATGTTCTAGCAAAAAACGGATATTAGTGTCTCCCCGTAAAAACCATAATAATTCGCTCTTAATAAGTCCAAAAGGTATTTTTTTAGTAGTTAAAATCGGAAAACCATCATTTAAATCAAATCTCATTTGGGCTCCAAACAGGCTTCTAGTACCTGTTCCAGTTCTATCTTCCTTGTCATGCCCTTCATTCATTATTTTACTTAGTAAATCTAAATATGGTTGCTCTAAAGTTGCCATTTTATTTCTTCTTTCTATTCCGCGTCTTCATCTTAAAATACCATATATTTTGTGTATTGGTAAATAAAAACACTACATTTTGTATATTCATCGGTATGGTAGAATTATATATTATAAACTTTTGGGGGAATTCTAATGATTTTAACTTGGGACATAATTAGAAGGATAATCGAAATTCTTTGGTTAATTAATGTTGGGCTAGCAATTTGGACTGTTTTTCGTAGTCATCGTGACATTGCTTCTACTTGGGCGTGGCTTTTGATTTTATGTATCTTACCGTATGTTGGATTTGTTTTATATTTATTTACTGGCCGACAATTATCACACGATGATATTTTCTCAATTGAAACTGAACAGAAAAAAATTCGTGATCATTTTCTTAATGAACAAAATAGGCTATTACGAATCCATGACTTGCTACCAAGTAAATCTCAGAATCCACGTGCAAGACGGCTAGTAGAACTAAATTTAAACAATGATGATGCCCTTTTAACTTTTAATAACGAAGTTGAGACTTTTATCGACGGACAAGTTTTGTTTCCAAATCTTATAAAAAATATTGAGGAAGCTAAAAGAAGTATTAATGTAGAATTTTATACATTTTATGATGACCAATTAGGAAATCAGGTCTTACAAGCTTTAGAAAAAGCAGCCAGTCGGGGCGTTAAAATTAGAGTTTTATATGATGCAAGCGGATCGCGTGGTACACGACCATCTTTTTTTAAAAAACTTCGTCAGTTGGGAGGAGAAGCGCAGCCCTTCATTTCAACAGCTGGAAACCGTCTTTTTACTACTCCTCGTGCTAACTATCATTTACACAGAAAACTGGTAATCATCGACAATAAAATTGGATATATTGGCGGCTTCAATATTGGTGATCAATACATTGATCGAAGTAAAAAATTTGGACACTGGCGTGATACACATCTACGCGTAGTAGGACAAGCCGCCCTATTAATGGAGATTCGCTTTGCGATGGATTGGAATACCAGCTGTCGTAGATCTCACCTTCCGAAATATAATATTGATAACTTGATTGAAACATTTAAATTAAAAGTAGTTCAATCTAAAGACTTAGTCCCAATGCAAATTGTTTCCTCTGGACCAGATAATAGTCATTTTGGCATTCGGCGAGCTTATGAAGAAATAATTGCTCAAGCACAAAATTATGTTTACATTCAAACTCCCTACTTAATTCCAGGTGATTCAATCCTAGAGGCTTTAATTATTGCAGCAAAAAGTGGTGTTGATGTACGAATTATGATTCCTTCTATGCCTGATCATCCCTTTGTCTACCGAGCAACTGAATACTACGCAAAGTACCTAGTTAATCAAGGAGTTAAAGTTTATAAATACGATAATGGATTTATTCATGCGAAAACTATGGTTAGCGGTTCTAATATTGCTTCAGTCGGATCGGCAAATCAAGATTTTCGTAGTTATCAATTAAACTTTGAAGTAAATGCTTTTACATATAGCCCAGCTCTCACGAAGGAATTAAAAGAAATTTTTGAAGAAGATTTAAAAGAGTCAACTTTACTCACAAAAGAGTACTTTGACAAACAATCTCATTGGCGTAAATTTAAACAATACTTTTCAAGATTATTATCACCAATTTTATAAAAAAAGAGACATCCTCAATTTTTAGTTGAGTATGTCTCTTTTTCTTATTTATTCTTCTTCATCAACTACAGTAACAGTTTTTCTTTCTTGATATGAATAATATATCCAAGCGATAACACCAAATGCCACTGGTCCAATAGCGGTCCAGAATGAAGTTGCATAATCACCAGTAAATAATGGCTCAATACAAGTAAAGACGATCCCGACTGCTACTACAAGCCAAACAACAATTGTTACAGTCCACACACGTTTTTTACCCTCAATAAAGATAAATGGGCGATCAATATCTTTTTTCATCTTAAAGAATGGATATGCACCAATCAGGAATAAGTATGGGGCAGATGAAGAAACATTCATCATATCCATTAAAATAGTGTAGAATTGTCCGGCTGCGTTACCACCAAAGGAAATAAATAAAATAATGACACTAACAATAACAGCCTGAAGCCACATTGAACGCTCTGGCATTCCGTGTCGATTTAATTTAACTAAGGATTTAGGCAGAAGTTTTGGATCACATCCTTCAATAAAGGACTTAACAGGTGAATAAACCATTAAAAATGCTGCTGAAATTCCTGCTAAAACGTCAGCTAATCCAGCAAAACGGGAAAAAGCAGATCCTAAAGCTAATGATGCTGAATGAGAAAGTCCAAATGCTTTACCTGTTTCAACTCCCAAATTGTTAATTAAAACATATTCAACATTAGCCAAATCAACATTTTTACCACTTAATTGACTGCTCCAGTTAGCAGCTACACCACACATCAAAATATTTAAAACATATAATGCCGTCATCCAAATCATTGCAGTAATTAAAGCCTTAGGAAACGTTTTTTCAGGTTTATCTACTGAATCAATCACACCAGCTGATGTTTCTAGACCACCGTAAGCAAACAAAGCATAAACAATGAAAGACACAACGGCAATTGGAGATTGGAAAGCCGGATTAGGTGAATGAACTAGTGATTGAGCTGTTAAAGGTTCTGCTAACTTTCCATGATTCAAAAAGAATACTAAAATTGATACTAAAGTAAAACCAATTGTAATGGCTAAAGTAAAAAAGCCCCCAACATTACTTACAGCTGCAATCTTATCAACACCTTTAGCAGCAAAGAATGTTACGACTACTAAAAATACTACTTCTAAAATTCCTAAAAGTTGTGTTGATGTCAAATTTAAAAAGTGCCAGCTTTGAGTAGTATCATGGCCTGAAATGGCTGTTGATACCGATACTAAGAAAAATTGTGTCGATGATACAAGCCAAACCACCCAAGCAGCTAACCAAATAAAAGTACCGATAAAAGCAGTTTTTTCACTAACTGAGCCTTTAAGCCAAGAAAAAATTCCGCCCTTAACTCCTTTAAAAGCTGCACCATATTCGGCAAAAATTAAAGCTGATGGTAAAAAGAATAAAATTGCGGTTATGATATACCACACAATACTTGCATAACCCATTTGGTAATAGGCTGTTAAAGAATTACTAAAGCCAAAAATAGCTGAAAAGATCATCAGAACTAGACTCTTTAGCCCAATTTTGACTGATTTGTCTTTTTTCATAAAAAACTAAAACACTCCCTCTTTCATACAAACATTAA
>ERZ841116.1352-NODE-1352-length-12526-cov-7.330126_pt1 | contig 12526 bp, 8 predicted proteins | sample MGYA00519875_ERZ841116 | MGnify/ENA primary metagenome ERZ841116 (study PRJEB31850, sample SAMEA3708889) | human gut metagenome | biome: human gut; feature: human-associated habitat; material: faeces | place: China | collected 2014 ... | reverse complement strand
AGCTCTTGGCTTCTGTAATGGAGGCCAAGAGCTTTTTGCATCTTGTTTTGTAAGCGGAAAGAGGTTACAATAATAGAAAAGAAAGCGTATATCAGTCGAATAAGGTGGTAGGCCTATGAAGTTTTTCGAAGTGGTTCCCAGTGAACTTTTCTCGCCGCTGGCTTCGCCCAACCGTATTTTATATGCGGATGCACTGGACGTACTGTACGCAGCATACCAAGAAAACTTGAAAATACGGGAAGATGTCTTGTATTCAATGCTGCGCGGCAGGCTGGAGCAGGAACTGGCGGATGCTACGTTTGAAGATGAAGACATTGACGAAGAGGAACTGAGGGATATCTCTGGCCGCGCCCGTTTTTTGATCCGCAAGCTGTGTAGTAAGGGGTGGTTTGAGAAGGAACGTGGGGATGATTTTGAAGAGTATATCACGATTCCTAATTACAGCAGCCGCTTGCTGGAATTATTCCACCAACTCCGCGATGATAGCCCGGCTCGTGGATATTCCTATGTGTTCGGAACGTTCTCTGCATTAAAGGTCGCTGACGATAGCGACAATGCTTACGAAAAAATGACGGCGCTTTACAGTGCCTACGATAACACAACGGCACTGATTAGTTTGTTGCAAATGGTCTATCATAACGTAAAGCATTACTTTCAGATGCAGATCGATATGCAGGATGTCAACCAGGTGCTGGCTGCACACTTCAATGACTTCGGACAAAAAGTTGTGGAGGCATACATCCGTCCGCTGAAAATCAAAGACTCAGTGCCGAAGTATCGTGTCCCAATTCAATCTATACTGAGACGGTGGGAAGAAGATGACGCGCTGCTGATGACGATGGCAAATGAAGCATTGCGTGATAAGCGGGGCAAGACATTGGAAGACTGCCGTGCCGATCTGCTGAGGAAAATTTTCTGGATCGAAGAACGCTATGACAATTTAGAGAAGGACTATCTTGAAGAAATTGATACGCAGGTCCGGCGCTATACCAGGGCAGCAACACAGAAAATCGAGAACCTGACGAACCGAGATCAAAGCGTGCGCGGCAATTTGAATGTTTTGCTGACGGCACTGTCCAGAAACCGCAGGGCATCTGAGCTGGTGGACCAGATACGACCGGCATTTCAATTGTATGAGCAGTCTTTTTTGTCAGAAAAAAGTCTGTGGTACCGTAAGCGTCCCGAAAAACGGACAAAAACCGCGTCGGTGCTGATACAAGATGATCAGGCACCGAATACGGAAGAACAGGTCAGAGCGGCACAGTTACTGCAATCGAAATATGGCCGGGCAGCAGTAAATGCTTACGTGCAGGGATGGCTGGGAGACGCTGACATTCGTTGCTCGGAGGAGCTCTCGCTTGAAGAGGACAAGGATTATATCATGAGTTTGCTGGCAATCCTTGGAAGCAAGGATACATCTGCCGGTTATGTGGTCCAGGAACTCGATGGCATTTTTTGCAAAAATGGCTATTCGATCCCGAAAATGCAGATCCGGAGGAAGGAGAAGAAGCCGTGAATTTTGATTTTGTTACCAATGCAACGGCAAAAGAACTGGAACAATTCAAATCTGTCTGCAATCAGCTGCTCAGCCGCACATACATTGTGCGAACCATCTACCAGCCGGGAAAAGGCAGGGTGGATAACCCAGACTATCTTTTTCTATCACGGCACTATGAGGCTGTACAGGAGTACCTGAGTCTGCTGGACTGGGATTTGCGCAGGGATGAACTGAACGGATACTTTTATGTGTTGAACACAGACGAGGCTAACCGTTGCAACCTCAATAAAAAAGAAACGGCGATTTTGCTGGCATTACGGCTGATCTACGAAGAAAATATGGAGCGTTTGGGTTTGGAGCAGGATGCCGTATGTACTGTGCGGGATGTGCTGGAAAAAGTGGTGACCGACTATCCAGTTTTTCCGGCTAAGCCGAATATGGAAGAGGTCAAACGCGCGTTTACGGTACTGGAAAACCATTCTGTGATTCAAAGACTGGAAGGAAAATTCAACCAGGGCAGCTGCAGGATCGCAATATTGCCAACCATTCTTTCTGCGGTCTCCAGCGAAAAGCTGAACTTGGTGGTGTCTGTTTTGAAAAAGGAGGAAACAGATGAAGAAGCTGAAGAAGATCCTGCTGATCAACTGGCTCTATTTCAGTAAGGAACTGATTGAAGTGGGCGACATCAATTTCCTGACCGGCAAGAACGGCGCCGGAAAGTCAACGGTCATCGATGCACTGCAGATCGTGCTGCTGGGCGAGACAAATTCCCGCAATTTCAATCAGGCAGCCAACGAAAAATCGCAGCGCACATTGGAAGGCTATCTGCGCGCCGACATGGATGATAACAGCCCGTATTCCCGCCGTGGTAAGGACTTTTCTACCTATATTGTCTGCGAATTTCAGGATGAGATGGAGGGCAGCAGCTTTGTGACGGGCGTTACCTTTGACTGCCGCAGCGATGGAAGTTACCGTGATACATTCTTTATTTACACGGGGACACTGCCGGAAAATTGCTTTATTGAGCAGGGCGAGGCAATGGAGATTTCTGCACTTCGCCGTTTTTTGAAGCAGAACTATGCACGGGCAGAATTTTACGATACCCAAAAAGAGTATCGCCGCAACATGCTTGCAAAGTGGAACGTCCACAACGAGCAGGTCTTACGGATGATGAAGAAGGCTGTTTCGTTCCGGCCAATTGTGGATATCCAAAAATTCATCACGGAAAACATCTGCGATATTCCGGATAAACCCAATATTGAGCTGATGCAGCAAAACATCCGGGATTATAAACGGCACGAATTGCTGGCGCAGCGTCAGCAGGAAAAGCTGGATGCGCTGCAGCAAATCAGCAGGCTGTATCAGGAGATGAACCAAGCCATAGACCGCTGCCAGATCCAGAAGTTTCTGGTACGGTGGGCCGAAAAAGAAGCTGCGCAGACAGAGATCGACCAGAGGGAATTGGAACGAACTGAATGCAAGGAGAACCTTGCAAATGTGAATGAGCAACGGGAGGAGCTTGAGCGGCAGATCGAACAGAAAGAAACGCGCCGCAGTGAGCTGGAGCTGGCCTACAGGCAGAGCAACGTTTTCCAGGAGGAAGAGCGTCTGCTCAACACGGAAAAGGCTCTGAGAGATGAGCAGAAAAAGCTGGAACAGGGTCTGCAAAATCTTGAAGTGGAGATCAAGCGGGAAGCACGGCATTTGCAGAGATTCTGTGGGGAGATACAAGAACTGGAACCGGAAGAACTTCTCATACCGGTGCAGGAAGCGGCGAACACGGCGCAGAAAGCATATGCTGTATTTACTGGTGACGAGAAGGGATTGTTTGCCCGGCCTGTGGAATTGTTTGAAACGGGGCAGCAGGCAGTGGCCGAATTGTCGGATGCTGTCCGCAGTGCGGCTCATAAAACAGAGGATCGTATTGCAGAGCTGAAGAAGCAAGCCGACCAGAAAAGTGCGGTGCTTGCAAATCTGCGCAGGAACATAAAAGATTATCCCCATGGACTTCTGCTGTTCAAAGACCGGCTGGAAAAGGATCTGGCGGATAAAACGGGGCATGCGGTTCCCGTTTATATTCTGGCTGATGTGCTGGAAATGGCAGATGAGCGCTGGCGTGGAGCGGTAGAAGGCTACCTAAATAACCAGAAATATTATCTGCTGGTGGAGCCGGGATGTTATCAGGATGCACTTAACATTTACGACCGGCTGAAGCAGGAAGCAGAGTACCGTGCGTTTGGTCTGGTAGATATCGGAAAACTGCGGGAAAAAGAAACACTTCGACCGCTGCCCGGCAGTCTGGCAGAAAAAGTGGAGACAGAAAACAAGCTGGCACGCAGCTATGTGGACTATCTTCTGGGTCGGGTGATATGCTGCGACACGGCAGAACAGTTGCGCTGCTATAAGACGGCAATTACGGCAGAGGGAATGCTGTATCAGGGCTATGTGGCCCGCGCACTTCGGAAGGGCTGGATGGAAGACGCCTTCATCGGGCGACGTGCGGTGCAGCTCCGCATCGACCATCTGGAAAAGGAACTGGCCTGTCTGCAGAAAGAGCTGCGGCATTGGCAGCCGCTCCAGAAGCAGCTGACCGGCCTGCAGGAGCCGCTTTTTACCCAAAGATTCGTCCGAATCGATGTGGCGCAAAAGCAGGAGGACTACCAGCGCGTCCAGACGATCATCAAGGAAATCGCAGAAGTCAAAAATCAGCTTTCCCAGTTGAATCTGTTCTGGTTGGATGAGCAGCGACGCATCATTGAACAGTTGAAAGAAGAGATCCTTGCATTCAATAAGGAAAAAGATGCGAAAAATGTGCAAAAAGGGAAGTTGGAAGACCGCATCCATCAGCTGGAATATGAGATCTTGCCGGAAAAATACCAACGGTATGAGGCTATCGAAGATGTTTTGAACGAGGAGTTCACGAAGGAATACCGAGAAACCATCGGCGTTCCCCGCTATCGGCAGGAGCTTGTCCGCTTGAAAAAGGCAGATGTCATCCGCAAGAACTTTGGCGACAGTTTGGCGCAGAGCACAAAGGCGATGGACGGGGCTCAGAAGAAACTGTTTGCAGCACGCAGAGAATATGCAGAACGGTTCAAACCCTGTGCATTCCAGATCGAGGTGATGGATAACACCGAATACGAGGAAGAACGGCGTACTCTGCAGGAAAGCGAGCTGCCCCGATACAAAGAAAAAATTCGGGCGGCACGGGAAAGCGCAATGGAGCAATTCCAGAACGATTTCCTTGCCAAACTGAAATCCAGCATCGACCAGGTGCAAGAACAGGTGCACAATTTGAACAAGGCCCTGCGCCAGGCACAATTTGGCACAGACAAGTACCAATTCCGTGTAGGGCCAAACCCGGATTATCTGGATTACTATAACATGATCATGGCAGATGAACTGATGGAAGGCGAATCCGGTCTATTCGCACTGCCCTTTCAGCAAAAATACGGCCCATTGATCGAAAAACTGTTCAGCCAGATCACAATGGCAGACGATACGCAGCTCAATGCCCGCAAACAGAGCGAACTGCAGGAGAATATCGTCCGCTATACAGACTTCCGGACGTATCTGAAGTTTGATTTGGAAACGACCGATCAGAACGGTTCCAAGCAGCTGCTTTCTCAAACACTGAATATGAAGTCTGGTGGTGAAACACAAACGCCATTCTATATTGCGGTGCTGGCCTCGTTTGCCCAGCTGTACCGCGTCAACGATGCTACCCGTTTTGGTAATACGGTGCGTCTGGTGGTGTTCGATGAAGCTTTCAATAAAATGGATAGTGACCGGATCACGGAGAGTGTACTCCTTCTCCGAAAGATGGGGCTACAGGCGATCATCTGTACGCCGCCGGATAAGGTCTCGGACATTATGCCCATTGCAGACCGTACATTATTAGTGGACAAATCCGGATACCGGATGCACATCATTCCATTTGGAAAGGAGATGCAGAATGAAGGAAGCACAGGTGATCCTGAATCGTCTGCTGGATAAGTTTGAAAACAGTAAGCATCTTTCTGAACCCAACACATCCAGACGTCGGGTAATGCTGCGCATTGATAAAAGGGAGTTGCCGGAGTATCAATACGAAGATGCGGTGGTTCGGGATGCTTACAATATTGCAGCGCGGGAGCTGGAGCAGCAGGCTTTGGTGCGTCTGGAATGGGCGAGAAAGCAGAGCGTTCTCTCCTGCATTGTGCTGGATCTGGAACGGGTCGCACAGTGCTATGAATGCGCCGACAGAGTGCATCCGCGAAAAAAGGCAGAAGAGGTTGCAAACATCATCATGCAGAAGCTGGCAGACAATCCCGTTCCATGGATCGCGGCATGGAGGAATGCTGTATGTGCTCAGGTGCGGAACAGCATGAAAGTGCCAACGTATTGCAGGGAAAACGACGGTCTGCTGCAGGAGCTTTTGCTCACGTTTCAACGGTATGCGGAGCTGTCCGGCAGTGTGACGATGCGTGCATTCAGCAGCCAGTGTTTTCACGATACCAAGTATTTTGAGCGAAATGTACGGGAGCTGTTTCTTACCATTGCACGAAAGTACAATACCCAACTGGCGGCGGCCTGTACAGAAGCGGAACTTGGTGAGCGGGATCAGCTTGCATTTCTGGGAATCTATGCCCGCCCGGAGCTTTACGAACTCTCGGGCGATTGCGCAATCTGCTTGAAGAAGGGAGAACTACAGCTCAGCGCAGCAGAACCTTATGGATTGGCTTTGCCCAGTACACTTGTGTCAGAGATTGTGGACATTGAACTGAAAAACATCTGCTGCATTACCTTTATCGAAAATAAAACGAACTATGATGAATATTTGCTGGCGGAAAAACAGCCGGAAGAACTTGTTGTTTATCACGGCGGCTTTCTGAGCCCGCGGAAGAAAAAACTTTTTGAAAAACTGGCTGCTGCGGCAGGGGAAACCATGCAAATTCGATTCTGGGCAGATATTGATCTGGGCGGTTTTTGCATGTTTGAAAACCTGCAAACGGTGTTCCCACAGCTTGAACCCATGCGTATGGAAGGGCGCTTTGTGGAACAGTACCACAAAAATGGCCTGAAGCGGCCGGAGCAGTATCTGAAGAAGCTGAAGGAAGAGCGGAATGCGGGAAGACATACGCTGTTTGTTGATGCAATTGATAAGATTTTGCAATATGGGGTCACAATCGAACAAGAAACATTTCTGGAGTAGAATTCATGCGAAGATAAAAACGCTTGTTGACCTATAGAAACGTACTATTATTCTTTTCAACGCCCTGCAATTTTGGAACCCGCCCAGGCTGCAATTAAGTCTCCCCGGAAATAAAATCTGGTAGGACAAAGAAGATAAAAGCTCTTGGCTTCTGTAATGGAGGCCAAGAGCTTTTTGCATCTTGTTTTGTAAGCTGAAAGAGGGTACAATGATAGCAGAAGTATGCACATCAATGAGGTGATACTATGCTGAATGTCTTTTACGGTGATATGAAGGAAGCGGTGTACAATACGGCTTCTTATTTCAAATACGACTACGAGGAAAGCTGGATCATCGACCCGATGGTCAAGGAAATGATTCAGGATGTAGATAGCTCCACTGTGATTGACAGTGGTATCATCGACAGCCCGGTCTTAGGCAAAATTCCACCGACTGCTTTGTCTGGTGGTGTAAAGACACTGATTTTGGTAAAGTTTGAGCCAGAGAAAGTGTTCAATGCATCGACTTGTGGTGACAACTGTGCAAAGTGGCTGCTCAAAATTGCAGAGCAGGAGGATCGCACGGTGAATTTGCGTCACCTGATGGATTTTGGCAAAAAACCATTTACAGTAAAAGTGCTGAATACAAATCAAATCGTTCACAGTATGGAAGAGCTGATTTTGGCCGCAGGTGAGTTTGTGTAAAGGGGCTGACAGAAATGAAAGGCATTCATAAAGTGGTCGTTGGCACAAAGTACTTGAAATATGAATTTGAACTGCGCCGCAACTTAACCATCATTCGCGGGGATAGCGCAACGGGTAAAACGACTCTCGTAGATATGATCCGTACCCATATGAACGATGGAGAGAGTGGACCGGTTACTCTAAATTGTGATAAAAGTTGCTACGTGGTAGAAGGAAATCTTTGGAAGGGACAACTTGACAATATTCAAGACAGCATTGTTTTTATCGACGAAGGAAACGAGTTTGTCAGGATCAAAGATTTTGCGCGTGCGATTCAGCAGACGGACAACTATTACGTCATCGTGACCAGAGAGGGTTTGTCTGCCTTGCCATACAGTGTGGAAGAAGTGTATGGTATCCGAACCTCTGGTAAGTATGGCTCACTGAAACAGAGCTATCATTCGTTCTATCGAATTTACCCGGATAGTACGACTGAGAATATTAAGCCGGAGAAGATCTTGACTGAGGACAGCAATTCGGGTTATCAGTTTTTTGACGCGGTCTGTGCAGAGCATCAAATGCAGTGTGATACTGCAAACGGAAAGTCCAATGTGTTTTCCTATTTGAAGGCTCATAGGGATGAAAAAATTATGGTGATTGCAGATGGTGCAGCATTTGGTCCTGAAATGGACAGGGTATTGCAGCTGGTGCATACAAGAGAAAATCTAGTGCTATATTTGCCGGAATCCTTTGAATGGCTGATACTTTCTTCTGGAATCCTGAAAGATACGGAGGTTGCACAGATATTGCAGACACCGTCTGACTACATCGATGGCAAAGACTATTTCAGCTGGGAACGTTACTTTACTGCACTTCTGACAGAGAAAACGGCTGGAACTTATCTGAATTATACTAAGAAAACGCTAAACAAGGCCTATTTGAGTGATAGCACGAAGAATGCGATTCTGGGTCAGATGATGAAAGGGAAACAGGAGTAAATTGGAAGATGCACATGAAAAAGGTGCGAGGCAAAATATGAAACTTATAACGAAAGAAGTTTCAAATCCTGAGAAAAAATTCTGGATTTGGGATGAAAAAATCACAAATAAACAAGATGGGCGAATTTACCCTCATAATACAACGAACGTAGGATCTGGGAAAAGTGTTGCGGTATACCAACTAAGCGAGAGTGGCAAGGAAGAACAGATTGCACAACTAGAAATTCCAGATTATAAAAAATTGGAGGAGTATTATTGGCAAGAAAAAGAGATATGTTTGGATTATACGTATATAGATGAATTTGAGTGGCTTGGAGATAAAGTACCTTATGAAGTAGAAGGAAATCCTTATAGAGAATATGAAAAAATAACAGCTAGGGCAGCGATTTTTTATTCTGAAGAGCCAAAACTGATTCATCTTATGCAGTTGAAGATTCAAAGTGAAGATTTGGATTTTTCATATGCAGGATTTTATAATCTAAATCTTGATATATGCGATATTACCCTTGTAAATGGAAATGTTGAATTTAGCGATGCTCATATTATAGAAACGGAGATTTCATTAGGAGGAATTGAGTGTGGCGGAAGTAGATATTTTACACCAGAAGTATCATTTCGTTACATAAAAGCCCGCAAATCGAAAATTTTAACGATGCTAATGACGCAATCTTTAAGTTTGGATTTTTTATGTGCCAAAACAGAAGAAACAGAGGTTTGCTTGGATCCGCTACCGAAGACTTTTGAAAATTTGTGTTTTGTGAAATCAAATATTTCTCAAGTAAAGTTGTCTAATGCGTCAATAAGAGAATTAGACATTAGAGAAGCAAGATTTGATTGCTTGGAATTGCTGTGTTGTGAAATTTTGGGTAAAAGTAATCTTAGTGGAAGCATAAAAAGATTTCTATTTAATGATTGCATAAATACAAATATTTTAAGGATTGCATTAGAAGATACAGAAGAAGTATCATTTGAGGATGCAATCAATAGTGGGAGAATTTATTTTAAAGACTTTCCTAAACTAGTTGAAAAGATTACCGAAAAAAAGAATGAACAACTCTTGATGCTAAAGGAAAATTTTAGACAGCTCGGGGAATATGATAATGAAGATATTTGTCATCTTCATTATCAAAAAGCGAAAACGAAAGAAGAAAAAAGATATTATATAAGAGGATTACGCAGGCTGCTGGATTGGATTAGCGGATATGGAACCAAACCGTGCCGAACATTTTTAACTATAATTCTTCTGATTTTAATATTCGGAACGGCATATTATGTAATGCCATGTTTACAATATCAAGGAGTAAGTGGATGGCTAGAGTGCATTTATGCGAGTGCCATTACTTTTTTTGCAGTAGGCTATGGCGATCTTTTTCCTGCTACACTTGCAACGAAGATGGTTTCATTGGTAGAGGCGTTCTCTGGAGTGACAATGACAAGCTATTTTTTGGTGCTTCTTTCGAGAAAGGTCATTCGATAATGATTAATGTCATGGTGGAGTAAAACGAACGCTCTGTAATTTTGGCACCCGCTCAGGCTGCGATCAAGAACCCCCGCAAGTAATCGCGTGAGGGCTTGAGAAAGCACGAATAAAGCATAATGAACCGCCCCGGTTTCTGTAACAGGAAGCCGGGGCGGTTTTTTGCGCTCACGGAGGGGCAGATGAAAAACGCAGTATGAATATATACCATATAAAAATGAATATATGCTAAAATTTCGGGAAAATACTTGCATTTTCATTAAAATGGGTGTATTATAACACCTGCCGACGAAATGCCGACAATCAACAAGAGAGGGATCGATACTATTATGTCTTGGAAGAAGAAAATTGCTGCGGCTTTCATCGCCTGTGCGATGACGCTTGCCGTGGTTCCTTCCGCCTTCGCCTGCACGGCACTCTATGTCGGCAGCGACCTCACCGAGGATGGCACCACCATGTTTGGCCGGATCGAGGATCTGGGCACCAACGATTACAACAAGCTGTTCAACGTCAGCCCTGCCGGGAAGCACACCGCGGGCGAGGTGTACGAGGGCTGCTACGGCTTTACCTACACCTTCACCCACGACAGCTACCGCTACACCGCCCGCCGGGACGACAACGGTCTGGGTGTCTGCCCGGACTGCGACAGCACCCACGAGCACACCCCCTATGAGGAGGCTGGCACCAACGAGAAGGGCGTCATGGTCTCTGCCACCGAGTCTCTCTACGGCACCGACGCCGTGCTGAGCGTAGATCCCTATGTGGACAACGGCATTGAGGAAGCCGAGATCACCACGGTGCTGCTGAGCGAAGCTTCCACGGCCCGCGAGGGTGTTGCCCTGCTGACCTCCATCTACGACAACGCCGGTGCAGCCGGCGGCTCCGGCGTGTTCATTGCCGATCAGAACGAGACCTGGTTCGTGGAGAACCTGACGGGCCACACCTACCTTGCCCTGAAGCTCTCCTCCAGCGTGGTCTTTATGCAGCCCAACATCGCCGCTATGGGCAAGATCGATCTGGATGACACCGACCATGTGGTGGCCTCTGCCAACCTGATCTCCGTGGCCCAGAAGGCCGGTACCTTTGTGGGCGACGCCGCTGCCAATACCATCGATCTGGATGCCTCCTACAACGGCGACATCGCATCGGACCGCATGGCAGCCGGCCTGAACTACCTGTACGGCACCGACACCTTTACAAAGGACAACTACAGTGAGACCGACTTTGCCATCAGCAACGTCGGCGAGAACGGTGCCATCGTCCCGGTCTACTCCAATATCCAGCTGACCAAGAAGTTCTCGGTGGAGGATTCCATCCACTTCTTTCAGACCGAGCCCATCGGCAAGACGGGCAATGTGGAGACTCATCTGTTCCAGGTGAGCGCCACCGGCGATCTGAACACCGCCATTACCGAGTGGACCGCTTTTGACGACGACGTGTACAACGCCTTCGTCCCTTACTATCCGATGCTGACCACCGACACCGCAGATGTCTACAAGGTCTCGGTCCATAAGGTCACCCGTTCCGACGAGCAGCCCACCGAGGGCGTCTGGTATCAGGATGCCAAGGGCCGCTACTACACCTACCCGGACGACTGGACCGACTCCTTCTACGGCGTGCGTGACGCCCTCTCCAACCTGCTGACCTACGGCAGCAATGGCAATCAGGTCACCGCAAAGGATCAGGCTGCAGCCAAGGCCAGCTACGCCGCGCTCCAGCAGGAGATCATGGCCGACTACGCCGATATGAAGGACGCCGTTGCCGCCGCCGACACGCTGGAGGCCAAGCAGGCTGCCGCCACCAACGCCAGCAATGCCATGAGCCAGAAGGTGTACAACACCACCCTGAAGATGTACAATAAGCTCCAGGCCAAGACAGCCGCCCGGGCATGGGTCAGCTCTCTGCTGCACTGAGGCTTTGCAGCGCCTGAGGCGTTTCCCATAAAACCGCAGCGCCCCCGGTTTCCATGACAGGAAGCCGGGGGCGGTTTTGCGCTATGCACCGGAACCCCTCTCCCCCGGGCGGGGGAGAGGGACGGAGGGCTATGCGGCAGGGTCGTGACTTGGAGGATTATTATGCACAACTGGGAGAGCGTCTTCGGATGCTCTCCCTTTACTTTTGCAGGGCAGTCCGTGTGGATTGTCCTGCTTCTTTATATAAGGAGAGGACAGATTATGACCTTTCATGCAATGACCGAACCCTACGAAGAGATCACGGTTTGCGGAAAGCCTGCGCTGTTCACCAGCATCCGCATCAAGAGAGATACTGTCCCGGACGGTCTGTATGCCTACGATGTCCGGCATGACGATGAGTGCCAGAGCATCCCTTGTGAGATTGCACCCTTTGTGATGGTCAACCACTGGGGCACCATCATCCTTGCAGAGCCGCTGGAACTGCCCGATGATGGGCGGCGATATATTGACGAGGACACCGACTGGAACTACGCTCCCTTGGATGGCGAGGGCACCACCAATCACAAACTATGCACTACCATTTCTGATTTTATGACCGCCTATGCCCACTAAAACTGTATTAAAAATACCGTATATTCTGTTTTGTATTAAAATCAGCCGTTTTCAGGCCATTTCAAGGTGCAAAACACAGTCTTAAAAATGTCGCTCGTTATCTTTGAGCCAGAAAGGAGACGCATGAACATCTATGGCTATTGCCGAATCTCTACGGCAAAGCAGAGCATTG
>ERZ841116.1348-NODE-1348-length-12534-cov-11.544835_pt1 | contig 12534 bp, 6 predicted proteins | sample MGYA00519875_ERZ841116 | MGnify/ENA primary metagenome ERZ841116 (study PRJEB31850, sample SAMEA3708889) | human gut metagenome | biome: human gut; feature: human-associated habitat; material: faeces | place: China | collected 2014 ... | reverse complement strand
TTGCGTTTCTAGCTCATGAATTTTTTGTGCCGATTGATTTTCTTGGTCCGTCATCTGTTGTTGGAGTAATTTATTTTCCTCTTCGAATTCATAGCTACATTTTTGGTAATAATTGGATTCCTCTTGTAATGTTTTATTTTGTGCTTTTAATTCTTTATTACGGGCTTTAAGTGCATCGGACTCTTTAATTTGTGCTTGATATTGCTTTTCTATCTGTTTTCGATTTTCTTGTACAGTATTTAACTGTTGCGACATTACTTTAATCTGCTCTTTTAAATCATCCACAATATGTTGGTCTGTCTGACTTGGATTTGCTTGTTGTTTTTGTAATACCTTTTCTAGCTTTTGCTTAGCCGCTTCTATTTTTTGTGCTTTTTCTTGTGAAAGCGTTAAATCTTTGGAAAGGATTTTTACTTTATCATTTAATTGGATAATTCGGTATTGGTTGTTTTGGTACTCTTGATATTCGATGGAATCACTTGTAATCCATAAAGGTGCTCCATTTTCTTCGACGGAGAAGCTTTTACCATAAATCGTCATAGCGATGAATACAACAACAGACATCATGGCAGATGTTAATTTTCCCGAAGTTTTGATGAGGGAATAAATAGAATAGCCACCCAATGCGCACCAACCAATCGGTCCTGCAATGATAGAAACACCTTTGGCCACGCCGGTATAGACGGCAAAGGGGAGGGTGATGCCTAAGAAACTCGTAAATATGGCATGGATAATTGTATTGATAGCGATGTAAGCCCCAAAGGAACTACCGACGGTGATAAGTGAACCAATACCTACGCCAGATTTTAGCAAGCTGTTACGCAATACCTCACCACTTAGATGATCTGTTTGCAACGATTGTTTGATTAACTCTTTTCGGTCAGATGATAGCTTATCCAATTCCATATCGAGTTGACGAATCATTTCATTACGCTCTTCATCACTTTGTTTTTCTAGGCTAGAAATAATGGATTGCAGTGTTTTTTGGTAAATAATATCCGCCTTTTGCTCGACAGTTAACTCTTCATTAATTGAAGAATCTGTTTTAGCTGCACTGGAAATAATCTTGTTAGATAATAGGGCTAGGCTACTATCTGGCACATCTAATTCCTCGCGAATTTCTTCAATAAATAATGTATAGAGTTGCTCTTGTGAGTAACTTTGTAATGTACGAATTTCCTCTTTAATTTTATTGTTAATATCTTGATGATTTTCTTTACTTTCACGGTCGATATCATCATTGGTTTTATTAGATTTTCCAAAGAAACTCATAACTGAGTTGAAAGCTTTTTTCCCCGTAGTTACAGTGTTATTGAATTTATCTGAGAAAATATTCTTCATCGTTTGCTGGCGAAGCAGTGCGATTAAATAGGACAACTCCTCTTTAGATGACTTTTGTAAGCCGTCAAATAGTGTAGGCGCTTGATATGTTTTATAAGTAAATTTATTAGTAGCCATAACGTAACCCTTCCCTTATATATACATTCATAAAACATTCATATTTTATATAGTATCATACAACAACCTTTCGGGAAATCGTTTATGTGAAAGTGTAGGCGTATCCATAGATTTGGGTTTTGCCTTAGTTATTTTGATAAAGAGAATTTCCGTTAATGGCGTATACTATGAATGTAAGTTGTTCGTGTTGTTATAGAATGTGAGGTTGTCTATGAAGAAAAATGAGAATTTGGTATTAAAACTGTAATTGTAGAATTTGTAATACGAAAGGAGTGATACTATGTTACCAGTGTTTGCATTCGTAGCGGCTGCATCCGCATGGGAAGGTTTTGCAACTGGTGTTGGTTTAGGCCTCACTGTGTATAAAGCCTCAAAAATAAAACTGTAATGATGTTATAGGTATTTATCGTTAAGAAAGTAGGTGATTATATGTTTCCATTATTGGTCGTGCTAATGGGGGGACGTTTACCGAAGATATAGTATTCGATGTAAGGTTGTAAGGGATTAATTATATACATAAAGTTAGGAGGTGTTTTATATGTTTCCATCCATAGATTTTGGTTTAGTACATGTATGCGTTGAGGTATGATGTAAAAGTGAATAATGAATTAGTTAATGGTTAGACCTATCTGTATGATGTCATGCGGGTAGGTTTTTTTATGCTTTATAATGCGTGTGTAAAAAATTCCTCATTTGGTTGTATATAATGAAATCAGTAAAATATAAATGTTGTGTTGTATGAAGGAGAACGATTATGGAAATGTTAAAACAACATGTAATTACTGTAAAAGACATTAAGGCTGAGATGGCGGATGCTCTTATGGAGAAACGCAATGAAGAGGAAGATTTTGATGAACGTTATGATCGCCTACATGCGGAATGGGAGGTAAAAGGTTTAAAACAATACCGCGAGGAAATAAATGCGGCTTTCACTAATAAGGACAGTTTCAAGGATTGGGTCACACAGATTTGGGGTGACATCGAAACTGGTGTGGCTGTTATAGAGGCAGAGCTCAAATTACGAGAAATTGAGGCTACACGTGAGGCCGTAGAATGTGGCGCGCTTGTTAAGGTCTATGTGTCCTCTGAAAGTGGCCGTCGCGATGAGGCACAGCAAAAGGTCATAGAAAATCTTGAAGAAGGATTAAATAATCATGATAAGGGTGTTATGAATCTATTTAATGTTGAAGTGGCACCATTGCTTGCATGGACTGAGGAATTATTGGCTATTAGAGCCTATTTAACGGGTGAGGATTACGTAGCTGGATCGTTTACAAATGAATTGAGAAATATCTATAAGAATAGTTTTGTCTTATTAGATACTAATCTTGATAGTGATGTATCGAGTAGTTATGTATCTAGTAGTCATGCACACCCTTTACAGTATTATGTTAATTTAGAGGATGAATGGGAATTTTTATACTTAGATGATCTTAATATTATAGAAGAGCTGCTAACCATTTTACCGGACAGTCCATATACATGTGATGTGTTGTATTATGCAGCATCTATTAATAAAGCAATGAAAGATGCTTGTGTACATAGTTTCAAGGAACAATGTCAGGCTTTATATGATACTGTATTATAATTTAAACGATAAATAATAGTCATAATGATTCGAACGTTTAGTTCTGTAGTGTGTTGATGGGAGTATTATTTGATGAGTTCAAGAAAGTTAAGATATGGAGATATCGTATTTTGTCAACGAAGCAATTTTTTTAGAGGGGATACATACCAGCATTATGGTGTATATGTTGGCTATAAGAAAATTATTCATTATATAAAGGGGAATGATATATTAGATGGAATCATTGGTGAAACGAGTATAGACGAGTTTTGCCAAGGTGATACATTATACATTGCCGAAGAGGATACGTTGTTATCTATATTTCAAGATGCGGATATTGCATCTAGTTTCTATGGACCTAAGCAAACAGTACTTCGAGCGAAAGCATTAATTGGGTCTAAGGGCTATGACCTATTTAACAATAATTGCGAACACTTTGCCATATGGTGTAAAACAGGCGTAAAAGAGTCCACGCAAGTCAATCTTGAAGGTGTATTTGCTAGCTTGTTTAGGCCATCCCGTGGTCCGTTGAAATGGCTGGTCAATGAAATTTGGCGTGTTAAAGCAGAATATTAAAATCCAAAAGTGTTACATCAGAGTATTATAATCTAAATGTATTTAAACGTATTAAAATCCCCGAGCAGCTGTATTGTCTGCTCGGGGATTTTCGCCTTAGTTATTTTGAATATGTTTGCGTATAGTTTAGCCGTATAATGCATATATAGCCGATGGATGTGGGTATTGTTACTAAGATAATTAGACTGATGAGGGAGGTGTTATAGTGACTAAAAATAAAATCGGTTTAGAAAAATAATTGTGTTTTTAGAGAAAGAAGGTGATTCTATGGTAGGATTTGTTGCCCCTCAAACTGAATGGGGAAAACGGTTACAAGCCTGGGGCATAGTAATGTTCTAGGCTATTCGTCTTGTTGTGGCGCGTAGCGTATCGCTGCTTGATAAATAGTATCTAATTGTTGGCGTAGTGGGGATTCGTCTATAATGCGTATTGCATAGCCTAGTTTAAGTAGGTGATGTAAGATGTCCTGTTCTTGGAATGGCAGGTATTTTACTTCAATAGTGAATTCATCAGAATCAATCCCCTTAGCCTGAATTGTATAATTACTAAAATAGTTAAAGCAGCGATCGACGGCATTATTCGCATCATGTAATGTAAATGTAATCGTTTGTTTAGATTCGTTACAGTATGTAATATACTCCTCATCTATATCCATGAGACGCGGTGTTTCGGTTATGGTAATCGTATTGATATCGTGTAATGGATACGTTGTAAATGTGTGGTCTACATGAGTATAGGCGATGAGGGTATACCCATTGCTGCCTACGGAATATTCTAGTCGGCATGGAGATACTTCTTGATCTCGGATGATGATGCGTAGATTTTGTTGAATCGCTTGTAAACATTGCATTACGACCGTCATGTTGGACGGTGTGTCGTCGGTCATGGTCGGCATTTGCTTCCATGTGCCTTCTGGGAATGTTGTATCTATCGCTTCGAGTGCCGTTGTTAATGATTGGCATAGGTCTTGTGAAAGCAGCCAGTTAGCGCGTGTATCGTTGATAAGGTCTTTTAAAAACATACGCTCTGCATCCGATAGAATAACGAGTGGTAAATCTTGTAATATTGATGTTACAGGTTCATCTGGGGCGTCTGATTCTATAAGAGTACCCGCTAAGATATGTTCATAATCATCATTGCGTAGTGCCTTTTTGTAGAGGGCCGGTGTTAGTAGTCTACGATGATTGATGATATGGGAAATATCTTGCTGTGTATACGACATACCATTGAGTAAATCTAGTTGTAATTGATATTGTGTGGTAAATGTAATGGCATTAATATCGTTAAGCACAGAGGATACATAGGTTTTACTGATATCAGGGTCTTTCTTTGATTTTGGGGATTCCTTTGTAGAATCCTCTTTTTTCTTTTGTAACGGTTGAAGAAATCTATTGATTTTTTTCTTCTTTTTATAGCCTTCTGCTTCTATAAAATCCATTCCAATAGATGCATATATATTATTATAAAATTTCTTTTGTATAGTTGGTTTAGAGGTATTTATAATCTGTAAATATGGTAAATAGCTGCGTAGTAGTGGCAATAATTGTAGTAAATCCGGTGCCACTAGTTGTGATTCGATATACTCATCTGTGACAGAGATATTTGTAAGATAGTGTTTGAATTGGCGTAAAAATTGACTATATGCTTCTTTATACCCATATAATGTTAAGAAATGAATGGTACAGGAATCATGTGATATCGTAGTATTTTCTTGACTTGTGGACATATCGGTAGCGTTATATTTTGTCACTTCTAATGACTTGATGCGGTCAATGCGATTACGTTGCATAAGGCCATTATTGATGCTACACAGGATATTTTTATTTTCTCCGTAGTACGTTTGGAGTTCTACGGGGCTAACAATTTCACGAGGTTTGCCCGGTTCGTAAAAAGAAAGACGGACTTTTTTATTACGATGTAATGCATCGGCTAACGGATAGAAAATATCGCCATCAATTACATTGTTGGGATTGTTATCTTTAAATGTAAAATAATTGTTGTTGAATCCGCTAGTAATTGATTCCTGTTCCTCTTTTAGCGATAGGCCTTCTAATAAATACATGATTTTTCTTAGTAAGATATGGCCTGCGGCGGCAGTAATGGACACATTCGTATAGAAAAATATGGCGATGGCTAGCTCTTCTAGTTGAGTTTTTGTTAATTCATCGATGATTGTATTTTTTATGGCATATGAATACCCTTTTGTATCCTCCGTTTTTTCCAAGACACCTAGTGTTTCCAATGTTTTGATTTGACGTTGAATGTACTGTTGATCAATAAGGCCAGGTGGGTCTTGTTTTTTATTTCTTTTTTGAAAGAGTTTTTCCACCAAATCTATATAGTTATCTAAGAATACATCCGAATTTAAACCTGAATATATTTCAGTGATTGTTGCTGTATCGTTGTTATAAATATAGGACAAAATACATAATTGCACATAAATCTGCTCTGGTACTGCGGCATAGAGTTCATATAGACTATTTAGATAGTTGTAACCATCAATAAAATCATCTTTTTCTAAGTGATGAACTGATGATTTGCCTATGCGTTGTGTATAAATATGACGCATTATGTCAAAATAATCTAGCCGACGAATGACATCATCATGCTGGCTTTCTTTTATACCCCGAACGGTTGCTTTTCCCCGATTGTGATTACCAAATGTTAAGCTGCGGATAAACTGACGTATACTGGCTAAATCATTTATATAGTTGGTTGTCGTTGCCATTGTTTCATCCCCCTACCAATGGTGACTTGCAGTTGTAAAATTATTTTCTTAATTATGAATATAACATGATACAATATAAAATGTAAGGTATGAAATAGCAAAAACTTTCATAAATTAACGATAATTTATTATGAAGCAGAGCTAGTAGTATGAGCTTGGAGATAGTATGGCAATATACAATGTATTTTTAACATTTCTTAGTCTGGTGACTAGTACGAGTATAAAACAGATAACGAATGAGGATTTTGATGATGATATGCGGGATAGTATTACGACGAATGAGTCCGCATTAAAATATGTATTGCATCATACGTGGCGTGAGAAGGAAACGGCAGATGTATCATTTGATAAGATTTTCTTGTTATGCACAGATGATGTGTTGAAAGCCAAGGAAACTACGGGCATTTCTTCGTATGATATATTTCTCAAACAAATGGTGGAGGTATATTATAATAAGGGAAAAAATATTAATACTTTCACCAATAGCATTGAACAGATTCCATGTGGCGATAATCTCGATGATTTAGACCGCGTTAAAACGAGTATTATTGATGTATCGCGGAGAATCCTTGCCTTTAAAGATAGCGTTATGGGCGGCCAAAATGAGGTGCGCCTCTATATGGATACCACGGGTGGGCCAAGAAATGCAGCGATGATTTTGCTCGTTATTAGTCGAATTATGGCGTACCATGGCATTACGGTGCGGGGCGTGTATTATTCGAGTTTAAAACGAATTAATAATGTGCCGAAAGAAATCACGGTGCATCGTATCTTAGATGTGTACAACCTTTTTGATATGATTGCGGGCTTTGAAGAATTTAAATTATTCGGCAGTGCCAAGAAACTGAATGAATATTTTGATGATGAGGATGCATCTCCATCCGACGACGAAACGATAGATAGTTCAACACATCAATTGTTGACCGCCATGGATGGATTTTCAGAGGCCATCAATATTTCGAGCCGAGGTGCTTTTGAAAAATCTATTGCTAGTCTTGATGAAAGCTTGACGTTAGTGAAAGAATCTGCTCGTCATGACAGTCGCAGTAAATCGTTTAATCAAGAACTAGTAGAATTGTTACAACAGCCGATAGAAGAATCCTATGCTGAGCTATTAGAACATCATCATAATGATACATCCGATGAATTGGCATATATCGAATGGTGCCTTGATCATGATTATTTACAACAGGCGTTGACGTTGTTCTGTGAATACGTACCGGAATATGTGGTAGACAAGGGGATTATTGAAATTGATAAGACCGTACTAGCAAACGATAGAGAGCTATATAAAGATTTATATAATTCTTCAGACACACGATCCACACCGATGCGATTGTTTAATGCTATTAATAAAGCGCGGCGACAAGCATCGAAATACGGTGGTGAACCTGCAAAAGAAGAGTTGGCCCCTAAAATCGATTGGAAAATCCGTAAAATTTTACGCTGGATGATTAATGATCGCAACACTATTATTTATGATGAACATGATGTATCTCGACAAACAAAGCTCATTGATGAGATGATTGATAGACGGATTGAACAATTGCTATCTGATTGTAGTAGCCTTTTACGAACAAAAGGTTTTATGTTATATCCCCCACGAGATAGGGATGTCAAAAATTATACGTTAATCGATTGGATTCATTTCCTCGGTGATATCATGAAATCGCCATCTCATCTTGTGAATATTAACGATGTATTTTTGCCGATGCGTTTACATTTTTTCAAGGCCGTATTCAAGGAATATCCATGTAATCAATATGTTAGTGTTGATAATGAAACCCAGACACTACATTTTACGAATACATCCAAAGAAGCCTATGAAGCCGTATGTAAGGATTTTATTCATTATATTACAAATAGGTTTGATGGCAAGCAGTATAAAGGGTTAATAGTATATCGACTAGATGCTACAGGGCTTTCAGCAACGCAATATGTGCAACGGATGATTGATTTGGCCAATGGTACCAATAAGGTTGATTTGTATAATTTAACAGGTGTTATGATTCCGACTGAGGATTTAGAAACTATAAGTAATACACTTCTATTTTTAGATAAGTATTTTGAAATTAAGAAAGCTCGGAATGACAGCAATCACGCTAATAAAGAGGCTTTATGTAAATACACGACAGCTAGTGAATTACGACAAGAAATAAAACGTTGTGTCGATTTGGCAAGATTGTTGAGTAGAAATAAATAGGTATAAGAAAGGCTAGGAAACACAGGGATTGCGTTTTCTAGCCTTTTGTGATGATTAAATTAATTATTGTTCCTTGATTGAACAAAGGAAGTTGCGTACCTCACGGATTTCAGCGAGACAGAATTCTATTTGTTCCTTTATATCTGCACTTCGTTGCCATTGACCACGCTTTTCTTCTCGTGCGTGGGCCGTATCGTTACGACTACCTTTAAGTATTCTATATAGATTTAAGATTAATGCAATTTTTTGAATCATATGAGGGTGATTATGTAAATGTGGATTTAATATGAGCCCATCAACATCGTATAGTTTATTTGGGAATAGATGAATAGGATATTGGTAGGTCACTGCTTGGGCAAATACATAGCGGTATATGTACTCATAATCTGGTGATGTAAGGAGTGATAGGAATGCTTTTCGTATTTTGAATAGTTGGTTTGTTGTATTTAGCTGAATCTTGAATTCTGGGGTGACTGTCATGATATCGTCACCATTGTCTGTTTTTTGTAATACTTCTAGCAATGCTTGTACGACATATCTTCTGAATTGTATTGGAAAAGTATTTATATCGAGAATATATTGACTATTTACACCTAGATTGCTGATAAGACGCAAGAATTTGGTCGGAAGATTTTTATCATCATTTTCGTAGGTATAATATTTGAACATTGCATCTGTTTCTTTAGCTGCTGCGGCGCTAATAGCTACATTAATAGCATCTAGTAATTCCTGTTCAAAGTTTGGAAATGATGTATCCTCTCGAGTGATGTTGAAAGCACGATTAGATTTTCTTGCTGCTGTCGATTCCTTGATGATTTTATTGCATTCTCTTTTATAGTCGCCGTTTATATATTCATGAAATGATTTCTTAATCTGATTGATGATCGGTTTACTTCGTTCATTTACCATTTCGATGATTTTTGCTGATGACGTATTAATCGTATTGAAATGCTCCATATATGAGTTTAGCTCTGAATCGGTATTTACGGGAAAGAGCTGTTCATCTAATGTAAACATATTAGAATCTAGAATAACACGAGGTACGAATTCCGCAAATAATGCAAGCGCTTGTTGTAGGTATCCATTATTAAGGCACCAGTCAATATAGGCTAAATCATCGTCTTTATGGTTCAAAACAATATCATAGTTGCTTTGGATAGTGGGGCTCATCATTTTTAGGGCTTCAATTTCAAAATTTTTATGCGTTGTTGCGTCCGTTGCTGGTACAACTTGTTTCGTCGATTCGATATCCGTCAGAGTTTGGTGGATATCCTCCATAGATAATTGGAATAAGCCCCGACTGGAAAGACGAATGGCCTCGGAAAAATCACTCATTTTCGTGAGCAATGTTTCGATTTGTTTATCTGGACTTTCCAATGTGTTTACATAGGCCTTTAATGTATCAACACTGCCGAATTGATTAAATTCCGCAAAGCCCGTAATCATATCGTAAATATTATAGATAGAGTTCCCTTCGTATACTAATATTTCACTACGCTTTTTATTATTCATATTGGCGTATAAAATAGATCCAATTTGTATACCTTGAAATGCTACTAAACGGATAATGGCAATCATCAACATAATCGCCGTGCGAGGACCACCGGATAAATCAACATGTAATATAACAGTGTCTCCGGCAGGTAATTCCTTATCATATGCCATAATTGCTTGAGACATATCGATGATGCTATCTTTTAAATTATTTATATCATCAATATCACCACAATCTATATAGTTGACTGTATCTTCACCCCAAGTTAGGGGTATATGCATGGCCTCTATATAGTTACGCATTTGTTGCTCAAAGAGGCTGAGTGTTGATATATCCGAATCTTTGAAAGTATCAGTTAGCTCTGGTGTTTTAAAAAAGAAGAGTTTATCTAATGTGAAAGTAGGGTTTTCAATCCTTTTATTGCGTAGTAGATATTTTAAGGCCGACTCATTTGTTTGCAGAATCGTATTCAGTGGAGCAATATCTGTAAGGTTAGTAACAGTCTTTTCTAATTTTGTTATATCAAGTTCGAAACGGGTATCAAGGGTACTTAGAAATGTTAGATAGATATGATGTTCCATGACATAGCTCCTATTACATTAAATTAAATGAAACTTTCATGAATACTATACCAAATTTTGGGGCCTATATATAGTCATCTATTACAATATGTTTAGATTATTATAGACTGATACTACCGTGTTGATGCTGTTTCATAAATGGTTTTGTCTTAGTTATTTTGATTAGCGGAATGCTAGTCATTGCCATATAATCAAGTTGTAGCCGACAGGGAACCAGTTAGTGAGCATACTAGGTATAGAAATTTTTGTAAAAGAATTGTTATTGATAAGGAGGTGTTCTATGTCCCCATTAGCAGTAGATGCTGCAGTTGCAGTGTTGGTAGCAGTGCTTGACGCACTCGATGAAGACTAATTTAAATTGAAGTATTTTCGTATATGTTTTAAGGAGGTGTTTTATATGTTTCCATCAGTAGATTTTGGTTTGGTACATGTATGTGGTGTGGTGTAATTAAAAAGTGAATACTGATTTAGATAATGGTTAGGCCTATTCGTGTGATATCATACGAGTGGGTCTTTTTTGTGTGTAGACTAGATGTGGAATAGATTTTCTTGGCTTATAAAATTTGTCAAAATAGCGATAAACCCAGTTATTACCTATATTTTATAAAAAATACCCCATTTAGAAAATCTCCCTGCATATTGACGTAAAACTCGAAAACCCTTATAATTACTGTAATCTTAGAAAAATCATTTTCTACCAGTATTTACCTAGGTTCATAGGCACTATGAACCGAATGGGAGCATGTTTTGACCGTTTACGGTGTGAGGTTTTCTAAAACCTAATTTTGAGCCCCATGAATACTGGCTTTCTAGGACCTGCTGTTGCAACAGTACTTACCGTTTACGGTATTGAAACTTGCATCTGCAATAGTAGCATAGTCAGAAATCTTACGTTGCAACAGTACTTACCGTTTACGGTATTGAAACCCATTAGGACAGACATACCAGCTATTTTCGAATGGTGAAAGTTGCAACAGTACTTACCGTTTACGGTATTGAAACTCGAATTCAGCAAACTCATCTAATTTAGAAGCTTGCTTTTCGTTGCAACAGTACTTACCGTTTACGGTATTGAAACTTTCCAAAACTTAGTTGAAGCTGGTGTATTGGGTCGGTTGCAACAGTACTTACCGTTTACGGTATTGAAACTTAGAGAGATTAGATCGTTATTTACTGGGTCGAGAGTTGCAACAGTACTTACCGTTTACGGTATTGAAACTAAAGAAGAAAATGATTAATAAAATAAAGGCCTTCGTTGCAACAGTACTTACCGTTTACGGTATTGAAACGCAAGAGCAGACGCTTTAGCTACACCTTTATTTACTTGGTTGCAACAGTACTTACCGTTTACGGTATTGAAACTAGTTTACAGCCTTTAGGAGTTCAGGATCAACAGTCTTTTGTTGCAACAGTACTTACCGCGTACGGTATTGAATAGAATATTACAACCCAAAACCCCGAGTAGATTAATTTGATCTGCTCGGGGTTTTGACTTAGTTATTTTGAATACGTATATCATACTGCTTGCTATATAATCATATTGTAACCGATGAGGGATATCCTGATTGAAGAAATACAAGGATGTGTCCTAGTTATTTTGATAAAGGTATTTCCGCATTTTGGTTTATACTGTGAATGTAAGATATTGGTGTTGTTATAGAATGTGAGGTTGTCTATGAAGAGAAATGGAAGTTTAGTATTAAAACTGTAATTGTATAATTTGTAATACGAAAGGAGTGATACTATGTTACCTGTGTTTGCGTTCGTAGCAGCAGCATCCGCATGGGAAGGTTTTGCCACTGGTGTTGGGTTAGGCCTCACTGTGTATAAAGCTTCGAAAATAAAATTATAGTGCTATATCAGTATTTTAAAAAGAAAGTAGGTGATTGTATGTATCCATTTGTAGGATTTGCCGTAGCACTCGTT
>ERZ841116.1347-NODE-1347-length-12537-cov-13.041740_pt1 | contig 12537 bp, 9 predicted proteins | sample MGYA00519875_ERZ841116 | MGnify/ENA primary metagenome ERZ841116 (study PRJEB31850, sample SAMEA3708889) | human gut metagenome | biome: human gut; feature: human-associated habitat; material: faeces | place: China | collected 2014 ... | reverse complement strand
TGGAAGCTTAATTATTCAATTTTGATCCAGTGTCCAGAATACTGGGTACATATCAACGCCGACCGGCTTTTATTGACTTTCTGGATCAGACCAGCATCTCGTGAGCGGTCTTGCAGATGGTCGCTGCATCCAGACCGTACAGCTTGAGCAGGTCCCATGCGGGGCCGGAGCAACCGAACTTGTCCTGCACGCCCACGCGGCGGACAGGGGTGGGCAGCTTCTCGCTCAGGACGGCGCAGACGGCCTCGCCCAGACCGCCGATGACGCTGTGCTCCTCGGCGGTGATGACCTTGCCGCACTCCTTGGCGGCCTTGAGGACGATCTCCTCGTCCAGAGGCTTGATGGTGTGGATGTTGATGACCCGGGCGTGGATGCCCTCGGCAGCCAGCTGCTCGGCAGCCAGGCGGGCCTCGTTGACCATCAGGCCGGTGGCGATGATGGCAATGTCGCTGCCCTCGGTGATCTGCTCGCCCTTGCCCAGCTCAAAGTGGTAGGTGGCCTCATCGTGGAACACAGGCACAGCCAGACGGCCGAAGCGCAGGTAAACAGGGCCCTGCATGGCGTAAGCGGCACGCACAGCGGCGCGGGCCTCCACATCGTCTGCGGGGCAGATCACGGTCATGCCGGGCAGGCTGCGCATCAGGGCAAAGTCCTCGCAGCACTGGTGGGAAGCACCGTCCTCGCCCACAGAGATGCCGCCGTGGGTGGCACCGATCTTGACGTTCAGGCGGGGGTAAGCGATCGAGTTGCGGATCTGCTCAAAGGCACGGCCTGCGGCAAACATGGCAAAGCTGGAAACAAAGGGAACATAACCCATGGTGGCCAGACCTGCGGCCACGCCCATCATGTTGCCCTCGGCAATGCCGCAGTCGAAGTGACGGTCCGGGTACGCCTTGCGGAACATGCCGGTCTTGGTGGCGGCAGCCAGGTCAGCGTCCAGCACCACCAGGTCGTCGTGGCCCTCAGCGGCCAGCTCTTTCAGGGTGTTGCCGTAGCTGTCACGGGTAGCGATCTTCTTCACTTCTGCCATCTTACTTGTCCTCCTCTTCCAGCGCGGCGTAAGCTGCATTCAGCTCCTGCATGGCCTGTGCGTATTCCTCATCGTTGGGGCCCTTGCCGTGCCAGTCAACGGAGTTCTCCATAAAGGAAACGCCCTTGCCCTTGAGGGTATCCAGAATGATGCAGGTGGGCTTTTCGTTCTCAGCGCGGAAAGCGGCGATGGCGCTCTCAATGGCATCAAAATCGTGGCCGTTGATGGTCAGCACGTTGAAGTTGAAGGCCTTCAGCTTCTCCTCCAGCGGGGCGCTGTTCATCACGGTCTCGGTGGTGCCGTCGATCTGCAGATGGTTGCGGTCCAGCATGACGCAGAGGTTGGACAGGCCGTAGTGAGAAGCGAACATAAAGGCCTCCCAGCACTCGCCCTCTTCCACCTCGCCGTCACCCAGGATGGTGTAGACATTGACGGGCTTACCGGCGTGCTTGGCACCCAGTGCCATGCCGCAGGCGGCGCTCACGCCCTGACCCAGACTGCCGGTGGACATATCCACGCCCGGCACACTGTTCATGTTGGGGTGGCCCTGCAGGTAGCTGCCGATCTTGCGCAGGGTCTTGAGGTCCTCCACCGGGAAGAACCCACGCTCAGCCAGCGCGGCGTACAGCGCCGGGGCCGCATGGCCCTTGGAGAGCACCAGACGGTCGCGGTCAGGGTTCTTGGGATCCTTCGGATCCACCTTCATCTCTACGAAATAGAGGTACGCCAGCACCTCGGCGATATCCAGGCTGCCGCCCGGATGGCCGCACTTGGCGCTGTGAGTGCCCTCGATCACGCCCATGCGGATGTGGCAGGCGTGTTTTGCCAGGGTAAGTTTTTCTGCATTTGTCATCTTTGGTCCTCCCGTATGAACCTCAGCGTTTGCATCGGATATGGTACGCACCCGGGCCGTACGCCCCGATGCGCTATTTCTCAAGTCTATATTATCTATTCTATGCAAAAACGTCAAGGTTCTTTCGGCAAAATGTACATCCCTTGGCAAAATCGCTTGTAAATGTTCCCGTTTTTGTTGAAAATGCAGGGCCATTTTGCCCCCGCAAAACATTTTTGCAGCTTTTGGCCGCTTTGCAATATCATCTTTTGCCGCTGTATGATATAATAAGATGAATCTGTTTGCTTTTTTTATCATTTTGGGAGGTTCCTATGTCTTTTTCCGCACCCACATCCCGGGCACAGCGCAGCCGCAGGATTTTGCCCTGGCTGCTGTACCTGTATGCCCTTGTGCTGTTCGCCATGCACTTTGTCCGCATTTTTGACAACTCCTTCTGGGGAGATGAAGGGTTCAGCATCGGCCTTGCCCAAATGAATGTTTTTGAAATGCTCCAAGTCACAGCGGCAGATAACCATCCACCGCTGTACTATCTTTTCACGCAACTCCTATATCATCTTCTGGGCAATCACGGATATGTCTATCATCTGTCGGCTCTGATTCCTTATGGACTCATTCTGATTCTTGCCTGTACAGTGATTTTCAGACAGTTCGGATTGATTCCCGCAGTTGTTGTTTCCACTTTTGCCTCTTTGACTGATACCGCTATCATGTTCAATGTCGAGGCCCGAATGTATTCACTCGGCGCTTTCTTTGTGTTGGCGGCCTATCTGGCACTCCATAACGTTCTTCATTCCGGTAAAACCTCCGATTGGGTCATTTTCAGCGTCGCCTCTCTTTGTGCCGCTTATACGCACTACTATGCCCTGATTTCCGTTGCATTTTTCTATCTGGCTCTGCTTTCTCTGCTTCCGCAGGATAAGAGCAGCTTCAAAAAAATCCTTATCACTTATTGTGCCGCAGTGGTCGTCTACCTTCCCTGGCTTCTGGTATTGCTTCCCACTTTCAAACGTGCTGCGGCAGACTGGTGGTCCACCTTCATTCCTTCTCCGATCAATTGTATCGGATTCTTCTTCAACCCTTCTTGGACAGTCCTCATTTTCGGTCTTGCACTCCTTCTTTATTTCACAGCACAGGCCAAATCGTCCTCTAAATGGCTCTTCGCCCCTGATACGATCTGGCTTTTGACCGGCTTGCTTTCTGCTGCCGGCACCTCCGCAGTCGGACTGATCGTTTCATATGCCTTTCGCCCGCTTTTTCTCGTTCGATACCTTTATCCGCTCACCGCAGTCGTTTACCTGGTTTTTGGCTTTCTTCTGTCTAAAGTCCGTTGGAGAACCATTCTGTCCAGTATTCTGATTTTGGGCACGCTGGTGTGCAGTCTACCGGATTTCTACCAAACCTATCAGCGGGAAAAGCGCATCGACCTTGCGACCACCCAGTGTCTGGAAGTTATTACCCCCTCTCAGGATGCAGTTCTTTATACAACGAACTACTTCCTAGACTGGACACTCTTTGATTATTACTTTCCGGATCGTGTCCATGCTCAAATCGAATCCTCCGATATTTCTCAGTGCTTCACTTTTTCCGATCCTGAGATCTGGCTCTTTATGGAACATGCGCTTTCTGATGCCGAATTGAACACAGCTTCCGACAACGGTTATTCTCACACCAATGTCTGTAACAGTACATTTGCAGAAGGCCCCGGTGAAGATTCCTTTTATTACATCTACAAATTTCAAAAATCCGCAAACACCACCCCGTAACCATCCTCATCCGCTGAGCTTGACAAGGCGGCTTTGCATCTGCTATACTTTTTGCACAATTCCCGGCTGAAGCCGGGGCTTTGCGGGCCGAAGCCCGTGTTTCTCCCCGCAAACATTATTTTGAAACAGACACCATGAAGGGGTCTGCCGCTGGCGCGCGTGCTGGCGGCAGGCCCTTTTTGTCTGCGCATTTTCAGGAGGAATCATTGATGAATACCAAGACCCGTTCCACGACCCGTGATCTGGTGCTGGCCGCACTGTTTCTGGCACTGGCCTTTGTGCTGCCCATGATCACCGGCCATGTGCCTCAGATCGGCAATATGCTCTGCCCCATGCACTTCCCGGTGCTGCTGGCAGGCTTTGTGCTGGGCGGCCCCTGGGGCCTGGCACTGGGCTTTGCCGCCCCGCTGCTCCGCTCGGTGCTGTTCGGGATGCCCCCGATGTACCCCATTGCCATCGCCATGGCCTTTGAGCTGGCCACATACGGCGCTGTGGCCGGTTTCATGTACCGCAAGGTGCAGCACACCCTGCCCATGATCTACGCCACCCTTGTCACCTCGATGGTGGCAGGCCGCCTTGTCTGGGGTGCGGTGCGCTTTGTGCTGGCCGGTCTGTCCGGCTCTGGTTTCCCATTCAGCGCGTTCCTGTCCGGTGCGGTGCTCACTGCCGTGCCCGGCATCGTGGCGCAGCTCATCCTCATTCCGCTGATCGTGGCCGCGCTGCAGAAAGCAAAGCTGACAGATTAAACCCCCTGCGCTGACCGACCCCGCACAGCAAAAAAGCCCGGAACCGTACCTGCTATGGCGGCAGGTGGTTCCGGGCTTTTCAGTTCATATTACAGTGTGGCAGCAGCTGTAACAAAAAAAGAAGGAGAATCTTCAACCGGCAAATTGGAGAAGATCAGCCGGCAAAGCTTGCATTGACAGCGCGGCGGTTGCTCTGGTTGACAAAGTTCTTCTTTGCGCTCTCGAGCAGGCTTGCAAAAGCCAGGCCAATGCCGCAGTTATCGGACACGCCCTCGGTGACAGTCAGGTAAGCGTCCATCATAGTGTTGTCCAGGATAGCAGTGTTCTTGTTCATCATAATAAATATCCTCCGTATATCGGTAAATGTCATTGTGTTTTTTGGCAGGGCCTCTATCTCCCTGCATCCTCAAAGCGGAACCGTTCAGAACCCTTCGTTCTTTTGTTCCCCTCTCTGAGGATGGCCATATTATGCCACTCAATTATGAAATCGTTTTATAAATTCTATGAACAAACTATGAATTTAGTGATACATTTTTAACGTTCTTTCGTTCTTTGCGCAACTAGCACAAAACGTTTTTTATGAAAAATAAAGTTCTTGTATACATGGACGATTGAAACCTTGTTTGGAAAGTTTTTTCAGATTTTCTCTCCGTTTTGCCCAGAATTTCTTCTGCAAAAGGGGATACTCTCATGCAAAATCCGTCAGAATCCGTCAATTTCCAACAGGACGAGGGCTTTCCTGTGCAAAATGCCCAGAAAAAAGTTCCAAACAAAAAGGCCGCCGTGCCAGCAGCACAGCAGCCTTTGAAAAGCCATTTCAGTTTTGCATCACTTGCACAGGAACGCCGGCAGGGGCTTGCCTTCCCTGCGCCACTGGTGATATTCCGCAGTGGCGGCAAATTCCACGTCACCGGCGGAGTTCAGGGCAGTTTCCACGGAATCCTGCACCACGCCGATGATAAAGCCGACACCGACCATCTGCATGGCGATATCATTGGAGATGCCAAACAGGGAGCAGGCCATGGGGATCAGCAGCAGGGAGCCGCCAGCCACGCCGGAAGCGCCGCAGGCACCCAGAGCGCTCATCACGGAAAGAAGGATGGCGGCGGGCAGGGACACCTGAATGCCCAGCGTATTGGCCGCAGCCAGCGTCATAATGGTAATGGTGATGGCGGCACCATCCATATTGATGGTAGCGCCCAGGGGGATGGAGACGGAATACATATCCTTATCCAGCCCCAGCTTTTCGCACAGATCCATATTGACCGGGATGTTGGCGGCAGAGCTGCGGGTGAAGAAGGCGGTCAGGCCGGATTCACGCAGGCAGCGGAACACCAGCGGATACGGGTTGCAGTGCAGATACACAAAGATGATAAAGGGCGAGACGACCAGTGCCATAAAGAGCATGGTGCCCACCAGCAGGAGCAGCAGCCTGCCGTACTGGGTAAAGATGGACAGGCCATTGCTGGACACGTTGGTGTACACAAGGCCCATGATGCCGAAGGGTGCCAGATTGATGATCCAGCGGACGATCTGGGAGACTGCATCCGCGGTGTTTGCCAGGAACAGCTTGGTGCTGTCTGCGCCGTACTTCTTCATGGCCAGACCGAACAGGCAGGCCCAGAACAGGATGCCGATGTAATTGCCGTTCAGCAGGGCGCTGACGGGGTTTGCCACAAAGTTGGTGAGCAGGGTGTTCATCACCTCGCCCAGACCCTGGGGCACCACCTCGGATTCTGCCGCCTCAGCCAGAACGACGGTCTGAGGGAACAGGAAGCTGGTCACCACCGCAATGGCGGCGGCCAGGAAGGTGGTGAGCATGTACAGCCAGATGACCGTGCCAAAGCGCCGGTCCAGCCTGGACGTGCCCTGCGCCAGCGCACTGGCCACGATAACGAACACCAGCACCGGGGCAATGCCCTTCAGGGCACCCACGAACAGGCTGCCGAACTCTTCCACCCAGCCCGCACCGGGCACCGCCAGTGCCAGCACCGCACCGACCGCAAGGCCGATGACGATGCGCAGGATCAGGCTGGTGGCGTTGTACCTTGCCGCAACCGCTTTCAACGTTTTCATAACTTTTCTACTCCCCTATCCAGATTGTGCGCCTATTGCGCACAGTTTTCCCATTCCTCTACACGGAACAAGTACGATTATACGCCTCGCAGGCCAAAAAGTCAAAGATTTTCCCCGCTTTTTTTGTTTTTCATTTCAACATATACAGACACGAGCTTTTTTCACTGTCCGTACATGAAATACAGATTCACAAAAAGAGACCGCACCCCGTGTGTTTCGGGATGCGGTCTGTTCCGGTTTTAGTCGAGATAGGACACCTTGCCGGGCACAAAGCCCTGAATGCCCATGCCGGGTGCGTCGGAGACGGTGATGTTCTTTTCGTCGAACACGGCACCGCCGAGGATGTGGTCCTCGCTGCAGAGCACCGGGCCGTCAAGGTCGATCTTGGTGATGATCTTCTTGGCGCAGGCCAGCTCCACAGCGGCGTTGACCGAGATCTTTGCTTCCAGCATACAGCCGATCATGCACTCCACGCCATACACCTCAGCGGCGGCGGCAATGCGCAGGGCATTGGTGATGCCGCCGCACTTCATCAGCTTGATGTTCACAAGGTCGGCCGCGCCGGTCTGCATGATCCGCAGGGCATCTGCCGGGCTGAACACGCTCTCATCGGCCAGTACGGGCACATCGGCATGGCGGGTGACATACTGCATCCCCTCAAGGTCTGCGGCGGGCACGGGCTGCTCCACGAACTCAATGTCCAGCCCCTTCGCCTGCATCTGGTTCAGGATGCGGACCGCCTGCTTGGCGTTCCAGGCCTGATTGGCATCGATGCGGAGCTTGATGTCCCGGCCCACGGCCTGCCGCACCGCGGCAAGGCGGGCCACATCCAGCTCAGGGTCAATGCCAACCTTGACCTTCAGGCAGTCGTAGCCGCGCTGGACGGCGGTGCGGGCATCCCGGGCCATCTCCTCGGGCGGGTTGACGCTGATGGTGATATCGGTCACGATGTTTTTGCGGGCACCGCCCAGCATCCGGTAGACAGGGGCACTGTACTTCTGGCCCAGCAGATCCCACAGGGCCATGTCCACAGCGGCCTTGGCGCTGGTGTTGTGGACAAGCGCCTTCTGCACGGCGGCGGTCAGATCCTCGAACTCATCGAGGTCGCGGCCCAGCAGGGCAGGGGCAATATGATCCTGAATGGCACCGAGGATGGCCCCGGTGGTGTCGCCGGTGATAACACCGGTCGGGGGTGCTTCGCCGTAGCCCACCGCACCGGTATCGGTGTGGAGCTCCACGATAACATCCTCAACGCTGTTCACAGTGCGCAGTGCCGTTTTGAACGGCACCCGCAGCGGGGTGGAAATGCGGCCCAGCCGCACCTGTGTGATCTTCATAGTCCCGTCCTCCTTCTTATTCCAGCGGCAGATTTGCCAGCTTGACAATGGCGTTTGCGATGATCTGGGCGTTCTGCACCAGACGTTCCAGATCGATGCATTCATCGGGCTGATGCTCTGTGACCGGGTCACCCGCGAACAGGGGGCCAAAGGCCACCACATTGGGCAGCATCTTGGCGTAGGTGCCGCCGCCGATGCACTTGGGCGGGGCATTGTCGCCGGTGGCATCCCGGTAAACCTCCAGCAGGGCGCTGACCAGCGGGGTCTCGGCAGGGTAGTAGAGCTTTTCCTTGTGCACCTGCCCATCCAGCGCCCAGCCTGCGGCCTCAAAGGCGGCCTGCACAGCGGGCTGGCAGTCTGCCCGTTCCATGGTCACGGGATAGCGGTAGTTCAGCTTGACCCACAGATGCTGCGCATCGCCCTCGATCAGCCCCCAGTTGCAGCTCATGGGACCGGAGAGCGCATCCTCCAGCCGGTGGCCCAGCAGGCCCTCGCCGTAGGGGTCGGTGCCCAGCTTCTCGGCCAGAAAGTGCACGGCCTGTTTTGCATCCCCCTCCAGCGGCAGCCGGTCGAGGTAGCACACCAGCCGCCCAATGGCGTTTTCGCCCTGCTCCGGGTGGCTGCCATGGGCCGAAACGCCCACCGCTTCCACCTGATAGCCGCCGGGGATGGCTGTCACGGTGATGTGCTCCGCATCCGGCAGGGAGGCCCCCGCCGGGGCGGTCAGCACAGCGCAGGCGTAGTCCGGCACCACATTGCCGGCCACGCCGCCCTGCACCCTGCTCAGCTGCCAGGCACCGGTCTGGTGCAGCTGAACGGCATAGCTCTCGTTCAGGATGCCCTTTTCGCCGTTGATGAGCGGATACTCGCCGTCCGGGGTGAAGCCCAGCACCGGGATCTCCCCGCCGTGGGCCTTGTAGTACAGCACGTCCCGGTCGTTGGTCTCCTCGTTCAGGCCGAACAGCAGCCGGACACGGCGGTTGAGCGGAATGCCCAGATCCCGGATGGCTTTCAGCGCGAACAGGCTGGCCACCACCGGGCCTTTGTCGTCAATGGCTCCCCGGCCATACAGCCTGCCGCCCTCGATCCCGGCGGCGTAGGGCGGGTGATGCCAGCCCTCGCCCTCGGGCACCACGTCCAGATGCCCCAGCACCGCCACCATCTCGTCCCCGGTGCCGATCTCGCACCAGCCAATGTACCGATCCATGTCGGTGGTCTCAAAGCCCAGCTCATGGCAGAGGGCCAGCGCCTCGGCAAAGCAGGCATCCACCTCCTCGCCAAAGGGCTTGCCCGGCAGCGGGTCGGCCTCCACACTGCGCCTGCGCACCAGCCGCTGGAGCGCCGCCACCATCTGGGGCCGCAGCGCCGCCACGGCCTCGTTCAGTTTTTTGTCCATACGTTCCACCCCTTTTGTGATTCATTTCACAGCTTGTATTATAGAACGATTGCCCCCGCTCCACAAGCCCCAAGTTCCACGAAAAAACGCCCCCGCATACTTCATCAGAAGTATCCGGGAGCGCTCGGTCACAATCGTCAGGAGATGCCGCCACCTCAGCATTCTGATTTTTCTTTTTTTTTTTTTTTCAAATTTTTTTGAAAAAGGGTGAAAGGATTCCGCGCGGCGTGTATTTAAGGAAGTAAGAGCATCCATTTTTGCCGGAGCTCCACTTCCGGCCCAAAGAAAGTGAGGGACCCCCTATGAAGAAACGACTGATCAGCCTTCTGGTGGCGCTGTGCATGGCGGTAACGCTCCTGCCTGTGTCGGCACTTACAGCGTGGGCGGAGGAGAGCAGCCAATTAAAAATTGTAGGTGGCTATCCTGTCGGTTCCGGTGAGAACCATGATCGAAATTGTTCTGGTGATGGCTGGAGCTATGACGGTTCTACACAAACGCTTACTCTCGATCCCTCAACTCCTACTACCTATGATTTGAAAGAGAGCGGAAACATCCGTCAGGATCAAAACAGTATTTTATGTTCTGCCATCATAGAGAAAAACGCAACGATTGTAAATGGTAATTTTTTGGGCATCGATAATCCTTGTCCCAGTATTACCAATTATGGCACTATAACGAGTGGCTCTTACTCCATGCCCGTTATAAATCATGGTACTATTACCGGCGGCACTTTTTTTGATCCCATTACCAATGACCCCACTGGCACGATTGAAAATGGCACGTTTCTTTCTACCGTTACCAACAACGGCACCATAAAGGGCGGCATTTTTCATAAAAAACCAGAGAATGGCCAAGTCGCTGACGGCTATACCTTGAAAGTGAATTCCCAGAAAAATGTCAACTATGAGATTCGCTACGCAACAATCAAAGATCTCGGCTCAAGCGGTTATGTCATTCCCAATTCCAACCATGATACCAGCGTCACCATCAAATATACTTTTTCCCGTAGCAGTCCAAACAGAGTATTTTCTATTGATGTTACATTCGGAGACACAAACGACACACCTTGTTTGTTAGAAGATTGGGCACCAAGTGCGGGATATTCCGATAAAGGTGATAATGTTTATGTCACTTTTACCGCACCACACGCCCATGCGGGCACCGTTACCCTGAGCATACTGACCCGGCTGGTGATCGATGAAAACGGCTATCCCGTTGGCACCGAAGGCGGCACCCAGGATTACAGCGGCAACGGCTGGAAGTTTGATGCGAGCAATAAAACGCTGACGCTGGAAAGCGGCAGTTATGATTTCTCCGGTGAGGAACACGCACTGCGCCCCCTGAACCCGAATGTCCATTTGGTGGTTGAATCCGGTGCAACGCTGACCGGCGGCGCGTTCAAAAACGAGCCCACCGTTAAAGGTGCAGGCACATTCAAAACAGTCACCCTGAACGGAACCGGTTCTATTACAGCAGTCAATGGCCTTGCGTCCGGCGACTGGGGCAACAAACTTTATGCAGTCAAGACCGGGAATAATACCATTACCGCCAGTGAACCCATCCGGGATATCAATCTCAAGGCAATATATGATGATGTTGTTTATCCTACTCAAGGTGACCTTTCCACCATTCTTCTCAATGTTGGATGGCTTGAATATCATAGATATATCGAAGAGAACACAAATATCGTCCTCAACCAAGGGACTTATTCCACCCTTAAAATGGCTGATGATGGCACACCAATCACAACTGGCCTTGCACGCATATCTGATGGAAACCATCATACCTACTTTGGCAACGGTTGGCATTCCCAGGCGTTAAGCGGCGACCCCGACACCGTATATCTGGAAAGCGGCAACTATAATTTCCTCTACACTGACCCTGTTAACAAGAAGGGCGAAAATTTGCGTTCCGTAAATTGCGGCATCCTCAATGAGGGCAGTATCATTGAAGATGGTGTTTTCCATAATGCCGTAGCAAATGGTTGGCCTAATGGCGATCCCACTAAAACGCATAAAATTGAGGGCGGCACATTTGCGGCCGGTTTGCTTTATAATGACGGAACGATAACCGGCGGTGCATTCAACGGAAAAGACAGCATTCTCACCCATGGAACCGTGCTGAGTGGAAATTATCGCTCTGTTACCGTGAATGGTGGAGCCATCGTGAAGGTAAACGATACGTTCCCTCTTGTTTACGATAAGACCGCCGATAATTTGGTGCAGGGCTCCGCATGGGATCTGTATTCCTACGCAGGCACCGTCCTCACCGTAGAAGCGGATGCAGATATTACAAATATCAACGGTCAGGAAATCGGCGAGGCATTCAACAGCTACTACCCGAACGGTGAAACCGACAAGACCGTGGTGTGCTTTGAGATGCCCGACAGCGATGTGGAGTTGAACTCGACCAAAATCGTTGTTCCCGACCCGAAGCCCGAACCCAAACCCGAGCCCGAACCCGAAGCCCCCACCTACACCCTGACGGTGAAGGGCGGCACGTTCACCTACAACGGCGGCGAAGCCATGACCAGCGCCCGCGTGCCGGTGGATGCCGAGGTCAAGGTGACGCTGAACCAGAGCGCCGTGCCCGAGGGCATGGTGTTCGACCTGTGGGCCATGGATGAAGCCAGCCTGCTGGGCAACCCGGCGGTCGCCTACAACCAGGAGAGCTTTACCATCCCGGCAGGCACCGTGGCCAAGGACAGCATCGTGACCGTGGAAGCCCAGTACCGGGATGCCACCATCGAGAGCGAGCCCAGCATTCTGGGCACTGCCGCCATCATCGGCGTGGCCGGTGCAGGCACGGCGGTCATCGTGTGGCAGGGCTACCGCATCGGCATGGAGCTGTACGAGAAGTATTTCCAGCCCACGCCGGAAGAAACTGCGGCGGTCGAACCCACGCTTGAAAGTCAGATGACAGATCCGATTTCCTGAAAGCGGGCTCACCCTCTCAGTCTCGCTTTGCTCGACAGCCCAGGTTGTGGCTCCCAGCAGCTGCTTCGTGCAATTGCACTCGCACCTTGCTGGCCACTGCCCCAACAACTCCTCCCTCAATCCGCCACTGGCGGCGGTCGTCGTCGTTGCCCCCAAAGGGAGAGCTCTTGACAAACCGATATAAAAACAGCGCCGCCCCATCGTTTCCCGGTGGGGCGGCGCATTTTTGCGGTTCAATCCCGGCGCAAAGGCAGGGTAAGGGACATTTTCTGGTAGGCAATTCGGGGCGTGCCGTCCTCCACATGGATGATGCCGCACTTGGTAAAGCCGTTTTCTTCCAGCAGGTGCTGCATGATCTTGTTGTCGGCGTGGGTGTCGGCCCGCAGGCTCTCGCAGTGCT
>ERZ841116.1338-NODE-1338-length-12648-cov-58.469388_pt1 | contig 12648 bp, 7 predicted proteins | sample MGYA00519875_ERZ841116 | MGnify/ENA primary metagenome ERZ841116 (study PRJEB31850, sample SAMEA3708889) | human gut metagenome | biome: human gut; feature: human-associated habitat; material: faeces | place: China | collected 2014 ... | reverse complement strand
CGCGCAAGCCGGAAGTCAATTACGGCGACACGCTGGAAGGCGATCTTTCCCGCCGCGATTTCACCGTCAACGCGATGGCGTTGCGTGTTCCGGAACTCGAATTCGTCGATCCGTTCGGCGGTGCGAACGATTTGGCCAAAGGCGTGCTGCGTACCCCCGTCGATCCGCGGCAGTCGTTCGACGACGATCCGTTGCGCATGATGCGCGCCGTGCGTTTCGTGGCGCAGCTCGGCTTCCGCATCGAGCCGGAAACCGCCGAAGCGCTGTCCGACATGGTCGATCGCATCGAAATCGTCTCCGCCGAACGTGTGCGCGACGAACTGGTCAAGCTGCTGCTGTCCGATCGCCCGCGCGCCGGCATCGAAGCGTTGGTCGATTCCGGTCTTGCCGACATCGTGCTGCCGGAAATTCCCGCGCTGCAGCTGGAAATCGACGAGCACCATCGCCATAAGGACGTGTTCGAACACACCATGATCGTCATCGAACGCGCCGTCGCCCTCGAAACCGGTTCCGACGGTCCGGTGCCGGCCCCGGACCTGACGCTGCGTCTGGCGGCTCTGCTGCACGACATCGGCAAGCCGAAGACCCGTCGTTTCGAAGCGGGCGGCAAGGTGAGCTTCCACCGTCATGACGCCGTCGGCGCGAAGATGACGCGCAAGCGTTTGAAGGCACTGCATTTCGACCACCACATGGTCGAGGACGTCAGCGAGCTGGTCAACCTGCATCTGCGCTTCCACGGCTACGTGGAGGAGCCGTGGACGGATTCCGCGGTCCGCCGCTACGTCAAGGACGCTGGCCCGCTGTACGAGCGTCTGAACCGCCTTACGCGCGCCGACACGACCACGCAGAACAAGCGCAAGGCCATGATGTTCTCGGCGGCCATGGACGAGATGGAACAGCGTGTACGCGACCTGAAAGAAAAGGAAGACTTCGACGCGATCCGTCCTGACCTCAACGGCGACGAGATCATGCAGCTGCTAAGCATCGAACCAGGCCCGATGGTCGGCAAGGCGTACAAGCATATGCTGGAATACCGCCTCGATAACGGTCCGGTGGAGCGTGACGTGGCCGTTGCCGAGCTGGAACGCTGGTACAAGGAGCAGGGCGAATAGCGATTGACATGCGGTGGTTTCGCCGCATGCATGGAACAGTGTGCTTGGAACAGCTCGAATACGAAAACCCGCGTTCCCGATTGGGGGAGCGCGGGTTTTTCATATTGCCTATATCGATTTCGATTGGCGGTCAGCTTTGCGGATTCACCGCATCATGCTCGGGCGCCTTGGGCAGGTCGGTCATCTTGTCCACCGCGACGCAGCCCTGGATGCCGGTGATCGCCTTGCCTGCGGCGGGAACCTTCTTCGTATCCTGCAGATTGTCGAACGTGGCGCCCACGATGACGTCGATCAGCTGGTCCTGACGGTCGTCCATAACCAGCATGGCATCGGTGAAATTGCTTGCCACGGTGTACGCCTGATTCACGCCGTTCTTGCCGAAGACGATCATCGTGCGATCCACCTTCTTGGTGTAGTTGCCCGGCGTCTGGGGGTTGAACTCGCGGTTCTGCAACGCGTCGCTCACCGCCTTGGCGAAGCCGGAGAACTTCGTGCCGTTGAGCACACGCAGCGTGATGTTGCGATTCTCCACATACTTGGCCTTGTTGCCGTCGGCTTCCTTGATGGGGCACGGTGCCTGCTGGCCGTAGTTCGGCTGTACGGCGGCCGACTTGACGTTGCCCAGGCCTCCGACATGGAAAAAGAACAGCAGGGACACCACCATGGCGACCACCATGACGGCTCCGACGATGCTGAACACCGTCTTCTGACGGCGGCGAATGTACTCTTTGCGCGCGGCGCGCTCGTCGTTAGCCTGGGTCATTTACGAATTCCTTTTGAACAAACCAATTGCCATCAACTTTACTGTCATGCGGTGATATGTGTCATGCGGTGATATGCACAATCGGTCGGGCTGGGGCGTTCGTGGCGATGATGCGATCGACGCAACGGCTGTCCTGCCATGCCCGCTGCACGGCGTCCGCCGCATCCTCCGTCGGCACGAACGCGATGACGGACGGGCCGGAACCGGAGACGAACGCCTGGCTGGCTCCCGCACGCAAGGCTTCCTCGATCGCCTGTCCGCTACGCGGATGCAGGGAGACCGCCGCCTTCTGCAGGTGGTTCTCATCGCCATCGCCGGCACCGATCTGATCGAATGTGGCATACACTTCCGGCGTGCGCAGTTCCGCACGGTATGCGCCGACCAGCAGATGGCCGGTAAACCCACGTTCCGTAAGATCGCGTACGATATCGCCATCGTCATCAAGCTGTTCGATGCGTTCGCCGAAACCGGTGCCGCGCGCGTAACCGCCGGTCAGACAGAACGGCATGTCCGCGCCCAGCGTGGCCGCGACTTCCTGCAGGCGTTCGATCGGCCAATCGAGATCCCACAACGTGTTCAATGCCAGAATCGTCGCCGCCGCATCGGCGGAACCGCCGGCCATGCCCGCGCCGACGGGGATGCGCTTGTCGATGTTCAACGCCACGTCCGGCTCATGGCCGCTCGCTTCGGCCATGGCGAACAATGCCAGCACGGCGTGGTTGCGGCGCATATCGCTGCCGGAAGAGGCCAGGTCGCCCAGATACGCGCCCTCGAGATTCAGCGAGAAGCCGCTTCCCGGCGCTTTGCGCGTGGCGGTGACGGTGTCGTATACGCCGACCGCGCAATAGATGGTGTCGAGTTCATGACGGCCGCCCCATTCGGCATGCGACGGGCCCACATGCAGGGTCAGATTCGTTTTCGCCGGGCAGTCCACGCTCACGGCGTTGATGGTGGCCGTTCCGATGGCGGGCGAATCAATGGTGCTCATGACGCGAACACCTCATCCAATGCGCGTGCCAACGCCACGAATTCGTCGATGGTGAGCGTCTCGCCACGACGGGTCGGGTCGATGCCGGCCTTCTCGAACGCTTCGGACGGCACGATTTTCTTCAATGCGGCGTGCAGGGTCTTGCGGCGCTGCCCGAAAGCCGCGTCGATCAAACGGAACACGGTTTCGCGATCCACCACGGAATCGTCCGCATTGTCCGCGGCGGGGGTGTGACCGCCCGGGTAGCGCTTGAACAGCACCAGCGCGGAATCGACGTTCGGGGCCGGCCAGAACACGTTGCGGCCGATGACGCCCACGCGTTCCGCGGTGCCGTACCATGCGAGCTTCACGCTCGGCGTGCCGTAGATCTTCGAACCGGGCTTCTCGCTTAAACGGTCCGCCACTTCCTTCTGCACCATCACCAGGAAGGTGCCCAGATTGTCGAAACGTTCCAACAGGGTGAGCAGAATCGGCGTGGCCACGTTGTACGGCAGATTGGCCACCAGCGTGAAGGAATCGTCATCCTTGAAATCGGGCAGATTCTCCGGATTGACGGTAAGTGCGTCGCGGTTGACCACACGGAAGCGGTCCACGGCGTCCGGCATGAATTCGGCGATGGTTTTCGGCAGGCGTTCGGCGACCGGCGGGTCGATTTCCACAGCCGTCATCGTGGCGCCGGTTTCCAGAATCGCCAGCGTCAGCGAACCCAGTCCGGGACCGACTTCCAGCACATGGTCGTCGGCGGTCACGCCGGCCTCGCGCACGATGCGACGCACGGTTCCCGGATCAATCACGAAATTCTGCCCGAATTTCTTCGTCGGGCTGATACCCGCGTCGGCGGCGATGCGTCGGATGTCGGCCGCCCCCAGCAAATGGCCCTGCGTATGCTCGTTCACGTTTTCCGTCATTCCCTCTTCTGTCATTCCCTCATTATCCGTTCATGCCGGTACGAAAATCGTTGGCGATTAGCCGGATCAGTACCATCCGGTCTGTTCGGAGTGCTGCCACGCCGCGGACGGGCTGCCGTACCGCTGTGCGATGTAGCTCAGACCCCAGTCGATCTGCACGGCGGCATCGTCCTTCCAATTCGCGCCGAACGTGGCCATTTTGCTGCCCGGCAACGCTTGTGGAATACCGTATGCGCCCGAATACACGTTTTCCGCGCTCCAGCTCCATCCGGATTCGCGATTCCAGAGTTTGACCAGATCCGTCCAGTTCTGGCCGGTCCAGCCGCGCTGCGCCGCCGCGCCGGAAGCGTAGGCCTGTGCCTGTGCCGCGGAAGGATGGTACAAGCGGCAGCCTGCGGAAGGATTGCTCGGCTGCGGCGTGGGCTGCGGTTTGGGCTGGGGTGTGGGGGTCGGCTGCGGTGCAGGGGTTGGTGTGGGGGTCGGTGCCGGATCGTCCTTCTTGGTGTTGTTGGAATTGTTATTCGAGTTGTTGTTCGAATTGTTCTTATCCGAGGAATCCGACTTGTTCGAATCGGTTTTGTCGGAATCGGACTTGTTCGAATCGGACTTATTGTCGTTTTTATTCGAGTCGTTCTTACCCGAGTCGTTCTTGCCGTCGTCCGTCTTGCCGGAATCGCCGTTATCGCCGTTGCTGTTGCCGTTGCCGCTGTTGTCGGATTTGTCGGACTTGTCGGTATCGTCCGTAGTTTTTTCCGGTCCGACCGCAATGACTTTGTCGATGGCGATTTTCGTGGTCTTCTCTCCGGTCAGCGTCTCGCTTTCCTTCACGCCATCCACGTAGGTGACGGCGTACGTCTGCTGGATTTCGCCGTTTTCGCCTTCCTGCCGTACCGTGACTTCGCCCGGCTGCAGGTTCGGGTCGATGATGGTCTGCGTGCCGAACGGCACTTCCTTCGTGCGGGTCTCCTCACCATGCGTCACGCGGCGGACGCGCAGAATGGTCGTCTTGCCGTCCTTTTCGACACTGACGCGATCCTCCTTGCCCAACGTGATGCCTTTGGCGTCAAGAATGGAGGCAGCGGGCAGCTTGCCGTTCGGCGCCACCGAGCTTTTCCCGTCCGAGATGACGGTGACGGGCCCCTTCTGGTTGATGATGAGACCGCCGGTGAGCTTGTTGTAGACGTTGCTGATATTGACGGTGATTTTCGCCGCTTCGGTTTCGTTTTGGTTGAAGAAGTCCAGCAACTGCTCGGCGCTGGACGCGACCGTCCAGAACGGCACTTCCTGGCCGTCGATGGTGATGGTGGTCTGGTACGCGCTCTGCACGTTCACCACATCATGGTTCTTCAGCATGCTGGTCGGGCTGGTCGATTCCACCAGGTCGTGCGTTTTGACTTTCACGCCCTGCTCCTGCAGCAGACGGTCCACGCTCATCGCATATGTAGTCACCGTGGTGGTCTCCCCATTGACGGTCAACGCCACGGATTTGCGCGCGCCCACACCAAACGCCAACGCCGAAGTCAAAGTCAATGAGGCCACGCATGCCATGACGCGGACACGACGAAGCGTCACGAATCTCCGAGGGGTCCACCTTCTCGTCATTTATCCTCTTTTCAGCGCTGCCTACAACGCCGTTATTGTAACGGCTCAGCTGGAACGGTCGCCGTGCTTCCCGATGGTTTTATCCATACCGCCACATTTTTGAAAGCAGGTGCGAAAAGCGAAAAATAAAAAGGGGGCAGGAGAGAAGGGGATGTCCTGCCCCCGGTCGGACGAGACAGGTTGGGGGACGCCTCGTCCGCTTTGCCAGAAGTCTCAAGTTGGGGGAAGACTTCTGGAGCACTTACCCATGGTAAGAGGTCCAAGCCCGTCATACGGGTTCGAGCCTCCTGTCGGGATCGAACCGACGACCTGCCGCTTACAAGGCGGCCGCTCTGGCCATCTGAGCTAAGGAGGCATGTCCTCTTTTGCTATGAAAACAACAGAGGAACGATGAATAGCATAACCAGCGCTTCCACCGCAGTCAACTTAGCATTGCGGGTTGAGACGCGCCGGCTGCCCGTAAGGGGTTATTCGCCCGTGGTGACGGGAATCGGCCCCTTCTTGGCTCCGATGGACGGCATCTTGCCGGCAACGCCGACTTCGCTGTCCTTCAGGCCGATCGATTCCAACAGACCGTCCTTAACCGTCGTCTGGGCGGTGGTCAGCTGGTCCATATCCCAATACTTGCCGTTGATGATCACGGTCGGCGTGGTCATGCTGCCCTTGTAGCTGCCGGACTGATGCCACAGTTCGGAACGCTTCGGCGTGTAAGTGTCGATCGCATCAAGCCATTCCTGATAATCGCGGCCAAACGCCTTGTCCGCAACATCCTTGGAAACACCCGCGGCGATCATCTGCTCCTTGATCTTGGCGTCGCTCACCGACTTGTATGCGGAGCCTTCCTCCGGCTGGAAATCCTCGGCGTAGACCTTCTCTAGGAAGGAGATCAGATGGTTCGGGTCGCTGTCATGCTCGGCCAGGTAGATGGCCGCGTTCGCCGCGCGACTGGAATACTCGTCGGTGGACCAACGGTCCATGAACGCCATGAAATGCAGGTCCAGATTGATCTGGCCGGCATCGACCATCTTCTGCAGGTCGGCGTCCAACTGGCGGTGCAGGTTGCCGCAGCCCGGGCACAGGAAATCCATGTAGAGCTCGACGGTCGGCGCGCCCTCCACAGTCTTGCCGTAGCCGTTCTTGGAAATCAGCAGGCCGCCCTTCTTATCGACGAGCTTCGGAGTGTTCTTCACTTTCTGCAACGCCGTGTACGCTTCCTGCACGGTTTCGGTGGAAGTCTTCGTTTCGGCCTTCTTATGCATGTTGTGGTACACGGTGAACGCGCCGATCGCCACCAGAATCACCAGCACCGCCACCACGATGCCGCCGATGATCGTCTGCTGCTTGCGTTCCTTCTCCATCTGCTCGGCGCGCGCCTTCATCGCCGCGGCCTCAGCGGCCCTACGCTCGGCGCGGCTGGTACGCTTCTGCGCATCCTTGCTGTTCTGGGCCATCGATATTCCTTTCGACCTCACGTTGTTATGCTGGGCACCATACTAGCGATGCCTTGCTATCGATTCGCCGGGAATTCCGTATTGCCTTGCGATTGCGTCGGCAGCTCGCTCAAGTGGCGCAGATACGGCTGTTTACGCAGTGCGCCGCCGCCCAATCGCAGTACGATCGCGCCCGGAGCGGCCACGGCCACAAGCCAGCCGATCGCGCAGAACGCAGCCTGCGCCAGCCCGCTTTCGGAAAGCGGACCGCCAAGCAGCGTCGGCATCGGAATCGTCAATCCAAATATCCACGTATCCATCACGGCATACGGAAGCTGCAGCACGACCGTGGTGAGCGACAAACCCAGCGCGGCCACGGCCAACATGATCAGCGTCCGCACGATGGCGACGCCGAAGCCCTTCACGATGTGCCAGGGCAGTCCCGCCAATCGCAGCAGCCAGTCGGAACTTTTCTTCTCGCCGCCACGTTTGCCTTCGCGCTCGAGCTGCGCCTCCGTGTTGAATCCGATGGTGGCCAGCGCACAGGCGAACAGCAACGCGGCTGCCATCGCCGTCCACAGTGAGAACAGTCCGCAGACGGCCACGGGAATCGCCATCAGCGCGCAGGGGAGCATGCCCCGGCCCAACATCGCGCCACGCTTCACATCGGCGGGATTGGGTGCTTCCGCAACGTTCGGCCCATCCATACCGGGTACCGGCGGGAATGACATTGCGGGCGATTGCTGCGCCGCGGCCACCGTGGCCTGCGGTATGACGGACGGTGGCTGCCGCATGGCGATGCGTTGCAACGCGGGTTTGATGGTCGGGTCGACTTGCGTCGGCGCTTCCGCTGGATTCCATGCGTTCTGGGCCGGCAGCATTTGTGTTGACGGCATGGATTGCGGCATTACCTGCGTGCCTGTCGGCATCGCCCGCGTGCCTTGCGATTGCGGCATCGTGCGCGTGCTGTCCACGTTGGGAAGTGCGTCGGAAAGCACGCTGGTCTCGGCATCGTCAACAGGTGCGATCACCTGCGTTGCGCTCGCGTCGGATTGGCTGGTCACTTGTTTCCCGATTACTTGAGTTGCGCTCACATCGGGCTGCTCGATCGCCTGCGTTGCTTCGCTGAGCCTTGGCATCGTGCGCGTGCCGATGGCGTTTTCGCCGGTTATATCGTCCTGCAATCGCCATAACGTGCGCGGATTGTCGGGCGATTCAACAAAAGGGGGCATCGCCTCCGTATCGCCATCCGCTGCGCCACCATTGTCGGCCGCAACCCACGCCTGCGGATTCAACGCATCCACGGCGATCGCCTGCAGCAAATCGTCCGGCGTGCACCGCTTCGTCCGATCCGGATTAAGCGCCGAACGGAACGCGGCCATCGTGCCCGCAGGAAGTCCCGCAAGATTGGCGCTGCCTGCCGCCGCACGTTCCAACACGGTCATCATCGGCTTCGTGCCGAACACCGGCTCACCCGTAGCGGCGAACGCCAATACGCTCGCCACCGACCACCAATCGGTCATTTCATCCGATTCCGCGCCATCAATGATTTCCGGCGCGATGAACCCCGGCGTGCCCATCACCAGACCGGTACGCGTCACATGGCTTTCGCCTTCGCCCATAGCGATGCCGAAATCCACCAATACCGGGCCGGTGCTCGACACCATCACATTCGTCGGCTTGATATCGCGGTGCACGATGCCGGACGCATGCACGGCACGCACCGCCTCAATCAGCTTGCGTGCCAGCCGTTCCAAATCGTCGCCCACATATCGGCCATTGACGCGCACATCCTCACGCAGATTCTTGCCTTCGATCAACTCGGTCACAATAAAAGCCAACGCGTCGTCAAGTTCCATATCCACAATGCCGCACACGCCCGGATGCCGCACCTTCTGCAACGCCATCGCCTCCCTGCGCAGGCGCTCGCGTGCGGTCAACTCGTCGCGCTGCTGCTGCGGGGAATCGTCGTCGGAGAGGGAATCACGCAAAATCTTCATCGCATATTGATGGCCGCCATCGTCCCGCACACGCCATACCGAGCCCATGGCACCCGAACCAAGCCGGGAAATCAACGTGTAGCCGCCAACCAGGCTGCCTGCTTCCAGATTCAATGCGCTTAAGTCGCTCATACTTCCATCGTACTTGGCGTGCAGATTATGCACGCGAATTGACAGGCTGGGGAAAACGCCATGTGCCGCACGTTGAAGTCTGATGAAATCGAATCATCGACATGAAGAAGTGTCTTCACTTGCCGCACGCATCTGCAGCCACTTCACCGAAACCATGAGATGCGGGGCAGTGTTGAATGGTTTCGCGGTTCCGATAAAGGCATCGGAGCCTACGTGTCGTTTGGTTATGAGAATCAAGGAGGAGGCAGACCATGCTGCAAATCAACATGGCTGATGTCATGAACGTCATCGGTTCATTGACACCATATCTGATTGCGATCGGCGTGCTGTTCGTGCTCGCGCTGATCATCACCTTCGCCGTCAACAAGAAGACGGTCAAGGACGTGGCGACCCGTAAGATCGTCCATTCCGAATCCTGGCTGGTGGCGCTGGTAGGCATCGTCGTGGCCGTGTCCATGATGTTGACCGGCCCGCTTTCCACGTTGCTCAACAATGCGACCATCACCAAGTACACGCTGTCCGACGCCACGGTTTCCAAGGCCAACGAGCTGGCCAAGGATGTGCAGTCGGAGGCCGTCACCCTGCTGAAGAATGACGATTCCAACCTGCCGCTGTCCGGCAAGAAGGTCAACGTGTTCGGCTGGGGCTCCACCAACCCCGTCTACGGCGGCACCGGCTCCGGCTCCATGTCGAAGCAGTACAAGACCGTCTCCCTGCTTGACGGCATGAAGCAGGCTGGCCTGAAGACCAATACGGAGCTGAGCAAGCTGTACACGGACTACCGCAAGGATCGTCCTGAGGTCGGCATGTTCGCTCAGGATTGGACCCTGCCCGAGGTGCCGGCCAAGCAGTACTCCGACAAGCTGGTCTCCGACGCGAAGGATTTCTCGGACGAGGCCGTGGTCGTGCTGACCCGTGTCGGCGGCGAGGGCGCGGACCTGCCGACGGACATGAAGGCGAAGGGTATCACCTACAAGAACAACTCCAAGGATTATGACGACTTCCAGAAGGGTGAGAGCTTCCTTCAGTTGTCGAAGACCGAGCGTGACATGATCGACCTGGTCACTAGCAACTTCAAGAAGGTGACGCTCGTCTACAACGGCGCGAACACGTTCCAGTTCGATTTCCTCAACGACTATCCGCAGATCCAGTCCGTCGTGTGGTGCCCGCCGGCTGGCCAGACCGGTTTCTCCGCCCTTGGTGAGGTGCTTGCCGGTGAGACCAACCCGTCCGGCAAGACCTCCGACACCTTCCTCAAGGATCTGACCAAGTCGGTGTCCTATAACAACTTCGGCAAGTTCGAATACACCAATATGGCAGACAAGGCAGCCAAGTACAAGGGTTTCACGGGTGACGACGTCACTGCCATTCCGGGCTTTGTCAACTACTCCGAAGGCATCTATGTGGGCTACAAGTTCTATGAGACCGCTTCGGACGAAGGCCTGATCAATTACGATGACACTGTCGCGTTCCCGTTCGGCTACGGCCTGTCCTACACCTCGTTCGATCAGAAGCTCGACAGCGTGAAGTACAAGGGTGGCAAGGTGACCGTCACCGCCACCGTGACCAACACCGGCGATAAGGCCGGCAAGGACGTGGTCGAGGTCTACTACAACCCGCCGTACACCGACGGCGGCATCGAGAAGGCGTCCAAGAACCTGGCCGGCTTCGAGAAGACCAAGGAACTGCAGCCGGGCGAGTCCCAGAAGGTCACCGTCAAGTTCGATGACGACGACATGGCGTCCTACGACTACAAGGGCGCGAAGGCGTACGTGCTGGAGAAGGGCGATTACGACATCTCCATCCAGTCCGATTCGCACCACGTGATCGATCACAAGGCGATCACCGTGAAGGACACCGTCACCTACGATTCCGATTCGAACACCCACAATGGCGACAAGACCGTGGCCACGAACCAGTTCGATGATGTGGCGGGCGATGTGACGTACCTGTCCCGCGCCGACCACTTCGCGAACTACAAGGAGGCCACCGCCGCCCCGACCAACTTCAAGATGTCCGACAAGGCCAAGGAAACCTTCTACAACAACTCGAACTACGATCCGAAGAAGTTCGACAAGGATTCCGACAAGATGCCGACCACCGGTGCCAAGAACGGTCTGAAGCTGTCCGATATGTACGGCAAGGACTATGACGACGCCGATTGGGACAAGCTGCTCGACCAGCTCACCTTCGACGATATGGACAACCTCATCGCCAATGGTGGCTATGGCACCCAGGCTGTGAAGTCCGTCGGCAAGATCCAGTTGACCGATGCGGACGGCCCGGCATCGCTGAATAACAACTTCACCGGCGTTGGCTCCATCGGCTTCCCGGCTTCCACGGCATTCGCCTGCACTTGGAACAAGGATCTCGCCAAGCAGTTCGGTGAGATGATCGGCGACATGGCCCACGACATGCACGTGGCTGGCTGGTACGCACCGGCCATGAACATCCACCGCAACGCGTTCTCCGGCCGTACCTTCGAGTACTTCTCCGAGGATTCGCTGCTCTCCGGCGTGATGGCATCCAGCGAGATCTCCGGTGCCAAGTCCAAGGGCGTGTACTCCTTCATGAAGCACTTCGCTCTGAATGACCAGGAGACCAAGCGTACGGAAATGCTGTGCACGTGGACGAACGAGCAGGCCATGCGTGAGATCTATCTGAAGCCGTTCGAGATGAGCGTGAAGGAAGGCGGCGCCCAGGCCGTGATGAGCTCCTTCAACTACATCGGCAACACCTATGCCGGCGCCGACAGCGCGCTGCTGCAGACCGTGCTGCGCGGCGAGTGGGGCTTCAAGGGCTTCGTCCTGACCGACTACTTCGGCGGCTACGGCTACCAGAACGCCGATCAGGAAGTGCGTGCGGGCAACGATTCGATGCTTGCCACCACCAAGATCACCAACCACATCACCGATAAGTCCGCCACTTCCGTGAAGGCCATGCGTCAGGCCGCGCACAACATCCTGTACACGGCCGCCAACAGTTGGCAGTACGCGAATGGCGAGCCGAAGGTCGCCACCCCGATCTGGAAGACCGCCATGTACGTGGCTTGGGGCGTGGTTGCGGTGCTCGTGATCGGTCTGGAGTTCCTGACCATCAAGCGCTACCTGAGCCGCAAGAAGGCCGTCGCCACGATTGAGCCGGCTGCAGAGCCCGCTCAGGCCGAGTGATTGGCTGATAACTGAAAACCAATAATTGAATACCAAGCCGGGGGTCTCCGTGGAATATGGAGCCTCCCGGCTTTTGTATCTCATTGCCTTCGTTCGGATCCGTGTGCTGCTTTTTCTTGGCGCTGTATTTCCTGATATTGCATTGGTGCGGTTGTCAGGCTATGGATCTCATATCGCGTTCATAGCGCAGATGGCTGCATTGTTCGCGTCTTCGCTTCATCCGCATTTGGCTTTGCGATTCCGACACGCCGTGTGTTGTTGTTTTCGCGTTCACCTGGCCGTGGTTTTAGCGTCCTATGATGGTGTCATCGACGGTTTCAGGTCGCGTTTGGCTCGTTTTCGACACGCCGATAAAACGTTGGATTTCCAACGGTTTCACGCTTCGTCATGCCCGTCGGGTTGCGCGTTTGCGGGTTCTCGTGTAAGTTTATCTCTTGCTGCTCAGCACGGCGGCCTCGCTCCTTGAGTTTGGGGCGGTCTGCTGGTGCGGTGGTGGTTTGAGAACTCAAGAGCGTATTTGTACTACTTCTTTATAGTCAATGA
>ERZ841116.1322-NODE-1322-length-12801-cov-10.330143_pt1 | contig 12801 bp, 2 predicted proteins | sample MGYA00519875_ERZ841116 | MGnify/ENA primary metagenome ERZ841116 (study PRJEB31850, sample SAMEA3708889) | human gut metagenome | biome: human gut; feature: human-associated habitat; material: faeces | place: China | collected 2014 ... | reverse complement strand
AAGTGCCTCGCCTGCGGGTTAATTCCTACCATCATCAGCTGATTAAAAAAGTTGGTAAGGGACTAAAGGTTAATGCATTAGCGCAGGATGGCGTCTATGAGGGAATTGAAAACGAAACGGGAACGGTGCTTGGTGTCCAGTGGCATCCTGAAATGCTGCGCGCTCACCAAGCAGAAATGAACCGGCTGTTTGACTATCTGATCAAATGCGCCAACGGGAAAGGCAGGGATGAACATGCAGAATAAGACTGACAAACTGGGCTTTTGGTCAATTGTCTTATTGGCAATCAATTCAATTATCGGTTCCGGAATCTTTTTGACGCCAGGTTCGGTCGTGGCCATGGTGGGAACCAAGGCGCCACTGGTCTATCTGATCGCGGCGGTCTTTGCGGCAATGCTGGCCTTGACGTTTGCCGCGGCAGCCAAGTACGTTACCAAAAGCGGTGCGGCTTATTCCTATGCTAAGGCAGCCTATGGCGAGAACATGGGCTTTTACATGGGCGTCGTGCGGTTCTTTTCGGCCAGCGTTGCCTGGGGCGTGATGGGGGTTGGCGTGATCAAGAGTACGCTTTCCATTTTTGGTGCTGACTCAACCAGCTTTAAAAACATTACCTGGGGCTTTGTTGTCTTAATGGCGATTATTTTACTGATCAATTTCTTTGGGCAGCGCTTCTTAACCTGGGTCAGCAACCTGGCAACCATCGGCAAACTGTTGGCGCTGGGCTTGATCATCGTTGCGGGGATCATTGTCTTTTTAAAAACCGGCGTCAGTCATTTTCACGATCTGGACGCGCTTAAAGCCGCCAATGGACAGCCTTTGATTCCCAAGCTCACGACTTCTGGCTTGGTGATGGCAGTTATTGCCGCCTTTTATGCTTTTACCGGTTTTGAGAGCGTGGCAAGCGGCTCTGAAGACACGAAGGATCCGCAAAAGAATCTGCCCCGGGCCATTCCATTAGCAATTATGGTCATCGCACTGGTTTATATCGGTACGATTTTGGTGGCGATGGCAATCAATCCGGCTGCAATTGTCAAAACTAAACAGGTCGTAGCCATTACCGCGATTTTTCAAGCTCGCTGGCTGCGCGTCTTGATTGAACTGGGCGCGCTGATTTCAATGTTCGGAATTAATGTTGCTGCTTCGTTTCACACGCCGCGGGTTTTAGAGGCCATGGCCAAAGAGCATCAGGCACCGCAATGGCTGGCCAAGCGAACCAGGCATGACTTTCCGGTTTATCCGTTTATAATTACGCTGGCTTTGGCAATCTTTATCCCAATGGCTTTTCAGTACAACATGACGGCAATTATCGTACTAAGTGCCATGGTGCGGTTCTTTGAGTTTATCGTGATTCCATTGGGCGTGATTCGTTTTTATCGGGGAGCCAATGTTGAACCGGTGCTTACAGCAGAACGGAACTGGCTGACGGATGTATTGCTGCCGGTGTTGTCGGTTGCCTTTACGATCTTTTTGCTGTTCAAGTTTGACTGGGTCGGTGAGTTTGGTATCAGTACTGCCCAAGGTATCGTGCCCAATTGGTTTGCAATCATCGGCATGGCAGTTGGGTTCGTAATTTTGCCAGCCGGACTCTTTATGATGCTTCGCCATGAAAAAAGTTAATTATCTGATGAGACCCAGCGGACTGGCTGGGTCTTTTTTATATCCGCTTCAGTCGACAAATACAGGTGCTTGGCAGCGGTGAGAATTAGCGATCGGTAATCAATCCTTGCTTCAAGAAAATTATCCAAAAAATTCTGCATAAAACGTCTGGTAGCAAATCGGTTACCTACTTTTCGCAAAAAATTACTGCATAGTAGGTAAAAATCAGTGTATATCGAGTTAGGGTTGCTTAACTTTACCTACAATTAGCAGAAAAAAGCTCAACAGTAGGTAATTTTAGTTTCCGCTGCCATTGAAATTTAATTTTCTGCACAAAGTCAGTTTTGCTACCACCCAAGCTGCCATTAATTATCCTGCTGCCGGGATGACGTGATGATGAGTTGGCTGATGTAGCCTAGGCGACCAATAACATTATGAATTAGGCGGCAACGTTAAAATTGTTAATTAGATCCTCGGTAAAGCAACCTCATTTTTAGATGGCGGTAAAGTGGTTACGGCCAATAAAACTTTGCAAAAAGAGTCGGTATTAGGAATTATGAAAAAAATGTCATCTGTTTATAAAATGATATTTATTTTTTTATAAACAATTATTTGTAAGCGCTTAATAAAAAGGCGTAATGGCTGAGAAAAAGCAAAAATTTAAAGTTTAATCCTCTGTTTATCTGCGCTATCTTTAGAGTAAGAAGGAGATTGTTTATATACTTTTTCTTAAAAATAGTCGGATTGCAATTGAATAGGCTTAAGGATAGCAGAGAGTGTTTTTGCAATCCAAAAGTGAATGGGGGAAGTCAATATGCATGATGAAAAAATACATTACAAAATGTACAAAGATGGTAAGCAATGGGCTTTTGCAGCGATCGTGACGTTTACTTTTACGATTGTGCCCATGACGATGATGACGAATCATGCGGCCGCGGCTAGTGTTGAGGAGCCAGCCGTTAATCTGCAGACTGAAGCAACCGAGTCAAGCAGCAGTGTCGTTACTTTGTCAGCTAGTGCAGCAGTCAGCCATTCCGCTGCCGCAACTACTAATCCGCAATCCAATGCGACAACGGTAAAAAGCCAGACTAATGTTGCAAGCCAGGCTGTATCAGCTTCGGCATCAACGACCGTAAGCCAGCCCGCATCCGTAACTCGCACGGCTGCAACAGTGGCTGGACAAACTGCATCCAAATCAGCTGAATCAGCATCAGCGGCCACTCCGATTTCGACCGTGGCGACACAAGATCGAACAGCATCGAATCAAAAATCAGCCGCATTGAGTCAGACGACCGCAAGCACAGCGACAGCGGCTGTCAGTGACAGTGAGTCCTCTGCCAAGACGGTTACGCTAGACCTAAAGGCATTTGCACCAGCCACAGCCAGTGTGGATGAAATTGGCAGCAGTCTGGCTGCTAATGGGCTTAGTGATCAGGCAGCAACTTTCTCGGTTAAGGACCCTGAATATCCAAGCTCAATGTACGTTGATCCTGATACCAACCACTACACCTTCTTTTGGGCCACCAGCCGCAATAATCGAAATGGCAGGACTGGTGAGTATAACATTGTCTTGTCAACGGATCGTTCCGGCAGCGGGATCTTATACGTAACGATCCTTGATTCTACCAATAAAAAAGTCCTTAATGAATATACGATTAATGAAGATGACTATGAATATTACGTTGCAACAAGTAAGGATTCATGGTCAAGAGTATATCTGGGCCGCATCTATAATGACCATTATTCAGGCGTCATTCGTAATCCCTATGATTCTAGTACATACTACAACTGGAGCCCGCGTTTTAACGTCAACCAAGGGGGCGCAGTTTCTGACAGTAACTACTACACGATTCTTAGTTTTATGATTCCTAAGCTGGTTACGCAAACCACGTCCTATGTTGACGACAGCAGTAATCAGATCGCTCAAAGTTACGTTCAGCAAGGATTAAGCGGTCAAGTCTACACCACGACTGGCGGCAAGGTCGTCAATGGCTATTATGAAACCGTACCAAGCAACAGCAGTGGCTACATGTCCGAATTTGGCAAGATTAATGATACATACACCAAAGACTGGCACAGCGGCGATAAGGTCATCTTTACTCAAACCGGTGCTGATGGAACGATGCGCGCAGACTACTACTATAACAATCATCTGCGTGGTTCCTACACGTTGACGCCAAGCGGAGCAGGATCGTCAGTTACCGTCGAATCTGGCAGTGGCGGTAATATAACAATCTACAACATCTATATCCCGCAGACGCGCAACGTGCAGTATGTCTACAAGAAACTGGGCAGCCTGGTTATTGATTCAACTGACGTGGCGTTTGATGCTGCCAAAAAGACCAAGACACAGTATGCCAACGATCCTGATGACGCAACCAGCGCGGCTGATGTCACGTTGCCAAAGATTACGGGCTTCGTACCGTTCATCAATGGCATTGAGGTTACGGATTATACCTTTAATCCAACCAAATACATAACTTCTTTGGATCAAGACATTAACGTTGTCTATCGGGCCAAGCAAAAAGCTAAGATCGATTTCATTGATCAAGACAAAGGCAATCAAGTCATCTCAACCAGTGGCACGCTGACGGACTATGATGGTCAGCCGATCAACTTCTCAACGGCTGATCAGCTTAAGCAGCTGGTCTATGATGCCAAGACGAATCCAAATGGCAAGTACGATCTGGTCAACGACGGCTTTCCAGCTGGCGCCACTTATGACAGCAATGCCAATGCAGATCAGGTCTATCAGGTCGTCTTAAAGCATCATCATGAAACCGTTGATGGCAAGACGGATCCAGCCAATGGTCAAAAAACGGTCAAGCGCACGATCGACTACTACTACCAAGGTGATGGCAAGGCCGCTCAATCGGTTGAACAAGGCTTAACGTTTACGCGAACCGGTGATCGTGACCGCGTAACCGGTGAAACGATTTGGGAGGATTGGAGCAAGGTCGCTGCCCAAAACGTTGAGCAAAAAGACTCGCCAAAGATCAATGGCTATACAGCTGATAAACTGACGGTGGCTGGCGCGACGATCAAGGCAACGGACAAAGACTCGACCGTGACGGTAACCTACGTGCCAAATAAACAGGCGGTCAAGGTTATCTATCATGACGATACGACCAATCAAGATCTGGCCGTTAAGGAATTCTCCGGTAATTCCGGGGCTGACAGTGGCCGAAACACGAAGGCCGCGATTGCTGAATACGTCAAGCAGCACCTCAAATTGGTCAGTGATGATACGAACGGTCAAAACATCATCTTTGACAAGGACGATCAAAATGATCAGACCTATGTCGTTCATTTCGTTCATGAAACCGAAGCCGTCAAGCGAACCAAGACCGTTACTGAAACTATTGAACACCACAAGGCCATTAAGCAGCTGGATGGCACGACTAAATATGTCGACGTCAAAGATAAGCTGCCAGTCTACTATGATACGCTGACCTTCAATGAATCGGGGGTGCATGACCTGTATACCGATCAGACGACCTGGAACGGCGACTGGACACCAACGCAGACTTTTAAGACCGTTGTTTCGCCAACGCTTGCCGGCTACACGCCTGACGTGGCTCAAGTCGATGCCGTAGCGATTACGGTTACTGATGCCAACTATGGCCAGTCGCTAAACGTTCACCATGACATTATCTATGTCGGCAAGAGTCAGATCCTGGTAGTCAACTATATTGACGACACAACGCCTAAAGTTCTTGAACACTGGACGGGAACCGGTCAATCAGGTCAGACGCTGGACTACACGACCGCAGCAACGATCAACAAGTATCTAGGGCAGCATTATGTCTTGGTATCGGATGCCACTAACGGAAAGCAACCAGTCTTGGATGAGGACGATATCAGCAACAACCAGGTTCTGGAGGTTCATCTGAAGCATCAGACGACAAGTACCAGTCGGCCGATGAAAGTCACCCAAGAAATCAAGTATGTCTACAAGGGTGATGCCAACCATCAAGACGGCACACTGGTTGATCAGAGTCTGCTGAAGCAAGCCAACCCGCTGACCAGAGAGCTTGTCTTTGAACAGGATGGCGTAACTGATAACGTCACTAATACAACGACCTGGAATCAAGACTGGAAACAGACCAAATCATTTAAGGCAGTTACCACGCCAAATCTGAAGGGCTATTCCGTTTCTGTCGATGAGGTTCCGGCTCAAAGCGTGACGATCGATGCCTCAACGTTTGATCAAAAGGGCAAGACCTATTCGTTTACGGTCAACTACACGCCGCTCAAGCAGACCGCGCTGATCAAATATATCGATGGCTCAGATAACGATAAAGTGCTGGAGACCGACACGCAAACCGGGCTTTCCAATCAAAAACTGGACTACACGAGCATTCGCAATCAGATCTTGGCCAAGTATGCCAACTACGAGGTTGCTTCTGATGAAACGGAAAATGGGATCGTCTTTAATGATGATGCCGGCCAAGATCAGATCTTTAAAATCGTCTTAAAGCACAAGACGGCAGCAGTAACGCGTTCAGTTGAAGTTAAGCAGATCATTCACTTTAAGTTCAGCGATAACCATCAGCAGCCTTGGGACCAGACCAGCACGCTGACGTTTACGCAAAATGGGGTCAAGGATCTGGTAACCAACCAGACTGATTGGGACAGCGGCTACTCTGAGGACCAGTATTTTGACGAAGTAACAGCCAAACCGATCGCCGGCTACACGCCAGATATCCAGACGCTGGCTTCACGTAAGATTACCGTTACCAATGACAACTTTGTCGATGGCCAGTTTGAAGGAACGATCACCTATTCGCCAAACCGGCAGTACATTTCAGTCTCATATATTGACGATACCACGGGCAAGCAGCTGGCAAACAAAGTCTTAAACGGCTATTCAAATACCAGCGCCAACTACAGCACGACTGAAACGATCAATAGCTATCTTGGCCAAGGTTATGAGCTGGTTTCTGATTCAACCAATGGAGCAGCTGAGCTGAAATTCGATGCTACTGATGATCCTTATGACCAGGTCTATGCCGTTCATCTAAAGCATGGCCATGAAGATACACAACGGACTAAGACAGTCGTTGAAGAAATCAAGTATCAATACGAAAACGGCAAATCGGTACAAGATCCGTACCACAAAGAGCTCACGTTTACGCAGAAAGGGCAGTTAGACAAGGTCACCAAGGCAACGGACTGGAACGGTACCTGGTCAGCTGCTCAGACGCTGGCAAAGGTTGATTCACCAAAGATTACTGGCTATCACTATGACTATGCCGGCGAACCGGAACATAGGATCACCATTACCAACGACAACTATGATAAGGATTTAAACATCTATCGGACGGTTACCTACTTTGCCGACTCGCAAAACGTCGCGATCGTCTACATTGACAAAAAAACCAATAATGAGATCGCTGCTGAGTCTTTGGAAGGCAAGACGGGCAATCAGCAGCAATACGATGCCGATGCGTTTATTCAAAAGAAGCTAAAGAACTACCAAAACTACACGATTGTTGAGGATGAAACGCAAAACGGCATCACATTCCCAGCTGATGGCCAGTTGAAGGTCTACCATGTCTACCTTGGTCATAAGACTGAAATTGTTTCTCGAACCGCAAACGTCAAGCAGATTATTCACTACCAGTCGACTGATGGACGCAAGCTGGCAGAGGATACGATCAACAAGCAGGCCAGCCAAACTGGAACGCATGACCTGGTTGACGACACAACGGTTTGGGGTGAATGGACGCAGGCTGATTTTGATGCGGTTCAGGCACCGATGATCGCTGGCTACACTGACCCTAACCCTGATCAGATTGTTGGCGAGTCATCAGCGGTTACCAACGACAACTGGCAGCAGGATAATACGCTGGAGCATACGATTCTCTACACGCCTAAATTGCAGACGGCGACGATCACCTTTATTGATGACGATGCTAAAGACGCAAGCGATCAGCATATGGCAACCGTGACTCTGAACGGCTACTCCAACGAAGACAGCGGCTACAATACCAGTTCGGCAATCGCCAGCTATGAACAGATTGGCTACGTTAAGTTCAGTGATGGCACTAATGGTCAAAATGTGATCTTTGATGCTAATGATGCTGCCGACCAAAGCTTTGTGGTTCACTTCAAGCACGGCAAGAAATCGACTTCGCACGATGTCACCTACCAGCGGGTTATCACTTATATCTATGGCAATGGTGGCAAGGCGGGCCAAAATGTCTTTGCTCCCGATACGCAGACACTTAAGTTTACACAGAATGGGATTCAGGATCTCGTCAACAAGCAGGTTGCCTGGGACAAGATTGACGCGCAAAGCTTTAAAGAAGTGCCTTCGCAAAAGATCGCAGGCTACGTCTATGACAAGGCAGTCGTGCCAGCTTCTGAGATCAGCCCGGCTGATAGTGATTTTGCCCAAAAAACGGTGGTCATTAATGAGACCGTAACCTACACGGCCCAGCCGCAAAAAGCCAAGATCTACTTTATCGATGGCACGACGCCAACTGGTCACCAGCTGCTTTTTAAGGAACTGGGTGGCTTGTCGGACATGAACAGCGGCTACACGACGACCGACATGATCAAAGGTCTTGAACAGCTGCATTATCAATTGCTTACCGATGAAACGAACGGTCAAGAGATCGTCTTTGATCATAATGATGAAGATCAAGTCTACTATGTCTACTTTGGCCATGAAACTGAAAAGGACTCGCGCACTAAGACCGTTACCGAAACCATTGATTACGTAAAAGATGGCGCCGTGCTTAGCGATCAGCGGGTAGAAAAAGAAATAAACTTCACTCAAAATGGGGTCAAGGATCTGGTTAACAATATCGTTGACTGGAACGGCACGTGGACGCCAACTCAGAAATTTGCTGCCGTACCTTCACTAACGATTAAAGGTTACAAAGCAGTTCCTGGTCAGGTTGATGAGATTGCCATTACGGTAAATAATGACAACTACAACCAGGATCTAAACGTCTACAAGCAGGTTGTCTACACTGCCAACCCGCAGTCAGCCTACATTGAATACTTCGATCAGGATACTGGGACCATCATTGGCGAAAAGAATCTGACTGGCTTTAGCAATCAATTAAGCGACTATTCGACGGTCAATGTGATTAAAGCTTGGGCAGCCAAGGGTTATGATTTAGTCAAAGATGAGACGGGCGGCCAGCCAATCCGGTTTGATGATGACGATAACGTTTCGCAAAGCTTTGTCGTCTACCTCAAGCATCGTCATGCAGCAGTTAACCGGTCAGTTAAGGTTCAGCGGGTCGTGCACTACGTCTTTCGGGATGGACCAAAGCAGGGGCAAATGGCGGCATCTGACTATCATGACCCAGCTGCCGATTTGACCTTTGAACAAACCGGTGATGAGGATCTGGTCACGCATACGATCGTTTATGATGCCACATACAAGAAGCAGGCCCAATTTGGCGAACTGATCCTGACGCACGGAGCAGACTATGACGCCATTGCCGAATTGATTCCAGGCTATCATCTGAACGTCAACACGCTTAGTCCTAAGACGGTCGTTATTGATGCTGATACGTTTGACAAGGCCAGTGACGGGGTCTTCACGGTTGCCGATACGGTCTACTACATTATCGACAACCAACTGGCTAACATCAATTACGTCGATGATGATCTTGATGAAAAAGTCGTCACGATTGATCAGACAACCGGTCAGTCTGGGGCCAAGAGCAGCTATGACTCGGCTAAGACTTTGGGACAGCTTCTCTATGATAAACAGACCAACCCGACCGGCCAATACGATCTAGTCAGTGACGGCACAAAAGATGGCATTGTTTTTGACTTGGATGACCAGGTTGATCAGACGTTTGTCGTTCATTTGAAGCATCATATTCTAAAACAGGCGGCCAACCGTGAAAAGACCATCAAGCAGACGGTGCTCTATAAATACGCGGATGGCACGCAGGCGGCTGATCCATACTCTGGAAAGGACATGACGTTTAAGCAGACTGGCGACCTGGACATGGTTACCGGCGCGATTGACTGGAATGGTGCCTGGATGACTGACGAACGGCAAGGTAAGTTTGACGATGTTACCTCACCGACGATCAAAGGCTACACGCCAGACGTGACGGTTCTGTCGCACAGTTCGCTGACTATGGACAACGACAAGTATGACGCGCCAATCGATCTGCTGGACATCGTAACCTATAGTCCAAATGATCAGACGGCAATCATCAAATATGTCGACATCGATAATGGCGGCTCATTGGTTGCCTACGATGAAGCAAAGGGCAAGACCAATGAGCAGATTAATTACGACACTAAAGATCAGCTCAGCAAACTGGTCTACGATGAGCAGACCAACCCAACCGGCAAGTACGTTTTGGTCAGTGATGGCTTTGCCCAGGCATTAGCCGCCGCGCAAGCCCAAGGACAACAGCTGCGGTTTGACAATGATGATCAAAATTACCAGCTGTTTACGATCTATCTGCGTCACCATTACAGCAGTGTTGATCCGGACACTGATCCGGCCAGCGGCATTCGCAAGGTTTCTCAGATCATCCACTATGTCTACCAAGACAGCCAGCAGCCGGCCGCCAACGATAACGTGCAGGTACTGACTTTTAAACGGGTTGGCTACCAAGATGACGTGACGGGCAAGGTGTACTGGCCGCTTTGGGAAACCGTGGCATCACAAAAGACGGTTGCCGTTGCTTCACCGACAATCAAGGGCTATACGCCAGTCAATAGTCAGACTGAGATTGGCGCAAATGAGATCGCGGCCGTTCAAAAAGATGATGTCGTGATCTATGTCAACTACGCCGCTGATCCGCGACAAGCAAGAATCAATTACGTTGATCAAGATACTGGTCAGACGATTCAAAGCGATAAGGTTGATGGCGTAACCGATGCCAAGATTGACTACAGCACGGCTGATCAGATCAAGCAGCTGATCAATAAAGGCTACGTTTTGGTCAGTGACGAGTTTACTCAGGCTCAAGACGCAGGAAAGGCAGTCTTTGATCGGGATGGCAATGCTTTGCAGACGTTCACCGTTACGCTCAAGCATGGCACGCAGGTAATCGATCCCAACCATCCGGATCCTGACAATCCAATTTTGCCGGAAACTCCAATTAATCCTGCCGATCCAACCGGTCCAGTTTGGCCAGCCAAGGATCAGTATGACCACACGACGCGGGCTATCGTACATTATCAAGATGCATCCGGCAACTCATTAGCACCAGACAGCATTCAGACGGCACGGTGGACGCGGACGATTACGGTTGACAAGGTGACAGGACAGATCATTGCCGCCACGGACTGGACGAGTGATCCGACTGAATACGCGACAGTCAGTTCACCAGCAATTGACGGCTACACGCCTGATCAGACGACGGTTGCATTTGAGATGACGCCAGCCGACCAAGTCAAGACGGTGCTCTACGCTAAGAACGCCGTGCCGGTTGAACCAGAACAGCCAGCTGAACCAAGTCAACCAGCTGAACCAAGCGAAATCGTTCAGCCAAGCATCGTACGTGATTCGCAGTCAATGCAGACGTCAGCTGAATCGCCAACTGCCAAGACGACGATGAAGCAGCTGCCGCAGACTGGCAATGACAATGATAATGACGCGTCATGGAGCATTATGGGGCTGTTGACGTCATTGCTGGGCATGCTAGGTCTAGCAGGACTCTTTAAGAAGAAGCATGATCGCGGCTAATATTGAATCATAAAGGAAAAGGCTCGCTTAAGGCGGGTCTTTTTTGGTACTCTGATTTGAGATGCTTGGCGAAGTTGGCTAACTAGGTTTTAGCTTCAAATAGCGTCTAGTTTGGAGCGAGCAGGATAGTGTGATTTTGCGGGAGGTTCGATGGGAAGAAACGACAATGCCAGCTTTTAATGTCTTTTTTCATGCGGTGGATTGTAGTTTTGAGGACTTTCAATGCTGTCGAGCTGTTCTGATAGTCCTGATCGCGCAGATTGCTTTGGGTTAATTGAAACGTTGATCAAGCTGCAGCATACCGACCGCAGAAGGGAGCCAGCTGCGGTTATTATGCAAAGAAATCTTGCATAAAACATATGACGAGAAAATCATTACCTATTTTTTCAAAAAGCTGCTGTAAGTAGGTAAAGTTAAGCTAAATATACAATTACCTACTATTGGCTCAAAATCAGCGAATAGTAGGTAGTTGCAGATCCGCAGCCAGTTAAAAACTGATTTTCTTTACAAAGTCAGCAGGCAGATAGTCGTAAAACCGCTGTCAGACTTATGATTTTTGAGTAAACGGATATTGCCATAACTCAGTAACAAAAGCAGTCGATATCGCTGAGCGGCCAATGTCTAAGGTTAGAAAAATCATTAAAAACGCAGCGCGATGATGAGCAAAATGGGGATGTCCGATACCCTTGAAAATTGATTTGGATCCTGTCTACAGGCAAACAAAACGGGAATATCCGGTGCCATAAAATCGTGACTAGCAAAAAAGACCATCTTCAAATAGCTGAAGATGGCCTTTTTCATTGTGGCTTAGGATGGAAAACAGGGGAAAGTGGATTATTTTTTGACCAGTTCAGGGTCGTTTTTGCCGGGATTCAATTCGACGATCTTACCGGTCTGCGCATAAACGATCCATTCAGCAACGTTGACGATATGGTCGCCGACGCGTTCCAATTGACGACTGATGATCAGGTAGACGTCAGAGGCTTTTAGCTGCTGCTTGTCTTTGACCTGCTGACTCAAAACCAGTTGCCGCAGCTGCAGGTAGAGCCGGTCAACCTTGATGTCTTCGCTGGCAATGGCATAGGCAGCGTCACTGTCATCATTGACATAGGCCTCATCAACCTTGTCCAGCATCTGACGCACTTGGTAGGTCAGTTGTTGAATCAGCTTTTCAGCGGCAGTAAAGGTTGGCTTGTCAGACATGCGCAGCGTTTGACGAGCAATGCGGATCGCGGCATCGCCAATTCGCTCCATGTCAGAACTAGCCTTTAGAATTGACATGGTTTCACGAAAATCAGAGGCCATGGGATTTTTGCGAATCAAGACGTCAAAAACGTTCTTTTCCAGTTCGACCTCAGTTTGATTGACTTGCTGATCCTTGGAAATTACCTGTTTGGCTAGGATCATATCATGTTCCAGAAAGGATTTGGTTGCTTGGTGAATCTGCGAGCTGACCAGTGTCCCCATAGCAACGAACTGCTTTTTTACCTTTAAGATTTCTGCTAGATTTTGATCTCCCATTA
>ERZ841116.1320-NODE-1320-length-12846-cov-17.009772_pt1 | contig 12846 bp, 7 predicted proteins | sample MGYA00519875_ERZ841116 | MGnify/ENA primary metagenome ERZ841116 (study PRJEB31850, sample SAMEA3708889) | human gut metagenome | biome: human gut; feature: human-associated habitat; material: faeces | place: China | collected 2014 ... | reverse complement strand
AGCTTGAGCAGCTTGCATTTCTTCATTAGATGGTAAACGACCAGTTTGACGATAATAAGCAAACTCCTCTGGAGTTACTTCACGACCATTTATTTTATAACGACGATTTTCTGTGGAATAACCACCCATGTTACCCATCAATTGATTAAATAAATCATTCATGCTGCTAAATTCATTACCAAAGTTATTGAAATTGTTGTTCATATATATTACCTCACTTATGTATCACTACATTTAACTATTTGACTAATATTGTTTTTACTGGGTTTCTCAACCCTCTGACATAATAATAACCCTATAAAGTCAAAAAGTCAATAGGTCAAAAAAGAAAATTTTTGATTATTTTTTGACTTTTTATTTGAACAATATATTTTGAGGGCTAAAACATAGATAAATACTGGATTTATAGAAGGTCATAAAATTTGAACCTTTGAGTTATTTATATAAAAAACAAAAGACCATTCGATGAATGGTCTTTTATTAACAATATTACTTTGATTTTTTGTATTCTGCTCTAAATCCATCACGAAGTACAGCATAACGTAACAAATTCCTTATGAAAGATTGTACATTAGAGTCATTCCACTCTAGCAGACGAGAATTATTTAGACGACCAAGATATATTTCATCACCATGAACAAGCTCAGGCGCACGGTCCTTAATATATGCAATAACATCAGCTCTTTTAGCCGCTCCACCTTTACCTCTTGTTAAAGAACCGTTATGTGTAATATCTACTATATTAGTAAGCGGATTATATCGACAACATCGATCTAAATTTAATTGAAGAGAATGATGTCTCGATTCTTTATTCGCTATAGATATATTAAGTTGAGTAGAGCCTGTTCTATTCCCCCAGTGTGGATCATTTTCAGTATGTATAGTTCCACAAATACTAATACCAAGCACTTCATCTTTATTCATATGGTCTTTTGCAATAAATAAGCGAGACCAAACCTGATAATTGCCACCGCCACTATTACCAAAGTGTGGCATACTTACATAGCAATCCTCTGTTACACCTATATTTTTTAATACATCATTCTTTTTAATTTCCTTATGCAAAATTAAATTAATTAGGTTTAAAGCAACCCCTCTGATATATTTAGGCGTATATTCACTAATGTCCCCATGCTCTGCAAATGCCTCTTGAAACTCATCAGACATAAGTTCTTCATATTTATATGCCTCAAAGGGTTCTGGCTCGACAAAAGAAATTTCTTTTATTAAAAGCGACTCTAATAAAGGAATATCCTTAACTTCATGATAGGCCCCATCATTATAATAATATATAATTGCCTCCACACCATTAACCAGCATAATATAATCAGCACTAAGTATTTCTCTATATCCTGATGCCTGATTAAATACTTCATCACCTAGCACGTTAATATGAGGCGCCTTACATTCTATAATCATCAATACATCTGTACACTCATCATCACGGTAGACAACAATATCTGCTCTTCCACGTAATCCCTTTTTAGTATGTGCCATTGATTCTTCTACAAAAATCCGATTAATAGGTATTCCTAATTCTTGTTGCAAGAATACAATTGTTTTTTGGCGAACACACTCCTCCGGTGTCGCAGCTAACAAAAAACAACGTATTGGATCATATATACAGTCTCCATCCCGTTGAAATTTTTCAAGTTCTATCTTATCAAAAATCTCTTCTATATACTTCATAATAGATTATCTCCTCAAATCATTTACTTGTTCTCAACAACTATAAATTTATAGATATTACTTCCTTTTATATTTTGCACGCACTTCATCACGAAGTATTCCATATCGAAGTAAATTATTTATAAAGTTTTGAACATCAAAATACTCCCATTCCAACAACCTAGAATTATCTATACTACCAAGATATACTTTATTCTCTCTAATTAAATCTGGTGCTTTATCCTTTACATAATCTATAACAACTTGGTGTTTCATAGATCCACCTCTACCAAACGATAGGGCTCCATTATGTGTAACAGTTATCATATTGGTAACTGGATTATACTCACAAAATTTATCCAGATCTAATTGTAAAGTGTGATGTTTATTTTTCTTGTTTGTTATTGATACATTTAACTGTGTATTATAATAACCAATCATACTAAGACCCCAAATTAAGTCTTTATTCTTATTATCTTTAGCGATAAACAAACGAGTCAACTCTTGATAGTTATAACCAGCACTATTTCCAAACCTAGTTCTTTTTACACCAAAATCCTCTGACACACCTATCCCAATTAAATCATCATGATTAATAGCAGTTTTTAGTAAAATTAAATTTAAGAAATTAAGTGCAAATAATTTTATATCATGGTATGTAGAATCACCTAAATAATTTTCTTTTTGGAATGCACGTTGAAGGTCCTTTGACAAAATATCATGATAACTATATGATTTTATCGGCAATGCTCGAGCATACTCTACTTCATCATTTAAAAGTTCTCTATAAGAAGGAATACCTTCAATTTCTATAGCAAGTCCAGAATTATATTTATACATTATAATCTGATGCCCATTAATCAGCATATAATAATCAGCATTAAGAATTTTAAGATATCCTTCTGCCTGCTCACGTACTATATAACAAGATACATCCACCTCAGGGGCCTTACATTCGATTACTAAAAGTGCATCTTTTTTCTTATCATCCCTATAAACAACTATATCTGCTCTTCCCCGTTTTCCTCTTTTCACATGAGCCATAGACTCTTCAACGCTAATCCTCTCAAGTGGCACTCCTAAGTCGCTCTGTAAAAAAAGAATTGTTTTTTGCCGTACCACCTCTTCTGGTGTGCATTGGACAAATATATTTCGTATAGGATCAGCAAAGGATGTTCCTCCTGGTTTATATTTCTGTAATCTGATATTTTTAAATATCTTTTCTATATTCTCCACAATATAAATCCCCTTATAACAGCTGTTTGAAATTCATTATTCCTTCATTTTTAACATTATATCATACATAAATATTAGTAGTCTTATAAAGGGATACTACAGTTAAAAGGAAAAAGGTTCCGTATTTCAGTTGCGGCTTATCGGCCACCAACTTCCTACGGAACCTTTTTCCTTTACGATATCGGATAACACTACAAGAATGTTATAACGAAATCATCATTTTAATTACTATATTTAGTTATTAACCTTTAGTTGCTAGTAAACTATTAACCATAGCTTTCAACGATTCGATTTCAGCTTGTTGTTTATCCAATACTTCTTTTTGTCTACTATTCTCTTGTTTCAAAGAGGTCATTTCATCCTGCATCACATAAATGGAGCTGATTGGACCGCCTTTGTAGCGTTCTGGTACAGCTTTTTTAGCATCGCTGTTACCAAACTTGTGAGTATAGCCGGCATTGATCATATTATGACGTCCACCTACGGAAACACCCACGTTGAACATTGTATCTTCATTAGTATAATGAGCAAGACCTAATGCTGCTGCACTCTTACCACGATAGTTACCATATCCGGCCATCACTTGAGTTGGCTCTAATGGATCATATTGAATTGGTTTCAACGCTGACATAGCCGCCGCATGAGCGCCTACTCGTTGTGTTTCGGTTTCAACATTAGCAATTGCATTAGCAAGCTGAGCATTAGATTTTTTCAATTGACCAAGGTTAACTGCATCTGTATCTGCTGTACCAGCTGCAACGCCCTTGATTTGATTGTTGCCATTATTCAAGCCTTCAGTAGTCAAAGACACTGTACCAGCATTTGGATTTTGCGGATTAGCAGGTGTGATAGTCACGCCAGAGCCATTTACAACAGAGGTATTTCCTGCTGCATCTTTGCTCTTAATAGTGTCACCTTTCATAACAGTGGATCCGCCATTATCGTCCTTCACTTCTACACTGGACAAACCATTTAAATCTTTAGCTAATTGTACTTGTAACTTGCCGTCTTTTGCATTAACGCCGATATTGTTATCAGTCAATTTCGCTGCGTCAGCACCACCAACAATTTCGAGTTTTTCATTCAATGTCTTATCGATAACTGTATTTCCGTTATCGCCAGCGAAATGTAAACCATCGTTCATTGTTGCTACGGTTTCTTTAACAGAATTGCCGTTAGCGTCTTTCGTTTCATAAACGATACGATCTTTACCAGCACCAGTACCTGTCAAGCCGTCAGCACCTTTAGCCGCTGTAATAGATGCATTCGCACCATCTTTACCGCGTACGCCCATAGTGCCGTCAGCACCGTTCAATACAACGCCCGGTTTATCATTTGCTACATCGCCTACGGATACACTTTCAAGACCTGTCATATTCTTATTCAAGGAATACGTGAAAGTAGTACCTGTTTGGTCAATAGTGAGATTGTCACCAGCACGGAATTCTACTTCCGTTTTATCGCCAACCTTAGTCGCTGCATTATTGCCTGTCGCTTGGCCTGTACCTGTAGCACTGCTCTTCGCCAACCAACCGAAGTCCGCTACCTTATCTTCTACGGCCATCACACGAGTATCTACCGCTTGGATTTGGTCTTCTGTCGCTGCTTGACCGCTCACAGGAGCCTGCCCACGAGTCCATGTCTTATTGGATAAACTATTCACAGTACCTTTGTTGTCCTTGTTAACAGTTACATCTCCCGCTTTGAGGTCTTTACCTTCTACAGTACCTTCGGATGTAATATTGCCTTTAGTCTTAACAGTACCACCTGCACCATCAAGCACAATATTATCATTTCCTAAGTTAACTTTATTTGCCAACTTGATATCGTAATTCGTATGACCGTCAGCAGGATCTACAGTTTCTTCTAGTACCAAATTCGGAGTTTCTGTATCTTTCTTATTAACAGATACTGTCGTTTTGGATGCTGCAGCCGCTTTCTTCACATCACCGATGTTTGCCGCATTCGTATCAACATCACCGCCGCTCGCTACATTGGAGATAACTTTACCACCATTGTTTAAGCCTTTATCGGTAAGAGATATTTCGTTAGCACCTGGATTAATGGTCATGCCTTTAGGACCGTATTGAGTTGTATTCGTACCGTCTGTCACAGTCGTGCCTGCACCACTGATTGTGGATACTGCATTACCGTTTTTGAATTGAGCGCTAGTCAAGTCATTCAATTCTTTAGACAATTGCACGTGCAACTTACCGTCTTTCGCATTAACACCGATATTGTTATCGGACAATTTCGCTGCGTCAGCACCGCCAACAACTTCTAGCTTCTGATTCAATGTCTTATTAATAACTTCAGGATTATTATCGCCACCGAATTGCAAACCGTCTTTTAATGTTGCTACCTGTTCTTCAGTACCAGTTGCATTAGTATAAACAATGCGATCCGCTTGGTCTGTTTCACCTACATGAGCATCACCTTTTCCAGTCTTAATAGTTGCCTTTGCACCATCCAGATTTGTAAGACCTAAACTAGTCATATCAGAGATCTCTTTATTTAAGGAGAATGTAATATCTCTACCAGTTTGATTTACATTTAGGTTATTACCTGCTTTAAAAGTCACTGTATCAGAACCTGTTACAGTACTTGTGGAGTCACCAGAATGAGTTCCGCCATCAGCAGCAGTAGCGATATTCCATGTTGCCAAAGTCTTAACCTTTTGTTCGCCTTCCGGTGTAAGATTATCTAACTTATTTGTTGCAGCATTATTGATTTTAGCCTTTGTATCATCATTGATATCAACAGTTACAACCCCATCTGCAGCAGTTGTAGCAGTCGTCATAGTACCGTTTTTAAAGTTCAAACCTTTCTTTAATGTAACGGTCTTATCTGCACCATCATTATCCTTATAAGTTAGGATAGTAGATTCTGCTACCTTAGTTGGATCGATACCAATTTTGTAAGTTGCTGTATCTTTGTCCGCACTAAGCTCCGGTGTCACAGTAATCGGACCATTAGGATCCGCTGCTGCCATTGTAACTGCTTTAACAGCCTCTTGTTTAACTGCTTTTTCTGTCACGGTTACTGTTACATCATCACCAGCTGCAGAAGTCGTTACAAGGCCTGCACCTTTTACATTAAACTTCACATCACCTGTACTTAAGGATTTTTCTGTTGTATTACCTGTATCTCCACCTAAGGAAATCTTACGAGCCAAGGCTGCCGTATTAGTTGCAATGTTCTGCGTATTGATTGCAATATTACCTTTATTTGTGGCAATTTCTGTAGCATTTTTCGTGATATTGTCCGCATTCTTTGCAATATTATCCTTGTTCTTATCGATATTAGCCTTATTCGTAGCAATATCATCTTTATTTGTTGCTACTTGTGTATCAACGGCTTTCAATTGATCTTCTGTTGCCGCACGACCACTAACAGGAGTAGTAGTACCAGGTGTCCAGGACGTATTAGTAAGCCCTTCTACCGCAGGTGTTGTCACCTTTGTCGTAGCTGTTACAGTATTAAAGTTTACATCATTTTTAGTCGCTACAGTAAATGTCTTGCCATTTTGAGTAATAGCGATATTAGAGCCATCATTAAATGTAACGGTATCTCCACCTGTTACTGTTTCAGCATTACTGTTATTAGCCTTTACATTCCATGCGGACAAGCTCTTAACCTTTTGTTCACCATCTGATGTAAGATTATCTAGCTTATTTGTTGCGGCATTATTAATTTTAGCCTTTGTATCATCATTGATATCAACCGTTACTACTCCATCTGCAGCAGTAGTAGCAGTCGTCATAGTACCGTTTTTAAAGTTCAAACCTTTCTTTAATGTAACGGTCTTATCTGCACCATCATTATCCTTATAGGTCAAGTTAGTAGTCTCAGCCACTTTAGTTGGATCAATACCAACTTTGTAAGTTGCTGTATCTTTGTCCGCGCTAAGCTCAGGTGTCACAGTAATCGCACCATTAGGATCCGCTGCTGCCATTGTAACCGCTTTAACAGCTTCTTGTTTAACTGCTTTTTCAGACACAGTTACGGTTACATCTTTACCAGATGCAGTAGTTTTAGCAAGACCAGCACCTTTAATATTTAAAATACTATTAGCAAGATTAACATCACCTGTGCCGGTATCTCCAGCTACTTTCAAATTCACACTCTTTAACTGTGCCACATTTACAGCATCTGTATCAGCTGTACCAGCAGCCACACCTGTAATTTGACGTGTATTCGTCTCATTACCTACAGCAAAGGCACCTAAAGTAGATGTCAATGCTTTACCGGATAAAGCACCATATTTATCGGTTCTAGAGTCGTTTACATTATAGCCTGCTACACCACTAGCTGTGCTCGATTTAGACTGTGAACCTACAGCTACACCATTCGCTACAGTAACAGTTGCACCAGTACCTAAAGCAGCCCCTTTAGTAGCAGCAGTTGTTGTAGATGCATCCGGACCTATAGCCAAAGAATCAGTCGCTTCTGCACCTTTATTAGATTTATTCCCAACCAAATCAGATTTAATAGAAATATATTTAGATAAAGTCTTCTCAGCTATTGCATATAACTGAGAGCCATTCACCGCATCTGTAGAAGTTGCACTGACAATACCAGGAGCTACATTTTTAAGCTGACGTTCATAACCAGGAGCACCAAAGGATACAACGTCACCAGGCAACACATTTTCACCACCGGCCCAGTTAACCGTATCTCCATTACTCATAGTATAGCTTGTTTGTGCCACACCCGCTGCATCAGTATTAGCACCACCACCGATTGCAATGGAGTTATCCCGATTAGCTTTTGCACCGGCACCAATAGCGATAGCGTTAACTACATTACCAGCCTTACCATCTAGGCGAGTAGCGGAATCCGCCCCCATGCCAAGAGAAAGACCCAAGTCACCAGCTTTAGTTTTCATCCCAATGGCAGTCCCTGCATGACTAGCTGTAGCGGTGATATATTGAGGCAATTGAATATTCGCCAAATCAATAGATGCCTGTCTCAATGTCCCCGTTTTAGCTTGTCCTGTGTTAATATCTGTATAAGTTACAGTTCTAGCGAATGCGACCTCTACGTCATCACCACCGACTACAATAGAAGAATCCCCACTAGCTACAGTATTACCGCCGATAGCAATAGATTGAGAACCCGTCGCTTTAGCACCACTATCATCAGAAGCTCCACCAATAGCAATTGCCTGATCTTCTGTTGCTCGAGAATGTCCACCGATAGAAACACTATTATTACCACTAGCAATAATCCCAGAGCCAATACCAATTGCCCTATACCCATCAACTGAAGAAGTTCTAAATTGACTGCTTGTCCCTATAACTATACTAGACATATTACTTGTAGTTGCATACTGACCGATTTTAATAGAGCCTTTGTCTGTTAGCTCCGATGGTAAAGTCGCCCCCATAACATGAGCTGCACCACCAGTTACCGCCAACACAGCAAAAACACTAGTCAATACAGCCTTTTTAGCACTATAATTATTTGCTATCTCAGACACAACTACATAACACTCTTTGCTTTTACTCCAAATCACCTTGAAAATCTTATTCATGAAACACTCCTATTACAACTATAACCTAGATATCCATTTATAAAACCTCATACATGCATATGAAAGCTTATAATTAACCATAATATTAATAATTATATAAGATTTTCAATATAACAATCAAGATAATTTCATTTTCCATTCATGCTTTATCATCATATAATAATCCAGTATTTACAGTATTATTTTAATTCTATTTTAGACTTTTGCCATCTTATAAGTACATTATTTTACTCATCCATACATTAGTTTATGAAATTTTATTCATTTTTAATGCAGATTTATCTTTTTACAGTTTTTTTATATGTAACTATGCTAAAAACGCAAACAAAAACGGATAGCTCATTACGAACTATCCGCTTATTTCTTTGGTGATTCAGGAGGGATTCAAACCCCCGACCCACGGCTTAGAAGTATTAAATAGTTATTTATATACACTCTATATGCTTTTTTCCGTATATAGAATATATGAATATAGTATATAAATAATATAAATCTTCTGTTTTTCTAAATATCTATATTTTATTACAACACAAACTACATTAAAAAATATTCCTAAATCCATTATTAATAGAGTTTATAGCAATATCCCTTGATATATTTGCTCTTTCAAATATAGATAAATATATCAATATCATAATATGAGTATAGATAGCTTCTCCCCCGTTCCAATTCATCTTCTGATGTGCAGTTCTATTTCTCATTTCAATAAATTGCTTAATATGTTTATAAAATATCTCGTCTGTAAAATTAGGAGTCCAATGGTGCTTTTTAATAACAAGTTCTAATCCATCTTTATGTAAATCATATAATGCTTTAATTTTCTCTCTAAGTGATGGACTATAATTTTTTAACGTAGCTCCAATAATATTTCTAGCCTTTTCTTTTAATAAATCGTCAGTATCAACCGAATCAACGAATGTATTTATTTGTTTAGCTAAATCTCTGGATTTTATTTTCAAGTCATTATTCTCTTTTTGCTTACACCCTCCTAGTTTATACTCGATTTCAATTGCAGAACAAATATCAACGATTTGAGTATACTTGATAAACTCTCGCTCTTTTAAATTATCAGGCAAAAAAAGTAAATTAGGCATTTCATCATCATTATTTAACAATTTAAATAGCTCGACTATTCTATCACCTATATCATCTAGCTTTAATACATCTTGGATTGTCAGTATATCTGAATGCTCAGATGAGGAATCACCATATAGACTAACATTTGCAAAATCTTTATAATACTCCTGTCCGTCAATACTATCTTTTGTTAATAATTTAACCTTAAACAGATTAGTAGACATGCGAGTTAAAAAAGTTATTAAATTTCTAATATAACCATAATACTTTAGTAAGTCATCAAATTGCTTTTCTTGATCAAATTCTATTCTAAGCTTAGATTTAATATTTTTAGGCAAGTCAACTATCTTGCCTAAAGACATAACATAATGTGTATCTATTGTTTTAATTAGTCGAAATTGATCTTCATTTAACTCAATATCATAGTTATTAGTATAAGTATTAGGATCTGTATATTGTATACCATAAGGCTCTCTAGTATAATCAATCGCTTTATCTGGCGGATATACTAAATTAATATCTCCACCTATAAATTCTATACCATAAAAACCATTTTGTTTCTTACAAGAAGAATCAATATATTCTATAATTACTGGACTAAAAAAATTAATAGCCCCTATATCTATTCCACTTCCAAACCTATAGCCCCCCCTTAATCGACGAGCAATATGTATAACTTTATTATCTGATGTTATTCCCGAAAGCCATTCAATTCGATCGTTCTCATCTGTTTGTTCTGCCCATTGACGTAACTTACGTTTACTATCTTGATCTTGTTCCGGAATTAAAGTAACAACAAAATCTTCCACCATGAACGAACAAGAAACCTCAATACTCTTTATATTTATAATTCCAAAAATACATTTAGCCATATTTATCCCTATTTTATTTAATACCACTAAATTAATAAACCTTTTATTGCTTAATTGTAGAATAAAATTGAACAACTAAAAAATCCATAGTAAACCTTGTATTATGATTTAAGTGACCAAACATAATCTAACCGAGGTAATCACTATGGACTATATTAATCATAACACGACATTACGTATAAACATGAACTAGGAAAATCAATAGAACTTCGTGATGCTACGATTGAAACTCGAGAAGAGTTTGGTCATTGGGAAATAGACACTGTTCATGGAGCAAAAGATAAAACAGATGATGTATTAATTTCTTTAATAAAACGAAAAAGGAGATTATATGTGGCGTTACGTTGTCCGTCAGCACGTGCCGGTGATGTAAAAGAAACACTGAAACGTGGTTAAGTACGTTTAGAAGCAATGTGAGGTTAGGATTGTTATGTAAGACGATAACCGCTGATAATGGTTTAGAATTTGCGGATATATCTGATTTTGAAAATAAGATATTATCTATCTATTTTGCAAGGCCCTATTCAGCTTGGGAACGAGGCTCTAACGAAAGACATAACGGTTCACTTCGCCGTTTTATTCCGAAAGGCAAACGAATAGAAAGTAGCTCAGAACATACACTACGCCGAACTCTTCACTGGTGTAATAACTTATCACGTAAGATATTACATTACAAAACACCACAAGAAGTCTTTTTTAGAAGAAGTTAATAAAATAGTGGATTTAGATACTGTTCAATTTCATATTGCAATTTAAGGTTTTATATCAATATTAAAACAACTAGGCTTAAAACATATAACATTTCATGATCTTCGTCATACCCATGCTACACTTCTACTATCTCAGAAAATAAATCCTAAAATTGTTCAAGAAAGACTTGGACACTCAACAATTACTTTAACATTAGATACCTATTCACACTTAGTCCCTGATATACAAAAAAAAGCAATTAAGGCATTAGATAATTTAGGTATTTAAAAAGGAAGTTAGCTATAAAGCATAGCTAACTTCTCTCCTTAATTATTATCAATCCATTTTTCCATACTTGTATTTATAACATTTCCTTCATAATAAGAAGAATATTGTTCCCAATCATAATATGAACTCAATAGTGATTGATTATGCTCATTTAAATTAGAATATATCACATTTGTAACAATAATATTCTTCCGGCCATCTCTCCCTGCCTTATTTGCTAAATGACAAGCATTATTTACGACATTTCCCATCCAGACAACATCATTAATTGAACTTCCCTTATAACCTGCTTGAATCATTAATGTCCTACCATCATCAATACCAATTCCAATCGAAATTGGTTGATATTTTTTTTTAATTAATTTCAAATTCAACATATTTACTAAACTATTTAAACTATACGCAACATAAAATACAGAATCAATATCTTTCTTGTTAGGTGTTTCAAAGATTCCCCAAACACAATCACCATGAATGCTCACTTCTTTACATTGATTAATTGAAGAGATTAATGCCACACACTCAGATATAAAACTTCGATATATTTTAGCAAGTGTTGGTCTTTGGCAAGCCTCTATTAATTTCGATGAGCCCACAATATCAATAAATAAAGCTGTAACATTAACATAATACCCATTATTATAAGTCAATGAATCTCTAGAAGGCACTACATTACCTTTATCTTCATAATTGGAATTATTAGAATCTAATATTTCCTGAATTCGCCCCGCACTCTTTTCAATGTTATAAACCACATGACTCTTTACTTCCATATAATACTCCCCCTTAGATTGAAAAATAGCCAAATCCTAAAAGAATTAATATAAACATAACTCCGAATCCCATATATTTCATACCTTCAGAATAATACATAAATTTTTGATTACATATATCTGCACATATATAAATTTGCATACTAAGATCATCTCTTAATTCTTCTTCTCCCAAAGACTTTATATTAGAGCTATATACATCTATATCATAATTTACTATATCACCAAAATATAAATTTGATTTATAGTCTGAAGGACATTGATATTTTTTATTATTCAATCGAGCATTTAAAACCTGCCAAAAATAAAATATTCCCATAGCAAAGATTAACCATGCGACAACAGTAAAAAGCAAATAAACTCTTGCAAAACATAAATTTTCACTATAAAAAAATATTGTCCAAATCTGGATAATTTTAGCAATTGAATCACTCGTAAAAAGAACGGTAAATATAACGCCTATCAAAGCAAGAATTGTAGTTGTTTTGGTATCACAATTTTTTATCCACTCCTGATTTTGTTCTAAAACCCAACAAAGCCTTTCTATTGAAATTTCATTTGATTTATTCATTTATTGTTCTCCGAACATAATAACTATATATATTAAGTATACTAAATTACCAAAAAAACTGCAGAAAAAGTATAAATAAGCGGATAGCTCATTACGAGCTATCCGCTTATTTCTTTGGTGATCCAGGAGGGATTC
>ERZ841116.1299-NODE-1299-length-13043-cov-3.404989_pt1 | contig 13043 bp, 10 predicted proteins | sample MGYA00519875_ERZ841116 | MGnify/ENA primary metagenome ERZ841116 (study PRJEB31850, sample SAMEA3708889) | human gut metagenome | biome: human gut; feature: human-associated habitat; material: faeces | place: China | collected 2014 ... | reverse complement strand
CCAAGAGAAAACAGTACAAAAAGAACCGGAATCAGTAACTTTTCTGCCCCTTTTGCCTTGCGGATCAGTCCGACCAGTCCCGCTTCGATGGCTCCTGTCCGGATCATGATACCGAACGCACCACCAACTACCAGCAAAAATGCAATGATCTGAATCGCAGAATCGCTGACAATTCCATTAAACATGTAATTAAAGAAACCGCTTTCGCCGTCACCGCTGAATAAGGCAACCCCTTCTGTGACTGCTTTTCCCGCATCGTCTGTCAGATACTGGAAACTTCCATCTTTAATTACCGTACGGGTCTTCTCCACCCCGTTCATCATGTACGTAACATCCTGTGTTTCGTAGTAGCCCTTCGGAACAAAGAACGTAACGATCGCAGCAAGGACAACCACAAAGAAAATAATAATGTAAGTGTCCGGAACGCTAAACCCTTTGTTAAATGATTTCAGGCCTTCTCCTTTTTTCTTGCTCATACTTGAGTATCCCTCCATTTTTTCTACATCCCATAAACGAGTCAACACACCCTCCGCGAGTTTGGCGCATTGGGCGACATTCTCCACCTTTCCACGCAAGCGTGGACTCTGGCTCGTTGTTTGCGTAAATGACATGCAGAGATGATTGTAACATATAACTGAAAAAAAAGGAAGAGATTACAGACCAGGTTTCCGTTTTTTCTTCGTGCTTTAAAAATACAGAGAACACTCCAAAAACCGGCCTGTCAAATCTATTACTCTGCCGGGATCGTAACGCTGCAGTTTTTGTCTCCGGCGGTGAAGGTTACCTTGATTTCTCCTGTACCGTTTGCCCTTACAGCCGCACGGATCCGTCCTTCATATGTCATAGCTTCTGTGTCATAATAGTTTTCTTCGCTGACCGGATTGGCAGATCCATAGCCGATCACTTCTCCCGGTCCCTCAATCGACACTGCAACCCTCTGTGTCTCATCCATATTGAGAATTCCATGTGCATCCACAACTGCAACATCCACATAAGCAATGTCTGTTCCGTCTGCAGGGAGTTTTGCGTCTGCACCAACACCGGCTGTTGTCTTTACTTCGGCTGTCAGATGTACTTCATCCCCTGCTGTAGACAGAATATCTCTTCCGATTTCCATACCGCCTTTGTATGCGACTGCTTCCACCTGGCCGGTTTCATACGTCACATCAAACGTTGCCATATATTTGTGCGGTTCACCGGTTTTCTTTTTGCCGACGGATTTTCCGTTAATAAACAGTTCTATCTCATCTGCCGGTGCATAGACTTCGACCACGATACCTTTTCCTGCATAATCCTTGTGATTCCAGCTTCTGTATGCATCGGAAAAGCACCACTGGGATCCATGCTTTGTCTCACCATAATGTTTCGGTGGCTGTACAGCAATATACGGTGCTGTACGCATTCCCCAGATCATCTCTCTCCAATAGGTAACCGGCCGTCTGTCTCCAAGCAGATTTACATCCCCACAGTAAGCTGCTTTCCACGGATACGGGGCATACATGGCACCCATAGGATTGGTGCAATCATCTCCATATACATATCCACCAATACCGTTTTCTCCCAGATAGTCCCAGGCTGTCCAGTCAAAATCGCCGATCACATATGGAAGTTTCTCTACTACTTCCCAGTTTTTGTCAAGATCCGGAGAATTCGTCTCGGAGCCTACCAGAATCCGGTTCGGATATTCCACGCCTTCCGGCTCATAGCGTCCCAGTGCATAATTATATCCTACGATATCCACCTGAGAAGCCGCTTCCTCGGTCATTTTGGCCAGCATCGGGCTCTGCATCAGCTGCGCCATCATATCACCCATGTTACTCATCATAGAGTTAATTTCACCGGATGGCTGTTCTCCTGCATTCTGCTCCTGGCCCTGTGCGCCCGGAGCCATCTTTGACAGCATGTCCATACCTGCCAGCAGCAGATTCATGGAGTTCGTCACGTATCTGGTCGGGTCCAGCGCACGGATTAGGTCTGCCAGTTTTTTGCCCCAGCCGGAATCGATGGAATTCCCAACTTCCGGAATCTCATTACCGATAGAATACATGATCACACATGGATGATTTTTATCTTTCCTGATCATATTGGCCACATCATGTTCCCACCACTCAGTCATATGCATACTGTAGTCATACGCAACTTTGGAAGATGTCCACACATCTGCGTATTCATCCATCACATACATGCCATATTTGTCACACGCTGCAAGAAGTTTTCTGCTCATCGGATAGTGAGAACTGCGGATAGCATTAAAACCGATACTTTTCAGTGTCTTTACTCTCTCCTCAGCTGCAAGGGTGAATTCCTTTGTTCCGATAACTCCATTATCATGATGAATACAACCACCACGCAATTTTACCGTTTTTCCATTAATCCGGAATCCATGTACCGGATCCAGCTGCATCTTTCGGATGCCAAAGGTTCCCGTCTCTATATCCAGTACCGTTTCTTTTTCACATACGGAAACTTCATAGTGGTACAGATTCGGGTGCTCCGCATCCCAAAGCTTCGGATTTTTCACAAAAAGCCGTAATTTGTAAGTATCTGTGACATGTCCCCGGATCGTGATCGGCATATTTCCTTCTGCCACCGTTTTTCCTGCTTCATCGGTAAGTTTTGCAGACAGAAAGATTCTTTTCATCGTTTTATCATCGTTCACAACTTCTGTACACACAGCGATCTCTGCGATCTGGTCATCTACACTTTCTGTTTTCACAAATACGCCGTCCGGTGCGATATGTGTCGGCTCAGCAATCATAAGATGAACATCCCGGAAAATACCACCACCCGTATACCAGCGTCCGCTTGGCACGCCATCTTTTACGATCACTTTGATGGCATTCGCCTGTCCGATTTTTACAAAATCAGTGATATCCAGATAAAAATTACTATATCCATACGCACATTTTCCGGCAAATGCATTGTTTACATAGACAAATGCATTCTGGTATACCGCTTCGAATTCCAGCCAGATGCGTTTGTCTTCTGCCTCTTTTTCAAGCTGCAGCGTCGTCTCATACACCATATCTTCCTCGTGGAAAAATCCGTTGCCCGGACCGTTCGGTTCCTGTGGATTCCTCGGAATCTCCACCAGATGATCATGTGGAAGATTCACCGGTTTCGGCGGCTCTCCCGGACCTCCGAACAGTGCGGATAATCCGCCTCCGTCGCCTGCCTGCACCGTCCATCCCTGATTCAATAATCTTTTTATCATATACTTCTCCTTTCCTGCCATAATATTTCTGAAAGCTTTTAAAACTTTTTTCATTCGGTTTATAATACCTGCAGAAATATTTTCAGATATCTCCTTATGACATACACCACACAAAGCTGATTGCTGTACACCTTATAGTTACTGTTCACTCCGTTCTCAAGTAACTCCTTATATACAGTGCTTCTTTACTAAGTACTATTGTAATGCTTTTAAAAATGATATAAAATATCTATAATAATTGTATTTTCCTATATTTTATATCATTTTCACGAAAGGATTTTTCTTATGTTTCTTCTTTCATCAGATTCCGCAAAAACGATCCCTGCTGCCGGTTTTGAATCGCTTCCTTCTCCTTCTTTTTTCTCTATGGCGAATGCCTACGATATGACCGGACCGGTCGAGATCTTACAGCTGCGTCACTCTCCGGATAAAGAAAACAACTTTTTCACACTTTTTGAAAATAATATCTCCGGTGTCTATTATGCCTCTTTTTCTCCTCTGGAAGAAGTCAGCGATCTGATACCGATCGATTACACCAGCCTGCAATCTATGATCCGTCTCCATTCTCATGAATATTATGAATTTATGTTTCTCATAGATGGGGAAATCTATCAGAACATTGAACATTTCAGGCATTATTATCCGGCGGGAGGTTGCTGCCTGGTTGATCCTCACGTTCTCCACGCAGAAGAATACGCAACAGCATGCAGAGTTTTATTTTTCAAGATCAGCCAGTCTTTTATGCATCAGATCCTGGCTTTTCCCCGTTACTTTCCTTCTGAAAATAATACCGCTTATCATCGTCTCCTGGACTATATACAGTCGGAACGTCATTTTACTGATTTTATACCGGCTAACGGATATGAATGGATCCAGCATCATATTCATAATATTTTCGAGCGTATGATCTGTGAATTATCCGCACCATCTGATAACATTTCCCTAAAGCTTGCCTGCTATGCCAGTCAGCTTATGATGGAACTTTTTGACCCGGTAAAGTTCAGCAACACACCGCTTACTTCCGAACATCAGAGAAATCAGGATTTATTTAACCGGATCCGCAAGTACATGCTCACTTCCGACCGAAAAATCACACGTGCAGACCTGGAAGCGTATTTTAATTATTCCGGAGATACGCTCTACAAAACCATCAAAAACTTTACCGGGCTGAGTATCCATGACTACAGTTCTTACATTTGTATGAAAAAAGCAGCCGATCTGTTGATTTCCAGTAACAAAAATATCAATGATATTGCAGAATCGGTGGGATTTCGTAACTTCACACAGTTCTACCGGGAATTCAAAAAATTTTATCATGTAACACCAAGGGAATATCGACTGGCCTATGCAAGTTATCGGCAGAAGGATTCATGAAAATATCGGTTGATTCATGCATTCGGTTGACTGCTGCCGTGGCAGATGAAAAGAATTTTTATACCTCCGAAAGCAGTTTATAGCTTGCCCTTTTCTGAATGTTCAGATTTTTCAAGCACGCTCTAATACAGAGTTTGAATTTTCATTTTGAAATGCGTGCACAAAAAAGCAATCGTAAAAAAATACGATTGCTTTTTTGATTATTTTTCTTCTCAAGTAACGCTCTATACATCATATTTCCGCCGCACTGCTTCGAAATCCAATCCATCTGCCTCAAGTTTCTACCGAATCTTAAGCATCTTCTCCATCTCTTCCCTGCTGCAATCATCTTTTCCGTATCTTGCCTTCTCATAAATCCGTGCAAAGGTTTCTGCCTCCCCCGGCTCCAGTTCCATTTCTCTGGCAGTCTGTGTGGGAGTCCAGGCTTCATCCGGCGATTCTTTCAGTTTTTCCAGCACTTTTTTTCGATAATGTTTCCGAATCCTTCCATCCGTGGAACGATCCCAGAACAGATGCTCTTTCTTTTTATGTTCCAGCCCCTTCTTCTTTTCTGCCGCCGGAGCAGGCATCAGGCGTTCGATGGTATCCCCGTTTTCTTCCGTTTTTTCATTAAACCGCAGGTACAGCCGGTATAATGCCCGTATCACCAGAAATACACACGCAAGCACCAGTCCGATACCGATCATCCAGCCAATGAGATCCAGCAGCTTATAGAACAGTTCCAGAAACCAAGGTGCCTGATTGCCGACAGCCGGCATCGCCTGTTGCGCCTGTTCGGTCGCCATGGTCTCCTCTTCCACAGGGGAATTGGGAATCAGAAGCAACAGCCAGCGAATCACCGTCTTCAAAGCATTTCCCAGCTGCCGTATCAGCTGATCTAAGCCAAGATAGGGCGCGACGATCATCGCAGCTGCCGTCAGTCCCGATACGATCCACATCATACCCTGATTGATTCTGGCCAGCCGTCGCACCGGCAGACGCTCCATTGTTGCATGATTTTTCAAAAAGGTATCCACTTCTTCCAGATTCGTATGGAAATTGCAGATCAGAAAATATACAGCCGCCAGTATCGGTGCGATCCGTACTGCCATATCGGATGCAAAATGACCGCCAAGAAAATACAAAATCACATCGATCCCGATCCACGGATATACCGGCGATTCCAGCCAGCAGGTGTTTCTGGCCGCTCTGGCATAAAAATAAGAAATAGCAGCCAGAACTCCCAGAATCCCCATCCAGATTCCGCGTACCCCGCTTCCTGCCGCCATAACAGAACCCACAACTGCCAGCGCAGCGATCAAACCATACTGCCAGAAATATCCGGCCCATCTTACAGCCGCAAACAAAATCGCATTCACCGGAAGCAGTAACAGTCCCACCTGGATAAATGGTTCATTTCCGTGGCCGGAAGTTACCACCGCACAGGCATAGATGGCAAATAAAACCAGGTAACCGTGACACAGTTCCAGGAAAGTAATGGCAGCTTCTCTTTTCGTCATTTTTAACTTTTTCATTTCGCCACCTCCCACCGGATCATAGTCACCTTCCGGTTTTCCGGTAATTTCCACTCCATATCATCATATAACGTTGCGATCCATGCTCCCGTTCCACCGTCCTGCAAAAGGCTGTCAAATCCCTCATAACAACTTTCTCTCTGATTCTTGGAGATCATCACATACGTCCGGTTTCCATTCTCTTTTTCTTCCCGCAGACGATCCAGGATCACTTCCATATGTTCTGCTTTTTTTGTAAGGTCCAGTCTTGTCAGACCCTCATACAGAGAACGCACCTGCTGCGGACCTGTTCCTCCGTTCAGACTGAAACATTCGTCACTTTTCAGATCCCGCCCATTGGTACGGATTCCTACCGGGATCCCCTGCTGCAAAAGCCGGGAAGCCAGAGCAGCCGCCAGGCGGATTCCTTCCTCATGAATCTCATCGAATTTCCAGATGGTCTCATCTTCCACGTCCAGCAAGATCATCACTTCCTGGGCCGATGTGGAATCGTACAGATTGACCATCCACTGATCTGTTCTGGCTGATACCTTCCAGTTGATCTTATGCATGGGATCTGTAGGCTGATATTCCCGGATTCCCCGGAATTCAAAGGGATCTTCATAGAGGTTCTTGTGTGACAACACACTTCCCATGATCTTCTGGAACGGAATCTCCAGCTTTGTATCATCTACCATACGCGGATAGACATAAAAATGGTCCGGTGACTCCAGCGTCTTATAGAATTTTTTGTTCATCAACGGACTTCTGGTTACCAATTCTACCTGAGACAGCTCATAATACCCACGCTTGGAACAGTGAAACGGAATGGTTCTCGTGATTTTCTGATATCCGCCGACAGAAAAGATATCTCTTTTATAACACTGATCCGAAACACTGGTATTTTCCCCGTCTGCAAACCATAGATTTCGATGCATCTGAAATCCAACCTGCAAGACCGGAAGAAATAACCATTTCCGGTTATAGATGGTTTCCGTCAGCATGGCATCCCGGCCTTCCAGAGACGGCTCTTTCTGAAATTCTACCTGGGCATCCAGGTTCTTTCCCCACAGATGCCCGTAGATTTTCACCAGCGCATAGTTCATCACCAAAGCGCCAATTACGATCACTATAATAACCATCTGTTATCTCTCCCATTCTTCTGTAGGAACACTGACTTTCGACCGGATCTCTTCTATCTTGATCTTTCCGGTAACAGCTCCGCCAAATCCCCTGGATAATACCAGTCTGTGCGCCATCACAGGAACAGCTACTTTCCTGACATCTTCCGGCACCACATAGTCTCTTCCCTGAATCCATGCATATGCCTGGGATGCCCGCAGCAGTGCCATCGTTCCTCTCGGACTCACACCGGAAAGAATCTCTTTGTCCTTTCTGGTAGCCTGTACCAGCTCTGCCATATAATCTAACAAAAGCTCATGGACATGAACCTTCTTCACTTCTTCTCTTGCCGCAAGGATCTGTTCTTTTTTACACACTGCCTGCAGTGTCTCATAGGGCTGATCCAGAATAAACCGCTTTAAAATTCCCACTTCTTCTTTCTTATCCGGCAGCCCCATCGATAACTTCATAAAGAAACGATCCAGCTGTGCTTCCGGCAACGGGAAGGTCCCGGTAGTTTCCAGTGGATTCTGCGTTGCAATAACGAAAAATGGCTCTTCCAGCTTTCTCGTCACACCATCCACCGTCACCTGACGTTCTTCCATACACTCCAGCAAACTGGCCTGCGTTCTCGGCGTGGCACGGTTGATCTCATCCGCCAGAATAATATTGGCAAATACAGGACCCGGCCGGAACTGGAATTCTCCTGCTTTCTGGTTATAATAGTTCAGACCTGTAATATCGGACGGCAAAAGATCCGGGGTAAACTGAATTCTTCCAAACTCAGCATCTAAGGATTTTGCCAGCGATTTTGCCAGCATGGTCTTTCCGGTTCCCGGCACGTCTTCCAGCAGTACATGTCCTCCTGCTGCCAGTGTGGTCAGCACCAGATCAATAGTCTCGTCCTTTCCAACCAGTACTTTTCCGATATTTTCTCTTAATGCCTGCACCCAGGCTCTTGATTGTTCCATGTAAAAAGTCCTCCCATATCAAGTGATTCAGGTGTTTTATCAGCATTTTGCATGATATTTCGTCCTGTTTTCATGTCTCTTTCGTTACATTTGAACGAATAGTTACATTATAACTTGATATGAGAGGACTTTCAAGTGCTGTGTGCACTTTCTGTGACTCAACACAGTTGTTTTCTTTTTATGCCACACGAATCATTCCGGAGATTTCTTTCACGGTAGACATGCCCTTTGCCACTGCCAGCGCATCTTTCAGATTCTTCTCTTTCACATCATCTGTGATCACTACGATCTCTGCATACTGGTCATTCTTTCTTCTCTGGATAACCTGCGCCAGACTGACACCACTGTTGCCAAATACACTGGCAATATTGGCCAGTACACCCGGACGGTCTTCCACAAACATGCGAATGAAGAACTTACTGCTGATCTCGTTCATGTGCTTGATCGGAAGATTCTTATAACAGGTACATCCGATTCGTCCGCAGCAGCCATTCAAAATATTTCTTACAATATCAAAGACATCGCCCACAACTGCACTGGCTGTCGGCAGTTCTCCGGCACCACGGCCATAGAACATGGCATCCTGTACGGCATCCCCCTGTACAAAAACTGCGTTGTATGCATCATTAACAGATGCCAGTGGATGATTGACATCGATCAACATCGGATGCACTCTTGCTTCGATACCTTCCGGTGTATTTCTTGCCACACCAAGGAGTTTGATCACGCAGCCCATCTCTTTGGCATACTGGATATCCGTCGCTGTGATTTTGGTGATTCCTTCCGTATATACGTCATCAAAAGTAACCCGTGAATTAAAAGCAGCGCTGGCAAGGATTGCAACCTTTCTTCCCGCATCCAGTCCTTCTACATCGGCGGTCGGATCACTTTCCGCATATCCCAGTTCCTGTGCCAGTTTCAGGGCATCGGCGAATTCCATGCCATTCTGGCTCATCTTAGTCAGGATAAAGTTGGTAGTTCCGTTCATGATACCCATCACTTCTGAGATATGATTTCCTGCCAGACACTGCTTGATCGGACGAATGATCGGGATACCACCGGCTACTGCCGCTTCGTGTAAGAAATCTTTCTTATTCTTTGCTGCGGTATCCAGCAGAATATGTCCGTCAGCTGCGATCAGATCTTTGTTAGCTGTTACCACATTTTTTCCTGCTTCCAGGGCTTCCAGAATATATGTTCTTGCCGGTTCCATACCACCGATCAGCTCAATAACGATCTCGATCTCCGGATCCTCCACGATCTCTTTCCAGTTATTGGTAAGCAGGGACGGATCGTCAATCTTTTTGGATGCTTTTTCAATATTGCGAACCAGAATTTTCTTCAATTCCACTTTTGCACCCAATTTCGGGATCATTTCCTCTTCCTGCATTTTCAGCACTTTATAAACACCACCGCCTACGGTACCTAAACCAAGCAGGGCTGCTTTAATGACTCTGTCTGCCATATGTTTCTCCTTTTCCGCCCAAGAAAGTTTCCTGACTTTCTTTTCTCAGGGCAACATCACTTTTCGCCCATTTTACCACACTAAAGTGAACTTGTGAAGTGTGAAGTTCCGGATACACTGAAATTTCTCCGAATTCTCTCTTGCATTTTCACCTGTTCTGATACATAATAACATTAAGTGCATCGTTTTCGATGTACCAGACAACCTTTATATTGCTGACGGGGAGCTGGTGAAAACCGGCTGAGAGGAGACGTGATTCCGTTTCGACCCGAAAACCTGATTTGGATAATGCCAACGTAGGAAAGATATACCGGACAAAAGAAGTATACATACACACTGTTTCCTTTTTTCGTCATACAGATCACAGGATCCTTACTCAGGTAAGGGTCCTTTTTTACTGCATGGTAAAAAGTCCTCCACAAGAAGCCGCCGAACTGTTCCTTCTCGCAATATATCCGTCTGTCAAAAGCGATACATCGGGGACACCACCTTGTACCGCTGTAAAAAAGACAAAATCTTATGATTTTGTTCAGCATCAGAAACCTGGAACCTGCTTTCTGATGCAGGCGTCAGCAACTACTCCTATATATTGTCCGGACGTATGGATTTTTGTTCTGCATGGATACGTCTGTGTTTTGCTGACGTCAAAAACGGATACTTTTTTATTATGTATGTGAAAAGAATGGAGGCAAAACAACATGAGAAATTACACCACTCAGATGGATGCGGCACGCAAGGGAATCATCACACCCGAAATCAGCCTTGTAGCCAAAAAGGAGCATATGGATGTCAGTAAACTGATGACACTTGTTGCCGAGGGTAAAGTAGCGATCTGCGCCAATAAAAATCACACCTGTTTAAGCGCGGAAGGTGTGGGAAGTATGCTCCGCACAAAAATCAATGTCAATCTCGGTGTTTCCCGTGACTGTAAAGACTATGATATCGAAATGAAGAAAGTAATGAGCGCTGTGGAACTCGGTGCCGAAGCCATCATGGATCTTTCCAGCCATGGAAATACCCAGCCTTTCCGCCGTAAACTGACAAGTGAATGTCCGGTTATGATCGGTACGGTTCCTGTCTATGACAGCGTCATTCATTATCAGCGTGATCTTGCAACTCTGACCGCAAAAGATTTTATAGATGTGATCCGGATGCATGCGGAGGACGGTGTGGACTTTGTCACTCTCCACTGCGGAATCACACGAAAAACCATTGAGCAGATCAAAAAGCACAAACGAAAAATGAATATCGTCAGCCGTGGAGGAAGTCTGGTTTTTGCCTGGATGAGCATGACCGGAGAAGAAAATCCATTCTATGAATATTATGATGAAATTCTTGATATCTGTGAAAAATATGATGTGACCATTTCTTTAGGTGATGCCTGCCGGCCGGGATGTCTGGCAGATGCAACCGATGTATGCCAGATTGAAGAACTGGTCCGTCTCGGAGAACTGACAAAACGTGCATGGGATCACAATGTACAGGTTATGGTGGAAGGTCCGGGACATGTGCCTCTGGATCAGGTAGCTGCCAATATGAAAGTCCAGCAGAGCATCTGTATGGGAGCTCCTTTCTATGTACTCGGACCACTTGTCACCGATATTGCTCCCGGATATGACCATATCACCGCAGCCATCGGTGGCGCCGTTGCTGCCATGAACGGTGCTGCATTCCTTTGTTATGTAACACCAGCCGAACATCTGGCTCTTCCAAATGTAGAAGATACCAAGCAGGGAATCATTGCCTCCAAAATCGCAGCTCATGCAGCTGATATTGCCAAAGGAATTCCCGGCGCCCGTGATATAGATGATAAAATGGCAGATGCACGTCGTGTGCTCGACTGGGATGCCCAGTATGCCTGTGCTTTAGATCCGGAAACTGCCAAATCCATCCGCGCCAGCAGAATGCCGGAAGATGACCACAGCGATACCTGCAGCATGTGCGGCAAATTCTGTGCTGTCAGAAGCATGAACAAAGCCCTCGCCGGAGAGTATATTGATATTTTGTAAAATTATCACTTCTTAAATGATCTTGTATTTTTCATTTAAAAGTAATTATGATGAAATTATAAAACGCCACGAAGCGCATTGGATCCAGGAAATACCACCAGATCTTCTTGCGTTTCGTGGCGTTTTGACACGTTTCTTTATTTACTTTTTACAAATGTAAGGATTTATTTGTAGTTTACGATCTGTCCGAATTCTTCTTTGAGGGAAGCGCCTCCAACCAGTCCGCCATCGATGTCTGCCTGAGCAAACAGGTCTGCTGCTGTTTTGGAGTTTACAGATCCACCGTACTGGATACGGATCTCTGCTGCTGTAGCATCATCGTATACTTCAGCGATGCACTCACGGATCTTACCGCATACTTCCTGAGCCTGCTCAGTAGTAGCTGTTTTTCCGGTTCCGATTGCCCAGATTGGTTCGTAAGCGATAACAGCTTTCTTTGCCTGATCTGCTGTCAGACCCTGGAAGCCAATCTTAACCTGCTGACGGATGAAGTCCATGGTTACACCCTGCTCTCTCTGTTCCAGAGACTCACCACAGCACATGATAGGTGTCAGTCCATGTTCGAATGCTTTGTGCATTTTTTTGTTGATATCTTCATCTGTTTCTCCGAAGTATCCTCTTCTCTCGGAATGTCCCAGAACAACGTATTTTACGCCTGCATCTACCAGCATGTTCGGGGAGATTTCTCCGGTGTAAGCACCTTTTTCTTCGAAGTACATATTCTCAGCACCAACCTGGATGTTAGTTCCTTTTGCAGCTTCTACTACAGGAACGATGTCGATAGCAGGTACACAGAATACTACGTCTACTTCGTCATTCTTTACCAGTGGTTTCAGAGTTTCAACCAGTTTTACAGCCTCACTTGGAGTCATGTTCATTTTCCAGTTACCGGCAATAATTTTTTTTCTAGCCATGTTACGTTTCCTCTTTTCTTGTATCCTTTCCAGGATCTGATTCTTATTTATCGTTTGCTGCTGCTACACCTGGCAGTTCTTTTCCTTCCAGGAATTCCAGGGAAGCTCCACCACCTGTAGAGATGTGAGTCATCTTGTCGCCATAGCCAAGGATATTAACTGCTGCTGCGGAATCACCACCACCGATGATAGTTGTAGCATCGGTATCAGCCAGAGCCTGTGCAACAGCAACAGTATCAGTAGCTACAGAATCAGCAGAAGCAGCACCACTTTCAACGGCAAGAATATCACGCAGTCTGTTATCTACAGAAGAAAGATAAGGAACTATTTCTTTTGCGTCGAAAGTTTCCCAGAATTCCAAGTTAGCAGATCCCTGCAACAGTTTTCTGACACGTTCCGGTTCTTTGATACCCGGCAATTCTACCATGATACGTCCCATTTTGTCTTCCAGGCTCTGGATGTTCGGTTGAACCACACCAAA
>ERZ841116.1298-NODE-1298-length-13053-cov-7.571011_pt1 | contig 13053 bp, 5 predicted proteins | sample MGYA00519875_ERZ841116 | MGnify/ENA primary metagenome ERZ841116 (study PRJEB31850, sample SAMEA3708889) | human gut metagenome | biome: human gut; feature: human-associated habitat; material: faeces | place: China | collected 2014 ... | reverse complement strand
GATTAATATGCAACAAGTCGGAATCCTGAATCTTATCCAAATACAATGCCCTTACAAGCTGATCCAGAACTACGAATAATGCATCCACCACTGTGGAATCCAGTTTTACATCTGCAAGATAGGCAAAGCTTGTTCTTCCGGCAAAGCCTCCGGCTGTTCCACCGGATTCTACCAGTTTCAGACTATTTTCCTGATTTTTGGCATCTCCGGCACTACAACCTGACATTCTGGCAAGATTTGCGTAACCAATAAATCCTCCTGCAATCTGCTCCTGTCCGCCTTTACTCAAAACGGTATAACCACCAGGTACTCCTGTCACGCTACTGTCATCTATGTGGGAACCAAAAATATCCAAAACGCCGAGGGCACCGCCAAGAAGCTGTCCAAATTTATCTCCCAGCACATCCAGCTTCTCCATTTTTATAACTCCGCTTTTTCCGGAGTATCCTACAAAGCCACCTACGCTGTTCAGTCCAGTTACATAATTTAATCCTGTTACAGTGCTGTTTTTGACAGATCCATTTAACAGTGAACCACCAAATCCTCCAGCTGTTCCGCTGTATGTAACCTGATTATTCTGTCCTGCATCTGTTACTGTGTTAGCACTGACGCCAAGCCCTGCATCTGGGCTTCCTGTGACATTTCCGTAATATACATAGCTTCGGAATGCATCCAGCACATCGGTTTTTCCAAGCTTTAAAAGATACTGTAAGACAGAGGTCTCACCATTGGCACTAATATTTGCAGCACCGGAAACATCCGCAATACCGAAGCATCCTCCGGCATATTCACCGGCTACTACAGAGCGAATCTTGTCTGCACGGATTCCGCTTTCCGGTTTATCCTTCTCGCCAAGAACTGCTCCACAAAGACTTCCTGTGAATCCTCCAGCTGCTTTTGCATACCCTGTATTGTTTCCATTTTGATAGGTTCCGTTTACGATCACGCCCCAGTCATCCCAGGCTGACACAGATGCACAGCGGATGGTGGAAACAGTAGCATTCAGAACCTTAATCAGCTCTGCCGGAGCATTTACCATAAGAACATCCAGAAGTTTATTCAAAAGTCCCTGTTTTGTAGCTGTATCAATAGCTGCCACACTACCCGGATCTACTTTTCCGGCAAAACCGCCTACATAGGAAGTTCCATCTACACGCCTTAAATTTGTGATACTGCAGGAGGAAGTTTCATCTCCCCAGATTTGGCCGCCGATCATTCTTCCCACATAGCCTCCGGCAAATCCTGCCGGATCTTTGTCTGCAATACCGGTTGCTTTGATCCTTGCTCCGGAACGATATCCTTCCACATGGGACTGTTTCACGACTGGCACAAAGGTTTTTAATGCTGCCAGGCTGTCTGCACCTATAATCTTAAGGTCTTCCAGTGAAACTCCACCTGTGTTTGCCACAGAACCTGTGAGCATCTCACCAGCAAATCCACCACTGCTTCTATAAGCCTCTGCCAACTGAAGATCTGTTGCAGTTCCATTTGTTATGGTACCGCCTTCCATCCGTCCAACATAACCTCCAGCAGAACCGCCCTGTGTTGCTTTACTTGCCAGAATGCTCCTTCCTGCTGTGACTGCGTATCCATATGCATACTGAGAAATGATCTCATTTAACTGCTCTTGATCATTGACTTCACCAAGTGCCTGTAATTTATTACCGTAACTTCCATAAGAACCGACAGCACCAACCCATTTGTTCCAGGTATCCGTATCCAGTCCACGAAGCGGTCCATAAACAGCTGTATTCTTTTCTGTCGGATACACTGCCTGAAGAAGCGTCAGCGGATTATCTAATTTGATAAGACCAAATAAAACCTTCAGACTTCCTGTATCTGCAACATTCGCACACCGCATCAGTCCTGTATAACCTCCGGCATATTCCGTTCCATATACGGAACGGATACGATAGGCCGCACATTCTCTTACGGTTCCTGTATATGCAGCACCTTTCCAGTTATCCGTATTGTTTCCCCAGATCTGACCGCCATAGTTGTAACCTGCATATCCTCCTGCAAGTCCACGGTAAATGCCATCATCACTTTCAGCCTGAGCCCTCACAGCACCTCCACAAGGTACACAGGTTGTTTCGCTGTTTTTGATCACAGGAACAAATGCCTGTAAAACGCCAAGAAGATTATCTGCCTTGATCAGTCCTCCAAGAGCACTTAATCCATCTACCACATCTGCCGCACTCCCCGGCTCCATGGTTCCAACATATCCACCGGCACTTTCACGCCCTATGATATGTGCAAAATTATAAGAATTACTATTCTGAATCTGAACTCCAAGAAGTTCTCCTGCATATCCACCGGCTTTTCCGGTATCACCGTCTCCATCTGTTGCAAGAACATTAAATCCGCCTATCGCTCCGTAAACATCTGAACTGTCTATAATAGATGCAACTACGGTCAATGCTGATAACAGATTTGTAGCAGAAAGTACATGATCCAGAACGCTTGCACCTCCGATAGCCGCCGTACTTCCCATAGCAGCTTTCCCAATATAGCCGCCGGCATAACGATAACCACTTACCGCATATGCACTGTCGCTTCCGTAATAACTGCTACCATCTTCCTGCTGCAGATTCTTTGGCTCCCTGACACCTGTATGCTGCAATTTATTTACATCGGAATTGCTGATCTGTACACCAGTTCCGCATCCGATAAAGCCTCCGGCACTTCCGGCATCCGCATCGTTGGTGCTGTCTTTTTCAAGAGTACCTGTAACGGTAACGGTAAACCCTTTTTCTACAGAATTAACACTGGCATTACTGATCACCGGAACAAAAGCATTGACCAGGGATAGTAATCCTGTCAGATCAACCAGTTTTGTAAGAATTGATGATTTAGCTCCAATCTCTGCAACCGCTCCGGCTTTTACCAGACCTCCGAAGCCTCCGGCATAACGAAGGCCTTCTACTTTCAGAAGATTTTCTACTGCCGTTCCTTTTCCGGAATCAACAGCATTTGCTGAATTATCTACATGACCGCTCTGCATCTCTCCAACGAAGCCACCTGCATAGCCTTCTGCGTTTTCAAATCCGTTGTCAGCTGTAACAGTCAATCCATCTGCGGTACCAGCAACTTTGCAATTTGTAATTTTGCTGGATGCAGCCTGCAAGACACTCGCCAACTCTTTCAGACTCAGAATCTTACCAAGGACACTGTTCAAAAGATCTCCTGTGGCATCTCCTGCCTCCGCTGCACTTCCGGACCGCATGATTCCGATATAGCCACCGGCATGATACGGCGCTGTGACTTCTTTTACATTAGTCACATCAGAGTTTTTAACCATAACTGCTTTTCCATTACCGATGTATCCTCCGGCATCTCCAAGCGCCACATCATCATTTTTTCCGGATGCTGTTACGACTAAGTTGTTTCCTTCAATAGAAGAATCGGAAATCCTCGGATATGCCACATCCATGACACTGAGAAGCTGAGTTACATTTAAGAGCCCCAGTAACTTAATAGAACCTGTCTGTGCCACATCACCGGGCATCAATCTTCCGGCAAAGCCTCCGGCATAGCTGGTTCCCTTTATATAGGAAAGTCCGGTAATATTTGTTGTTGCAATCGCACCAGTCTCACCTTCTGTTGTTCCATCCTCGCTATTCGTGACTGCTGAAATGAAATCTGCTTCTTCACTATTCTTTTCATCTGTAGATTCACTCGAAGATGGATTCGTGTCTGTGTCTGCTTTAAATCCGGAATTGTTGTTTCCATAATTGATATCTACTGCCTGTCCATCTCCCACAAAACCGCCCGCCATATCAGCGGATACCTGAGGGTCAGAACCATTCGAAACATATGCAATAGAAGTATTATTGAACTCCGGTCTCAGGGCACTGACAACGCCTAGCAGGTTCTCCAATTCGATTCCTGTCAGTTGTGATGTAGTAGAATCTCCGGCACTTAATGCATCTCCGGCTTTGGCAAAACCTGCAAATCCACCGGCTTTTCCTGATGCTGCGGATGCAGTAACCGTTTTCAGGTTGCTGATCTTTGTGTCCCTTGCTCGTCCACTGATGCATTCTCCAATAAAGCCACCGCTGTAACCTTTCTCATTTTGGGTAGACACACTATATCCTGACGCAACACCTGAAACAGTACTTTCAACTGCAAACGTCTCAATCATCTGACCTACAGAAAGAAGGCTGTCAATTTTTAGTAGCGGTAATCCCAGAAGTTTAATACCTCCAACATTGGCAAGGGTGCCGCTTCCGAAATACCCGGCAAAACCTCCGGCACACTTTCCGGCCGTTACGGAATTCAGATTTGTGACGGATGTTTTCCTTACTTCTCCACCTGTTCCATAACCGATAGCACCTCCTGCACGACCATTTTCCTGATCTGACGCAGTAACCGTAAGCCCGGAAGAGCCTCCGTTTACGGAACAGTCCTTGCACTCAAAACGCATATAGTCTGCTGCTGTAACTGTTCCACCGAGGACATCACCGACACTGGTCATCTTAGCGTAACCTAAGATTCCTCCTGCATTCTCTGTTGCTGAAACCTTCATAGAGGAAGCTGCATTGATCTGATTCACACGGTCTGAAAATTCGTAGGTAAGACCCGTCTTATTAAGCACTCGCTGGAGGGCTTTTGTAGTTGATTTTGAGTCATCTGCAAGTTCTAAAGTATTGGAAATCTGGACAGCACCTGCATATCCCACAAGTCCACCTGCATTTTTACCGTTCGCTGTTACAGAAATGTTATCTCCTGCAATGGTGCATCCGCTTATAACAGAAGGCCGGAGTCCTACCAGGTTCAGGATATCCATGTTGGTAAATTTACCATTTAACAACCCTGTAAGAAGATCCTTTACAATTACCAGAAGTCCCTGGCTTTCATCAATATCCGCTACATCACCAAGGGTTGCTATACCGGCAAATCCTCCGGTATAATCTTTTCCGGACACTGTACCCAAAGAAGAAATACTGCAGTCTACAGCGTAACTATTTCGCATTTCGCCAATAAATCCGCCTGCATAACCACTTTCCTTAGCGAAACTTCCCTGTGCGGATACGTTTACCGTTCCATCAATTCTGCAGTTCAGCATAACTGTATTGACCGGAAAGTTCCCCATAAGTTCAATACCAAGGCTGCTTAATGCGCCTGCCACAACTGCATTCGCAGAACGTCCCACAAATCCACCAGAGCAATCATTTCCAGACACTGTGGCAGTGCCACCCACAGAACAGTTTTTCATCACTGCACCAATGGCTTCCCCAGCGAATCCACCGGTACTCTTCTGACCTGTAACAGAAGTGCCACCGCTTACAGAACAATTCTGAATACATGGATTGACATAGCCTACCGGAATCAGATTTTTTACACTGAGTAATCCTCCATTTAAAAGGACAGTCAGCAGGTCACCGGCTCCAAGCAGAGGAATCAGATTCAGGATTTTTGTTAAAGTAGTAACCAGGCCTCCTAATCCATTTGATATGAGGTCATACTGTGTCATACCACTGACATAGCCTGCGAAGCCACCGGTCCGATCATTTACATTTGAAACTCCACGTAAATTTTCTACATTGCAGTTTTCAATCTGGATGTTTCCTTTTATGACGCCTGCAAATCCTCCCGTTGCCAGGGATTGCGGATCCGGTTTCAGTCCACTTAAATTTCCAAGCAGGAGCTTCAGCACACTTCCAATCAAACTGACATTTTGTTTAACCTTTTGTGTTGTTGTAGAAACCGTCACATCAGAAAGAGTAATGTTTTTCACAGTGATCGGGTTTTGGGATATTGTCAGGGATGTAGAATATGGTGTTGTCAAATTTCTGAAAAATCCGATACCATATTCTGCCTGCCTGTCCTGATCGACTGGATTATTCTGTGAAATATTGATATGGCTGATTGTTATACTCTGACCTTCAACCATTCCCTTTCGGCCTTCCATGTTTCCCTGGTAATTATCAATAGGATCCCAATCATCATCTTCCCCATTGGAATTGGTGCCCTCTTTGGAAAGATCAATATCACGAAAGATAATATAATCCGCATCCTTGCTATATTTATATCCGGTGCCTGCAATATTCACCTTATTAGTCGTTTTGCTTATATCATAAGTAAGAACGTAGGTCTTATCCTCTTCAACCTGTATACTTTCTGGATCCGCATCATCTGAAAAATCACTTTCACTTTCATCACTGATAAAAGCATCTTCATCGTAAATCTCTTCGTTTTCAGTATCTGATACAGTAGTGTCCGATGCTGCAGCTTCTGAAGAAATATCATCATTTCCAGATACAGATATTTCATTGTTTTCTGCCGGAACCATATCAATCAGATCACTGCCTTTTGCATTTCCATCTGCTTCACCGGAAGTCTCTTCTGTATTACCAGAAACTTCTTCTGTTTCACCGGAGGCCTCCTCCGTAGAATCATCAGAAGGACTGTCCTCAGATGCAGTTACTATCATATTTGCAGAATCCTGGATCGTACTGCCCACATAAAGATAACGCTTTGTAGCATTCAAACCAGCTACGTCTAAGGATGGGGCATCCAAATATTCCGCTTTTCCAATTTCGTGTCCACCATTATCATTTGCATACAATGCAGTTTTTGACCAGTCATATACTTTGTCTCCATCTTTAAAATTGGCCAGATCCGCATCACCCGGATAATACAGTTCTGTTTTGTATTCTGCTGTATCCGCAGCCGGTGTCCAGTCTGTATATCCACTCAGTGCTCCCCCCAGTAATCCCCCTTTTTTCTCTCTTGTTTCATACACCTTCCAGATGGGTTCTGTCACTTCCGCATCTGTTCCGATTGCCCGGAGCTGTGTTTCATTTCCAATCAGAATATAATTTTTATCACCGATCTTTTTTACCACCTGACCGAAATAATTTCTTCCTTCATAATCAGATGGATAAGCGCTAGTAATATCCTTAGTTGTCTCCTCTGTCCCAGCCTTATTTGCAAGAAGCTCCGGTGTTTCTGTTGTAAATGAAGAAGCAAGCACATAATTATGTGTTTTGCTATAAGTAAGATAGGTACCATCTTCCAGTGTAAAAACCTGTCCCATTCCAACTTTTTCAGCAATATAATCCTCGCTCATTACAGGTTCGCTGTCTGAAGATTCCCCTTTCATCAATTCAAGCTGGTATCGGTTATACACATAAATCGTATCAGTCACTGAATCATATACTGTGTTGCCCGTGCGCTCTGATGATGAAGTGATGCTACCTGTAAAATCTGATGGGAAGTTCCAGACATTTTCATTATCTATTGGAATATCATTCATCAAACAATAGGAAGCGTCTGATGCATAGGTAAGTTCTGCACCATCTGCAAGAACATATCCTGAAACTGCTGAACCATTTTCAGAATTTGCACTTTTACTTTTGTTTTTATTGTATACAAAATAAACTCCTGCAGATGCAACAGCTACAACTAATAATACAATTATTGTAATTTTAACATTAATTTTCTTTTCAACTTTTTTATCCATAATGATATTCCCCTTTCTTTTAGAATTCCTTTTATCCTTACTAATTAAAATTCCATAACAAATAATTATTATGGAATTTTAATACTTTTATTTTATTTTAAATTAACTAGTTGCCTTAGTTACTTTTAATGTTAATATAAATTTATCAGTTATCCCATTAGCACCATCATCACCTTCTAATGTTTCTTTTCCAGCAAATCCATCTAAAGTTAATTTATCACTATTTCCATTCCCTTGAATAGTTGATATCTTTATTCCATTACTTTTGTTATCACCTGATTTATCATAAATTCCATTGACATTGCTTGAAGCTTCTTCTGATTTAAAGTAAGCTCTATCAGACTTATTACCACCAATACTTAAAACTAAACTAGATCTCTTATCTGTTTCTTCGAAATCTTGTGTAGTTTTAACTGTTATTTTTGTATTTGGTGTAGTATCTTCAAATTTAATAGCAGTTATATCTACTGCATCTGTACCATGATTTGTTATATTTATCTCTCCTCCAGATACATTTCCACTCTTATCAACCTTAAAATTCAATGCTGTTGGTACTGAAACATTTATAGTTCCTGCTGCTGATTGACCTTCATTGGTATCAACTGAACCATTTATAGTAACATTTGTTGTACCTCCATCTGTAGTAACACTATCCGCAAATGCACTTACTGATGTTGAAGCAACCATTGCTCCTGCTAAAACTAATGATAATAATTTCTTTTTCATAATAAAAATTCCCTCCATTATTGTATATGTATAATTATTTTTCTCTTACAAGACTTGTTTGCTAACAATCTTGTCCTTGTTTGCTAACAATCTTGTCTCTGTTATTTATAATAATGTGTTTTTAATATTTTTTTATTATTTTGTCGTAAATTGTAGAATTTTATATTTAAATTTCATAACCTTACTTTTTACATCAATTTATTACTAATTTAATTATTTATATTAATTCATCAACATAATTTAATTTTTATTAATATATTTTAAAAACCTATAATTATCTCTACAACACCTCCCCTATAAATTATAAAAAAAAATTAAATAAATAATTACTTAACCATTTACTTAATTTTTTTCTCAAATTTTAACTCTTTTTAATAATTTATCATTATATTAGTATTAAAAACATTATTTTCATGACTTCTTTTTATATATCCATTATATTTTTTTATAATATCATTTATTTGAGATAATCCAATTCCATGAATACCACTTGTTTTTGTTGTTTTAAAAACACCATTTTCATTATTTACTTTTCCATTTGTATTATTTTTTATCTTTATAATTAATTTATCTTCTTGAGCTAACATTTTTAAATCTATAATTTTATCTTTTTCAAGTTTTTCACAAGCTTCAATAGAATTATCTAATAAGTTTCCTAATAAAGTGCATATTTCTATATTAGTTAATTTTATTTCACAACTTATATTTAACTCCAATTTAACATTTATCCCTTTTTCCTTAGCTAAATTAATTTTACTTGTTAAAATAGAATCCAAAGCCACATTATCTGTATATCTTATTTTTTCAAAATCACTAGTTCTTTTATCTACTTCTTTTATATATTCAATTGCTTCATTTGATGCATTTCTTTCAATTAACCCTAAAACGGTGTTAACATGATTTCTCATATCATGTCTCCATCCTATCATTTCTTTATGCATTCTAATTATATCTTCATCATTTTGCTTACTTTTTAAATTGATTTCTAAAACTAGCTTTTCTTCAACTATTTTTGAAATTGAATTTACTATGTAAAATATTGATATTTGAAGAAATATCATTCCAGAAACGATAATAACTAAATCATAAGTTTTATAATTATAATATTCTATTATGTATTTTCCTACAAAGTTTATTATTGCAAGGCTAACTATGCAAGTAAAACTTAATACTGATAATATTTTATTATTTACATATCTTATAAACCCTATATTTTCTGAAATTATATATATGTATATAAGCTCTATAATTCTACGCATTAATATAAAGTTATCACTATATAAATAGTTTGCTTCAATAATATTATTTTTATATAGTAAAATAACAATTGATGTACAAAGTAATGATATTGTTGATACACCTGATAAATAGAAGCATACCCAAAATATTTTTTTAGCTAAACTCCCTTCTCTAAATACTATTGGGTAAATTAATGTTATTATAAATATAAAATACTTGAAATAAATATCTAAATAATATCCATCTTTTATTAATAACATAACTGGATATAACACACCTATTATAAGAATGTAATACATATATACTTTCTTTTTTTGTGTTGGCATTATTTTATTTAAAAAATATATTGGCATGAATATAGCTATAAAATCACTTACAAACTTCCATGTAAATATCATATCAATATACCGTTGCCAAAAATCTATAAAAATATATAAATCTTTTTTAATTCCCTGTTCAACCTGTCTAATTTCGCTATAAATAAACTTATAAGCTACTCTCATTTGATATAACAGTCCGAGGGCTTAAATTCCCATACAACGAATGGTACACATTAGCATTATCTTTTAAGTGATGCTACGCTAATTTATATCTTGAAAGATTAATACTCGCATTTAAATCTCTATCTATCTTTAGTCCACATGAACATTGATAAACTCTGTCTTTAAGCTTTAAATCTTTCTTAATAGCTCCACAACAACTACAAGTTTTACTTGATGGAAACCACTTATCAGCTTCTACAAATTCTATTCCATATTTTTTACATTTATATTGAATTTGTCTTTTAAATTCATATAAACATTGCTCTGCAATAGCTTTTGATAGATGACGATTTTTCATCATTCCTTTAATGTTAAGTGTTTCCATAACAACTCTTGATGGCTTGATTTTCACTATCTTATTCGTTGCTTGATGGATATGATTACTTCTTATGTTTGTTAACCTTCTATGAAGTAATCTTATTTCTTTTTCAAGTTTTATAATATTGTTAGTTTTTTTAAATTGACAACGGTTTTCACCACCTTTCTTTATTTTATTTATATCATATTTACGACTAACTTTTCTTTGTTTTCTCTTTAAGACTTTTTTAAGCCTTTTAACTTCTTTTGTTTTATTAATGTTTTTAAAAGTAATTCCATTGCTGCAAATTGCTAAATCTTTCACACCAACATCAATTCCTATGCTTTCATCAGTAAGTTTTACCTTTGGTAATTCTCTTTCTACCCCTACTGAAATATACCAATACTTTCCGTCAAAACTTATATGAGGATTTGAATATTTTACATCTAAAGGAATAGAATAAGGTTTAATATTTACCCAACCTACTTTTTCAATATTTACTGCATTATCTTTAACTTTTAATTTACCATTATCATTATAAAATGATGGTTTTGACTTCTTTCTACTCTTAAACCTTGGTTTATCAGATAATCCTTTAAAGAACCTTTTATAGCTATTACAAGCGTCTTTAACAGCCTGTTTTGCTACATTATTTGAAACTTCTTTAATCCATTGAAGTTCCGATTTCTTTAATTGGGTTATTTCTTTTCTAAGGTCATTATCTGGAATAAACTTACCACCATTCTTATAATTCTCTTCTTGTCTTGCAATTGTCCAGTTATAGATAAATCTTGCAGTCCCAACTGATTGCCATAACTTTTGTTCTTGGATTTCTGTTGGGTATAATCTAACCTTTTTCGCAAGTATCATCTTCTAACAACTCCTTAATCATCTTCTTAGCTTTATTTGCCCTTTTTCCTTGAAGTCTACAACTAAATACTGTAACTATTTGAATTAAATCCTCAACTAATTCTTGTTCTTCTGATTTTTCAGTATTGTCAATAATTTCAATAATAGTTCCATACTTATTGCATAGATTTTCTATTAATTCATATCCAAACCTAATTAATCTATCTTTATAAAGAATTACTATTTTATCAACTTCTGAATTAGTAATCATATCTATTAGCTGATTTAAGCCCTTTTTGTTATAATTAATTCCACTTCCTATATCGGTTATAATTTCAAATTGATATCCCTTAGCATACATATATGTTTTAACATTTTCTATTTGCCTTTCAAGGTCATCTTTTTGTTTGTGGGAACTAACTCTACAATAGCCTATAGTCTTTTTATTTAGTTGCACTTCTGATTTTAAACCTAAGAAGTGATTAAGTTGCTCTTGTGAATAATATCTTGTACCACCATTTGTTACATATGATGGTTTTAAAATTCCATTCTTATCCCAATTTCTAAGAGTTTGAACAGTTTTTCCTATTTTAGTTGCAAATTCTCCTATTGAGTAATATTTCATACTTATCACCTCAATAATATTATACAACTATATCTATAAAATAAAACATATTTTTATAGATATTTATAGATTTATTTTAACAGTTCACCCCCCATAATATTTTTAAAGTTTTTAATTATAAAAAATAATTTATAAAAGCTTCATTAACTTCTTCATACTTCCCTCTACTTATAGGTATTTTTATTCCACTTTCTAATGTAATTGTATCCTTATTTACTACCTTTATATATTTTATATTTACTAAGTAAGATCTATGGCATCTAACAAAATTTCCCTTTGGTAACATTTGTTCCATATCACTTATCTTTTTTCTAATAGTAATTTTATCGCTTGTGGTATAAATGTCTATATATGGCGAAAACATAATGCAATATTCAATAGCTTCACAATTAAGTTTTATACTTCTTTTTGGTAATTCTATAGTTATATAATTTCCACTATCATTTGTAACTTTTATTTTTTCTTTAATTATATGTAAACATTCAAAAAGTTCTTCTTTTTTTATAGGCTTCATTAAATATTGTAGTGCACCTACTTTATATCCATGAAGAGCATATTTAAATTCACCTGTAACAAAAACTAAATTAACAGTTTTATTTTTCTTTCTAATTATATTTGATAATTCAATGCCAGACATTTTTTTCATTTCTATATCTAAAAATATAGCATCATATTTTTCATAATCTTCCCATTCAAACAAAAATTCTTCTGCACTATTAAATTTATCTATAGAGATTTCTACGCTATTTTTAATATCCCATTCTTTTATATATCTTTCCATTAACTCTAATTGTATTTCTTGATCATCACATATAGCTATTTTCATTTATAGTAACCCTCCTTAACATAAAACACAATCACAACTAATTTTTATTTATTTATACATACTGGCGTAAAACCGCTATCCTTTTAAGGTAACGGATGTAAGCCCTAACCTTGATAATTATTTTTCCACTAAAATAAAAAAAACTATTCTATCGGGTGATTTAGAATAGTTTTTTGTTGACTTATTTTTATTGTATTAATTATTTCTATTATACCCTTTAATTATTTAAAATAGTCAACTTCATTCTCAAATCACTATTTTATATTTTAAAAAATTCCTTTAAATGTATTTTTACCTTTAAAATACATTTTAATTTGTATATTTTTATATTTTTTAATAGTTTTCCTTAATTATGTTTTATTATTATATCACAATTTTCTTTTTTTCGCCATTTTTCTACAATTTATTTTGTAGCTTTTTATTAAATGATAAATTACAATATCAAGTGCAACACTAATTAATTGCAAAAAAAATAACCCA
>ERZ841116.1292-NODE-1292-length-13088-cov-4.009821_pt1 | contig 13088 bp, 9 predicted proteins | sample MGYA00519875_ERZ841116 | MGnify/ENA primary metagenome ERZ841116 (study PRJEB31850, sample SAMEA3708889) | human gut metagenome | biome: human gut; feature: human-associated habitat; material: faeces | place: China | collected 2014 ... | reverse complement strand
CGAAAGTAATGACATTACTTCAAGCCTGTCATCTGGCAGTCGATATATTTTAATGCCTCTGGCACAGGGAATTGTAAAGAGTGATAACTACAGAGATTCTCTTGAAATCACCGATATTCTGACGACTTCAGATGGTTCTTACTCAAAAGTAAATGTAGAAGATATGCAGACAATGGAAAAAGAAAGCGATGATATTGACGGACCATTTGCAGTTGGTGTTTCCATCACAGAGAATTTAGATGATGAGAAAGAAACACAGATTGTTTACTATTCATCCGAAGCGCTGTTTAATGACCAGATGAACACAATGGTATCCGGAGCAAACTATGAATTGATTTCTGCTTCTGTAAACTGGATGTGTGAGAGCGAAGAGGATAGTAATACAATTTCTATTGCAAGTAAGAGCTATGATACTTCAACACTTACAATTCCGGCAGCAGATGCAAGTTTTTGGAGTATCTTTGTAACAGCAGTTGTACCGGTAGTGATTCTGGTAATCGGCGGTGGTATCTGGATGAAGAGGAGAAAACAGTAATGAAGAAAAAAAATATCGGATTAATCGCAGGAATTGTACTGCTTGTTGTGCTCTGCGTAGTCTATTTTGTTCTTCATAATCATAATGCCAACAGCAGTGAAGCAGATAGTACAGATACAGCAACAACAGCGTTTGAGACAGATACAGACAAATTGACAGAGCTGACTGTGACAACGGAAGGTCAGTCTTATACTTTTACAAAATCAGATGATAAATGGAGTTATAGTGCAGATGCTTCATTTCCACTAGACCAGAGTAATTTTGAAGAGCTGGCAGGAAAGTTAAAATCAATCAGTTCAGACAGGAAATTAAAAGATGCAGAGGCTGTATCCGAGTATGGACTGGATGCACCTGTTGTACAGGTTTCTATCAAAAATTCGGATGATGAAACCCATACGTTAGAGTTTGGTGCAGTAAATGACATGACGAGCAATTGCTATATGACTGTAGATAATGATACCAGTAAAATCTATATGGTTGCTTCTGATCTTGAAACCGCTTTTAATTTTAATTTAAGTGACCTTGCAGAAAAGGAAAGTTTCCCGTCTATTACGGCTACTACAGTTACGAAACTGACTGTAGAAAAACAGGGCGAAGAAGCCGAAGTGATTGAAAAGAGTGATTCTGCTTCCACCGGATGGAGTTATACAAAAGGAAGCACACAAAGAGATATTGACAGTTCTAATACTTCCAATCTCTTAAATGGAATTTCCAGTCTTTCCTGGGGCAGTTTTGTAAGTGCAGATACCAGTAAGCTTGCAGAGTATGGATTGGATGCACCGACCAAGATTACGATTGATTATCAGGTGACAGAGGCAAAAGACAGTGACGACAGTGACACGAGTACCAGTGAAGATGGTACGAGTGAAGACAGCAGCAGTAATGAAGATGCAGAAAATGACTCTGACAGCGACAGTACCACAGAAACTGTGACAACGAATAAGCAGGAAGTTTTGCTTCTTGGAGGTCAGGACAGCAGTGGGAATTATTATGCGAAGCTTGAAAGCCAGTCCAACATTTATACCATTTCATCTTCGAGTGTGGAAAGTTTCTTAAATATCGACGTGAAAACTTTGGTCAGCAATTATGTTTCTAATTATATCTTTGCAGACCTCGACCGTGTAACAATTCAAAAAGATGGAGAATCTTATGAATTTACAAAAACAACGGAAGAGAAAGCAAAAGAAAAAGATGACAGTGATGATTCAAAGTCTGAAGATAGTGATACAGAAACTGTGACAACTTACTTTATGAATGGAAACGAAATAAAATTGGAAGATTTCTCAAGCTTCTATAGCAATATCAGTTCTCTGGAATGTCAGGAGTGGCTTGATGAAGTACCGGAAACACAGGATGAGCCGGAAATGACTGTAGAATTTTATAAAGAAAATGGAGTTTACTTCAAAGTAGAATATTATCCATATGATTCTAACTTCTATCTTGTAAAAAATAATCAGGGAACTGCGTGTCTGGTCAATAAAATGAAGATAAAAGAAATTGAAAGTTCTTTTGAAAAATTTTTGGAAAAACAGAATTAATGATTAAAAAGTCAAGTGGATATTCGCAATCCGCTTCGCTACTTGCTCATAACCAAATAGCTGCTACGCAGCTTATCAGAAGGGGCTTGCCCCCTCCTGATACAAGCAAGTCCCCACCCCTGCTTATTGCTTTTCGCAATTGAAGCAGGGGACTTACTTGATTTGGTTAAAAAGCGAGAGGAATGTTTCACGTGAAACATTCCTCTCGCTTTTTAGTCATCAAGAAAAACAGACAGACAATCAAATAACTGTTCTGGTGATTCTAACTGAGGAAGATGTTTTGCTTCTTTTAAAATGTAAGTCTCAATTGCCGGATTTAATTCTACATATTGAGAGAGAACTTCGCTCTTAGTGAGTTCGCCTTCCCCTTCGATAATAAAGATGCTGTTGTTTATATTTTTTAATGCATGCACGATATTGTTGTTAGTATATCCTCCAAGTAAACTGGAGAATAAGAAACGACCGCTTCCCATGCCTTTGTGGGCTGCTTCATAGTAAGTGTCGAGCCATTCTGCTTTGATATGGAATGGATTGTAAAGATAATCTTCTGTAAATGCAAGTTGAACATTACTCTGGCAGACCATCATGTTATAAACAAGAGTTCCGAATACAGGAAGCTCAAGAAAAGATTTATAAAGCTTGCTGCGTTTGGTTGGAATCTTATTTAACTGTGAAAGTGCCGGCGGATTAATCATTAAAATTTTTCCAAACAGTTCGTTTTCGTTATGACAGGCGAGGATTGTAAAAGAGCCGGAAAAACCACTGGTAATTACATCGGTTCTTTCGTGAATCACGTTTTTGATGAAATCAGATACCGCCTGAACATATAAGTAGTTTGTGTAAGTAATGTGCTGTTTATCAGAACGACCACATCCAGGTAAATCGATGCAGTAGACGGTATGATTTTTCTCAAGCTGTTTTACAAGTGCTTCCCATTCATAAGCGGAGCTGTAAATGGTTAAATCGTGAATTAATAAAACGGGAGAACCGGTTCCCTGTTTTGTGTAATAAATTTTTCCAAAACGCCAATTGTAATAATTGCTTGCCGTTGACTTTAACAAGTCTTTCATTATTGCGGTTGTAGAAATCAGATGGTTCATGAAATGAATAATAGCAGTTGCGGTGGTAAATAATATACCGGTTGTAATAAGTTTGTATCTATGCTTTTTCATAAAAAAACCTCCAATATAGGATTACTTTAGTTAGTTATAATTATAAGCCATTAACTCTTATTATACAAGCTGAAAGTAGGGAGAAGAATCGTGTGATAATACAAAAAGGGGAAATGTTTCACGTGAAACATTTCCCCTTTTTGTATTGATTGATTAATGAAATTTATATCGTAAAAAAATATAATGTTTCACGTGAAACATTTGTGTAGAAATACGTTTAAGAAGATGTTATAATAACCATTGAATGAAATAAATACGAAGTTTGATGAAAAGAGGAAACTTAAGTGGGAAGAATAATAGCAATAGCAAATCAGAAAGGCGGAGTAGGAAAATCTACAACTGCAATCAATCTGTCTGCATGTCTTGCCGAGCTGGGACAGAGAGTCCTTCTTATTGATATTGACCCACAGGGGAACACAACAAGCGGAGTCGGCGTAGACAAAGATAATGTTAATGCGACTTTGTATGAACTTCTGGTGGGAGAGTGCGAAATTTCGGACTGTCTGATTGAGAATGTATTCGAAAATTTATCCTTGATTCCGTCGAATGTGAATTTGTCTGGTGCAGAGATTGAACTGGTAGGCGTAGAGGGGCGTGAATTTCTTTTGAAAAATCATATTGATTCCATTCGTGATAATTATGATTTTATTATTATGGACTGCCCGCCGTCTTTAAATGTGTTGACTATCAATGCAATGACAACAGCAGATTCTGTACTGGTTCCGATTCAGTGTGAGTATTATGCACTCGAAGGATTGACACAGCTTATTCACACGATTGAACTGGTTCAGAACCGTTTAAATCCGGATTTGGATATTGAAGGCGTTGTATTTACGATGTATGATGCAAGAACAAATCTGTCATTGCAGGTTGTTGAAAATGTAAAGAACAATCTGGACCAGTCTATTTACAAGACCATTATTCCGAGAAATGTTCGTCTTGCGGAAGCACCGAGTTATGGGCTGCCAATTACCTTATATGATAAAAGATCAGTAGGGGCGGAAAGCTACAGACTCCTTGCAGAAGAAGTATTACACAGGGAGGATGAAGAATGGCGGTAAAAAGAGGTGGACTTGGCAAAGGTCTTGATTCTATGATTCCGGTTTTAGATTCTACAGCGACAAAAAAGAAAACCGGAAGAACATCAATCGATAAAGAAGCGCTGCAGAATGCGGCAAAAGAAGCTCATAAACATCAAAAAGAAAAGATGGAATTTGAGGGGAAACCTGGAGAACAGGTACAGATTGTGAAGCTGACAAAGGTTGAGCCGAGCAGGGAACAGCCGAGAAAACAGTTTGATGCCGATGCACTTCAGGAACTGGCAGAATCTATTAAGCAGTTTGGTGTACTTCAGCCATTATTGGTCCAGAAGAAGGAAGACTATTATGAGATTATTGCCGGGGAGCGCAGATGGAGAGCTTCTAAACTGGCAGGACTCAAGGAGGTTCCTGTAATTGTAAAAGAATTTACAGAACAGGAAGCCGTTGAAATTTCTCTGATTGAAAATATTCAGCGGGAAGATTTAAATCCGATTGAAGAAGCAATGGCATATAAACGTTTGATGGAAGAGTTTCATTTAAAACAGGATGCGATTGCAGAACGGGTTTCAAAGAGCAGAACTGCAGTTACAAACTCAATGCGTCTTTTAAAATTAGATGACAGAGTTCAGCAGATGCTGATTGATGAAATGATTTCAACTGGACATGCAAGAGCTTTGCTTGCACTGGAAAGTAAGGATGCACAGGCGGAAGCGGCAGTTAAAGTATTCGATGAAAAATTGAGCGTACGAGAAACAGAGCGTTTAGTGAAAGAACTGTTAAATCCAGTGCAGAAAAAAGAAGAGAAACCCAAAAATCAGGCAGAAGAACTGGTTTATAAGAATCTGGAAGAGAAAATTAAACAGATTATCGGTTCAAAGGTTGCAATTAACCGAAGGACAGATAATAAGGGAAAGATTGAAATTGAATACTATTCTCAAGAAGAATTGGAACGTATTGTTGAATTATTGGAAACAATAGGATAAGAGAGAAAACGAGGAGTTAGAGCAGATGGGTAATCTAATCAGCAAGATTCAGTCTATTTCCGGTGTGCTGTCAATTTTTTTACTGATTGTGGTAATTGCACTTTTGGTATGTGTGGTCAGTCTTTTTTTGGAAGTAAACCGACTGAATCAAAAATACCGCGTATTTATGAAAGGAAGAGATGGACAGTCTCTTGAAAAATCGTTCCGACGCAAATTTGCAATGATTGACAAAGGGCTGGATGCGGCAGCGGCAAATGAGCAGGAAATTGAAAAATTAAAAGAAATCATGGGAAACACCTTGAACAAATATGCTATTGTGAAGTATGATGCATTTGAGGATATGGGAGGAAAACTCAGCTTTGTTCTGGCTATGTTGGACGATAAGAATACAGGATTTCTTCTGAATGCGATTCACAGCAGAGAAAACTGTTTCCTCTATATTAAAGAGATTGTAAATGGGGAATCCTATGTAATATTAAGCCAGGAAGAAGTGCAGGCATTAAAACAGGCCGTAAATTTCAGACAAAACTAAAAAAAAGAAGCAGGGAGAAAGATTATGTTAGACATTAAATTTTTAAGAGAAAATCCAGATGTAGTAAAACAGAATATTAAAAATAAATTTCAGGACAGCAAATTACCTCTGGTAGACGAAGTAATCGAATTGGATAAGAGAAACCGTGAAATCAAAGGAGAAGTAGAAGCGTTAAGAGCAGAAAAAAATAAAATCTCCAAAATGATTGGTACTCTTATGAAAGAGGGCAAAAGAGAAGAAGCAGAAGAAGTAAAGAAACAGGTAACTGCAAATGCAGAGACTGTAGACCGTTTATCTGCTGAAGAAAAAGAAGTAGAAGAAAAAATCAAAAAAATCATGATGACAATTCCAAATATCATTGATCCATCTGTTCCGATTGGAAAAGATGACAGCGAAAATGTGGAAGTACAGAGATATGGTGAACCGGTTGTTCCGGACTTTGAAATTCCATATCATGCAGAAATTATGGAAAAATTCAATGGTCTTGATTTAGACAGTGCAAGAAAAGTAGCCGGAAACGGTTTTTACTATCTGATGGGAGATATTGCACGTCTTCATTCCGCAGTTATTTCTTATGCAAGAGATTTCATGATTAACAGAGGATTTACTTACTGTGTACCGCCTTTCATGATTCGAAGTGACGTTGTTACAGGTGTTATGAGCTTTGCGGAAATGGATGCGATGATGTACAAAATCGAAGGCGAAGATTTATATCTCATCGGTACAAGTGAACATTCCATGATTGGTAAATTTATTGACACAATCATTCCGGAAGAAGAGCTGCCAAAAACACTGACCAGTTATTCTCCATGTTTCAGAAAAGAAAAAGGTGCACACGGACTTGAAGAAAGAGGTGTATACCGTATTCATCAGTTTGAAAAGCAGGAAATGATTGTTGTCTGCAAACCGGAAGAAAGCAAAATGTGGTTCGATAAATTATGGCAGAATACAGTTGATTTATTCCGTTCTATGGATATTCCGGTTCGTACACTGGAATGCTGCTCTGGTGATCTGGCTGATTTAAAAGTAAAATCTGTAGACGTAGAAGCATGGTCTCCAAGACAGAAGAAATATTTTGAAGTAGGAAGTTGTTCAAACCTCGGTGATGCACAGGCAAGAAGACTGAAAATCCGTGTGAATGGAAATGACGGTAAATACCTGGCACATACACTGAATAATACAGTTGTTGCTCCGCCTAGAATGTTAATTGCATTTCTGGAAAACAATCTGCAGGCAGATGGTTCAGTAAGAATTCCGGAAGCACTGCAGCCATACATGGGTGGAATGACTGAGATAAGATAAGGAGGCAGTCTTTGCACAGTTATTTAAGGTCCATTGGTTTTTCAGAACTGGAAAGAAAAGAACTTGACCAGATTTTGAAAGAGGTAATTACACAATACGATGAAAAGACAGTAATAGAAAACTCTGAGGGACATCTGTTTGTGGAAGTATCAAAAATATTTGGATGTGACGTTGGAATCACAGTCTGCGGAGAATACGATGAAAATAATGAATTTGAGATGGAATATTATTTTCCGTTCTTCCGCGGAACTGGAATTACGACACAGGAAAATGTGTTAATTGAACGCCATGTGGGAAAAGAGTCCTATGCCGGAGCAGTGGATGATATAAGAATCGGCGTTACAATTATCTTTTATCTGCAAAATGCAGCCGAATATCTGACAGAACACCGGCATGGACATTATACAAAGGGTGTGTATCCGGTGACTCTTGCCGGACTTGCAAGAGAAGCCAGAATTCTTCTTCCTGTTAAGAAAGATGAAAAACAGCAAAGAGAAGAACGGGAGAATACCGTGAATCGTAATCGAATGATTGCAGCAGCCCGTAATGGTGATGAAGAAGCAATGGAAAATCTGACGATGGAGGATATTGATACATATTCTATGATATCTGGCCGTATAGCAAACGAAGATATTTATTCGATAGTGGATACTTATTTTATGCCTTATGGAATGGAATGTGATTTGTATAATATCATGGGAGAAATCACAGAATGGTCCATTACAAAAAATACACTGACAAATGAAGAAATCTATCAGATTCGCATTTCCTGCAATGATATGGAAATGGATATCTGCGTTAATGCAAAAGATCTTTTAGGGAAGCCGGAAGTTGGACGAAGATTTAAAGGAGTTATATGGCTTCAGGGAAATGTGGATTTTTAGATGAAACCTGAGAATTAAAAGAAAGAATCTTGCTTGCGAGATTCTTTCTTTTGTTTCACGTGAAACATATTATATATGTAAGAGCAGTGGCTGATATATAATAGAAAAAGGACTTTTTCAAACATAGGTTATGGTAGAATGATACCACATGATACAAGACAGTGTCATAAAAACTCACAAATTCACCAAAGATAAAGTGATATTGTGAAATAAAAAAGAAGGGAAAAGGAAAAAATGGAGTTATTTGTCAAAGTGATGAATGTAGTCAATGATATCGTATGGCATCCTGTAATGTGCGTGTTTCTTATGTTTGCGGCGTTGTGGTTCACGTTTCATTTAAGAGGCATGCAGGTACGAAGATTTGGCGATATGCTTAAATGTCTGACTGAAAAGGGCGACAATAAACAAGATACTGGTCTTTCTTCTTTTCAGGCATTTGCAACAACAGTTGGAGGTCGTGTAGGAACCGGAAATATTGCAGGAACGGCAACTGCAATTTTTATGGGGGGACCTGGTGCAATTTTCTGGATGTGGGTTACTGCAATTTTAGGTGCATCCACAGGAATGGTTGAGTGTATCTTAGGTCAGGCATATAAAACGAGAAATCTGGGAGAATTAACCGGAGGACCTGCTTTCTATATGTCAAACGGAATTAAGAATAAAAAATTAGGAAAGATACTGGCCTTTTTATTCTGTATCGCAGTCTTTATCGGACCTGGATTCTTGCTTCCGGCAATGCAGACTCAGACAGCGGCAACAGCGGTAAATGTAGCATTTGGACTTCCATTTGTTGTTGTTGGAGTGATTATGACAGCAATTGTTGCATTTGTTATTATGGGAGGAATTAAACGTATCGGACAGGTTGCGGAATTTTTAGCGCCGGTTATGTGTGGAATTTATTTCCTGATTACGATTATTATTATTGTACTTAATATTGGAAAAGTTCCTGGAATGTTTGGTTCTATCTTTGCAAGTGCATTTGGAAAAGATGCGGTCTTTGGCGGAATCGTTGGTTCGGCAGTTTCCTGGGGAATCAAACGTGGATTCTTCTCAAATGATGCTGGTAACGGAATGAGCCCTTTGATTTCAGCAACAACTGATACTTCTCATCCGGTAAAACAAGGTTTGGTTCAGGGATTATCTGTGTATATCGATACTCTTTTGGTATGTACTTGTACCGGAATTTCTATTTTGCTTGCGGGAACTTACAACGTTGCAGCAGACGGAGCAGGTGCTTCTCTGTTAGTAGAGCATGTTCCGGGAATACAGTATGGAATTGCATTTATGCAGGAGGCAATGTCGGTATCAATCGGTAAAGCAGGAGCAATGTTCCTTGCAATTATGCTGTTTATCTTTATTTTTACAACCATGCTGTCCTATTCTTATCAGTTGGAATCCACATGTAAATATCTGTTCGGCGAGAATAAAATGGTGGTTACAATTGTGCGTATTTTATTCCTGGTATTCTGCATGTTTGGTATTTTGATTGATGGTGATACTATCTGGCCAATGGGTGATATTGGTGTTGGATGTATGCTTTGGGTTAATACTTTTAGTATCTTACTCTTAACTCCCAAGGTTTTGAAAATCGTAAAAGATTATGAGAAACAGAAAAATGTTGGCTTGAACCCATTGTTTGACCCTGCTACAGTAGGAATTGAAGATAAAGCGGGGGTATGGGATACTTATGTAAAACAGAAAAAAGAGCGTGGAGATTATGAAAATCCGCAGCTTGGATATGATAAAAAATAAGAAACTTTTGTAGAGATATACTCTTGTAAGGTTTTGGCTATACCTTCAGAAAAGATTTCGAGAGTATATTAAGATTACATGGAGGTGTGCAGACGTGGAATTTGATTTTAAAAACGAATTTGAATCTATGATGAAATCGAATGAACTGGACACGGTTGTTGTTTTGGGACACATCAATCCGGATGGAGATGCAGCCGGTTCTGTGATGGGAATCGCACATTATATTGGAGTGAATTATCCAGAGTATCAGGTATTCCCTTATCTGGCAGATACGATAGACAAAGGACCAAAACTTCAGGTGAGCCAGGATAAAAAATTTGATCCGTTTGAAAAGCCGGATTTGCAGGGCAAACGTTTCGCAACAGTGATATGTGATACTGCGACATTGGCACGTTTAAGCGGAAGAGAATTTTATGAAGCATCTGTCGCTTCTATTGTAATCGACCATCATGCCTCAAATGAGGGCTATGGAGACAGAAACTATACAAAGGTTTCGGAAGCCTGCGCGGTAAATGTATTTTATAGTTTGAATCAGGATGATTTAAAAAAAGCGGCAGAGGCAGAAGAATATCCAAACGCTGCAGATTATATCTATCTTGGAATTGTACATGATACGAATGCTTTTCAAAGAGCAGATGAAAGTATCATGAAGGCTGCGACAAAGCTTTTAGAACTTGGCGTAGACCATAGACGAATTATACAGACTCGGCAGATTGATACGTTAGAAGATTTGGAAAAACGTGCAGACATTTTAAAAAATGCGATACGTGTGCTGGATGGAAAAGTCGCCTACGTGTGTATAAACAAAGAAGAAAAGGTTAAAAAGAATATCAGCTATGAGGAAATTCATCCAATCAGCAGTATTTTGCGTGACTGTGTGGACATCGAACTGGGATTTACGATGTATGAAGAAGAACCGGACCGGTGGCGTTGTTCTTTCCGCTCAGATGGAAAGTGGATTGATGTAAATGAATTGATTACACCATTTGGTGGAGGCGGTCATGCCGGGGCAGCTGGACTTAGAAAACGAACCGGTGATATGGAAGAGCTTAGAAGCCAGATTCTTGAGAAAGTAAAAAAATTAAGAGCAGAAAAATGTTTCACGTGAAACAAAGCGGTTGTAAGTTTAGTTACTGGCAGCCGCTTTTTGTTACTTGTACGGTGTACTGGTTTAAATGTTTTTAATATAGAAGCAAGGTTTGCAAAAACCAGATGTTGGTTAATGACTGCGTTCATGAGCAAGTAGCGAAGTGGATTGCGAATGTCCGCTTTACGAGAATCAACCGGTGAATTATAAAATGAGTTTTCATTAAATCAGTGGACTGTGAATATTCGTTTGATAAAAACAAGATATTGTTAAAAAAATGTTTATTAAACTAGATATAGTATTTTCTGATTTTGTATGTTATACTGACACTAGATTACAGAAAATCAGAAAAAACGTGAAAATTGCCCGTCACAATTACGACAGTAATAGCATTTCCAGATATTCTATGATAATGAGTGGGGATATACATCTCAGATTTTCAGACTCATTCAGTATATGAATCAGATTGATACTGGTCGATAACATTTAAGATGTGACAGGGCAGTTAAATTCTGATTTTAACGTAACCTGCTTTCTGTAAGGGACATATCCATTCGTTATTACGATTATGAACCGTAAATGAAAATCGGAAGCCGGGAGATAAGTCTGGCTTCCGATTTTTTGTATTTAGATGCTCTGGTAACTTAGTTACCGAGGAGTTTACATAGTTGTTTCGTATGTTTGTTTTCTGGTAACCCAAAAAAAGACGCATACAAAGATAATTCCTTTGATAATCGATGTGGAAGAAAATGCCCACCAGATTCCGTGCAGTCCAAGGGAAGTATTTTTTAAGAAAATAGCAAGAGGGATCCTTGAACCTGTAAATATAATACTGATGATACTGCAAAGGCGGGTCATTCCAAGTCCGGAAAGTGCACCGATGGTTGTCAGTTCAATACACATAAAGCCTTCACTGAATCCAATGATAATAAGATATCCGACTGCGATGGTAATCGCTTTTGGTTCATGAAAGAAGATTGTTGCAATTGTATTTGGCGCAAAGACAAATACAAGAGTGATAATCAGACCCCAGGTGCCAATGGTCCATAGAGAGGCACGATATCCTTTTCGGACACGGTTCATTTTTCCGGCACCATAGTTTTGAGCAGTAAAGGAATTTAAGGCTGATGCAAAACCATCTGCAGTATTCCAGGATACGGACTCAATCTGACCTCCGACTCGTTGTGTGGCAACCGCTTCTGCACCGAAAGCAGATACCATACGGGTAAGCACCATCGAGATAATACAATATGCCATACCCTGAATGGCGGTAGGAATTCCAATCCGGCAGATACCATTTAAGTAAGGTGCCGGAATTTTTGCAAGTAAATGAGTTCCCTTTAATACATTTTCTTTTTTCTGTTTGATAACGCAGATTATCATAATGCTCATAACGATAAACTGTGCAGTTACGGTTGCAATTGCTGCACCGGTAACGCCAAGCTTTGGAAATGGACCGGGACCAAGAATTAAAACAGGGTCTAAAATCATGTTTGTCACAAGTCCAACTAGATTGGCGAGAAATGGTGTTTTTGAATCTCCCTGTGCGGTATAAATTCCGGTTAACGTGACTGTTAAAAAAGAAAATACAATCAGTCCGCAGGCAATTTTCGTATAGGACAATGCGGCTGAGACTGCTTCTGGGTCAGTGAGCTTAAAAAATCCGACCATCTGCCGGACAAAAATGAGGCATAAAATAGCGTAAGCCAGTCCCATAAAAGTAGATAGCTGCACAGCGGTCTGCGCAAAACCGTGTGCTTTTTCTTTTTCTCCCCGTCCTAAAGACTGTGCGACTTTTACCTGACCACCCATCCTTGCCATGGAAGCCAGTCCTTGCGAAAGCCAGGTAAACATACCTCCAACACCTACACCTGCAACTGCCTTCGAACCAAGCAGACCAATCCAGGCCATGTCCGTTATGTTGTACAAAGTCCCCAGAAACGATGACGCCATGATCGGAACCGCAAGTTTCGTCAGCGTTTTTAGAATAGGATCTTTTGTTAAATTTCCCTCCATTTTCATTCCTCATCCATTTTTATTTTTTATTATCCACAAATCCTATTATACATGGTTTAACATAGATTTTCATCAGGAATTATCCATATATATCAAAAATCCTTTTGAAAAAATATTATTCTCCAAAAGGGCTTTCTGTCTGAATCTTTTTATAATTTTTCTCCGCAGGATTCCATGACTTTTTTGTACCAGTAAAACATCAATCTGCCATCCCCATGCAGAAGTTTCAAGATATGGATTCTTAATA
>ERZ841116.1280-NODE-1280-length-13216-cov-8.966492_pt1 | contig 13216 bp, 10 predicted proteins | sample MGYA00519875_ERZ841116 | MGnify/ENA primary metagenome ERZ841116 (study PRJEB31850, sample SAMEA3708889) | human gut metagenome | biome: human gut; feature: human-associated habitat; material: faeces | place: China | collected 2014 ... | reverse complement strand
TCGACATCGATGCCAAGACTTTTGAATTGAACGGAAATAACGTTCGTGTGGCTCAAGTGAATACAGTTGATATTGCCGAAGTATTGGAACGTCAAGCTGAAATCGAAGCAGCTATCCAAGCCGCAATTGCAACTAACGGATACTCTGACTTTGTCTTGATGATTACAGATATCGTCAACTCTAACTCAGAAATTTTAGCTCTTGGTGCTAATATGAACAAGGTGGAAGCAGCCTTCAACTTCAAACTTGAAAACAACCACGCTTTCCTTCCAGGTGCTGTTTCTCGTAAGAAACAAGTGGTACCACAATTGACAGAAAGCTTTAATGCTTAATGCTAAACGGGATAACCCATTGTTAAAAAGGAGTTTCGGCTCCTTTTTGGCTAGGAGGAGACTATGTTAGAATCTGGCGATTTGATTTTTGTGAGGGATCATACGGAAATGGGGGAGGCCATCCAGGCATCAACTGGAAACTATAGCCATGTGGCCATCATTTTAGACGGGAGGGTCTATCATGCCACGGTGGAAGGTGGCGTCCTTGCCCAATCCCCTGAAGATTTCTTTGAAGACGGGAAAGCATATGACCTTTATCGCTATCCAAAAATCGATCTCAAAGAGGTCAAAAAGAAGGCAGAGAGCTTTTTAGGTTCTCCCTACAATACTTCCTTTTATCCAGATGGAGATGGTTTCTATTGTTCCCAGTTCATTGCTGAACTGCTTCCCATCTTTGAGACCATTCCCATGAAGTTTGGAGAGGGAGAAGAAGCGATTAGTTCCTTTTGGAAAGCCTACTACAGAGAACTAGGACTAGCTGTACCTCTGAATCAACCAGGAACCAATCCGAGTCAGTTAGCCCAGTCTCCCCATCTACAGTTTAAAGAAAGGTATATGGATGATTACCATCATTAATCCCACACGTTTGACACGTCAGGCATTTTTCAAGGACTTGATCAACTATTTGGATCAGCACGACGATGTGATTCTGCGGAAAATCAAGTCCCAATTTCCAGATCAACCAGTGGATAAGCTGATGGAGGAATATATCAAAGCGGGTTTCATCCTTCGAGAAAATAAACGCTACACCCTCAACCTGCCCTTCTTGGAGTCAGCTGATAGGGTTGAACTGGATCAAGAGGTCTTTGTTCGAGAGGATAGTGAACTTTATCAAGAATTAAAAGCCAAGGTCTTCCAAACAGAACTCCGCAATACTACCAATGCAGCAATTCTCATAGAGGAGACGGACTTTGCGCGACATGCACAGACACTTTCCAATTACTTCTACAAGGTAGCTCACCAATATCCATTGACAGAGGAGCAAGAGAAACTCTATGCTATTTTGGGCGATGTCAATCCCGAGTATGCTCTCAAGTATATGACTAGCTTTTTGCTCAAGTTCCTCAAAAAAGAAGTAGTCCAGCAAAAGCGCAGAGATATCTTTATCGATAGCTTAGAAGTCTTAGGCTATATCCGCAAAAATGATGAAGGCAAATATGAATTAGCAGTGGACTTGGACAAGGAAAGACTGATGTTTATTAAGTAATAGAAAGAGGCTGGGAGAACTTCCTGGGCAAATATTGAGGATAAAGCCTTTATAAAACAAGATTATGTGGGTTGTATTTGTGTAAAGTCGCATAATCGGGGTTAGAAAAGTTTGTGTGGAGTTATTCGTGCTTCACATTGAAAAAACTGAATATAATCGTCTACAAGACTGGATTCTTTGAATACTGCACCAATAATTGGATCTATTTTGCAGCTAACTATCTAATTTTGAAGAAGAGATAAAATCAATCGTTTTACCTATTTATTGATACAAGGGAGTTATATTTGGATATCTGAAATAATAAGAGGAAAAAAGAAACAAGCGAAAGGATTAGTAAACATGGAGCTGAGTCATCTTAAAGAATTTATTGTTCTGGCTAAAATTGAGAATTATCTGGAAGCGGCAGAGAATCTTTATATTTCTCAATCCAGTCTATCAAAGCATATAAAATCGTTGGAGGCAGAACTTGGAACCACTCTATTTGATCGAACAACCCGTCAGGTGAAGCTCAATGAGGCAGGGAGGGTATTTCTCAAATATGCCCAGCAAATGATTGAGATTCAGTATCAGTTCAATACGGCTCTTCTCAATCTAAAGGAGGCAGAAGAACAAAGTTTGACAATCGGATCTATTCCCATTATGGCACCTTACGGTATTACAGACATGCTTCTTGGTTTTAAAAAAGCTAATCCAAAAATTAATTTAAGTATCATCGAAGGTGAGACTGAGCAACTTAAGCAGAAGCTTCGCAGTGGCGAATGTGATCTGGCCTTTATTCGTCATTTACCAGGAGGGGCTGAAGCGACGGAAGATGTAGCTGATTTTTTAATGACCTCTTTTACGGCAGATTATTTGGTTGCAGTTTTACCACTTGAACATCCTCTTGCCAATCAGGCATTGATTGATCTATCCGATTTAAAGACTGAAGAATTTCTTTTTCTCCCCCCAAATTCTATGATGCATAGTATTTCTATACAGGCATGTCATCAGGCAGGTTTTACGCCAGCAATTGCATACACAGGCGAACGAGCAGAAAATATCATTGACCTTGTGAGTAAAGGAATGGGAATTTCTCTTTTGATGTCAAAGCCTATTTCTTATATCAATACGCAAAATCAGGTTAAATTAGTTCCAGTTTTACCTCATATTGAGACAGAAATTGTGATTTATTCTAAAAAGGGGGCTCTTCTATCAAAGGTAGCTAGTCATTTCCTAGAATTTATACAGCAGTGAGAGTTAGGCTTTGTGCCTGACTTTTTTTGAAATGAAAATAATACCCTTCAAAAATCTCATCAAACTACGTCAGCATGGTTTTGTGTTTCTTCGGTACAGCCTACGAATCGCTTTTTAGTCCACTCTTTGATATTTATCGAGGATTATTTATTCCACTTTGAAATAAATAGGACCAAAACTTGAATTGTAAGCGTTTTGAATTTTCGGTATGATAGTGATGTTAGGAGGATGTGTTGGGATGAAAATGAGAGAGTTTTTCTTTTCATTGTCTATGTCGTTAGCGATGAGTTTTTGTATGGAATATTACAATCTCATTAAATGCTGGTGGTGCAAGTTATCCCTTGTTTATAAATGGCATTCTTCGTTCAAATCTTCCTGTTAGGTCCCTTACTAAAAAGGTTGATTTTAGATAATTAAAAAGGAAAAGGTGAAAATAATGATAGTTGATGCAAATATTTATTGGTTTGATGAAAAAATTTTTCACGACGAGGCCTATGCGGAGCGATTTTTAGCAGAAATACCACGTCTTTATCAGACAGAAGGGCGAATGGTGCAGTTGGAGGATGGCCGTAAGCAGATTGTGATTGAAAGGCCAGTCGGTTATGCCAATGTCAATTATGTTGAGGGCGATTATATTCTGGAGAATATTCTAGCGGATATGGATGAGGCTGGTATTGCAGTGGGAATTCTAAAGCTTCCTTGCTATCATGAATGGCTAAGTTTAGAACTCTGTAAGAAGTTTAATGATGGGATGGCGGAATTTGTCAGACAGTCAAATGGCCGTCTACGAGGTCTGGGAGTTGTTCCACCACGAGATAGTCAGGCAGTCAAAGCTGAAATTGACCGCTGCCTGGATGAACTGGGTTTTACAGGTCTGCAAATGATTGCACACTACGGTGATCATTATTTAGATGATGAACAGTTTGCTGGATTTTTTGAATATATAAATACTAAATCAGTCACTGTCTATATTCACCATAATCCAGTACCTGTAGATTTTAAACAGCTTTATGAATACAATAACGTTCGCCGTTCTTATGGGCGCAATGTTGACCAAGGAACTGCTGTTATGAGAGAATTGTTTAGTGGTTTTTTTGATAAATTTCCTCATATCAAGTTTGTGCATTCGATGCTGGGAGGTGGCTTCTTTGCCTTTAAGAATTTGATTCTACCTAAAAAGTCAACTAAGACTGAAGGTGTTCAACGGTTTCAGACAGATAATGGTGCTATTGCAAAGCATTTGAAAGAAAACCTCTTCTTTGAAATGTCCCATGCTCAGCCTTGGGGCAAGGAACAGTTGGAGTGTGCAGTAAAAGTGCTGGGAGCAGACCATATTATTTATGGATCCTCTTATCCAGTACGTAATGAGTGGCTAATAGATGGTCCAGCTTTTGTTAGAAATTTAGACATTAGTGATGAGGAAAAGGATTTGATTTTAGAGGGAAATGCTATGCGACTTTATCATGTTACAGATTAAAAGGAGGTAACTATGTTACAAGCAGGTGCAGGAAAATCTCGCATTAAGTTGCCTGGACAAATATTGCCACTTGAAAAATTCACGTATTATCATGATGATTTGTATTGCCGAGCTATTATTTTAGCTGATTTTATCTTTATTTCGCTTGATGTAACATCTTTACAAGATTATGCGATTACAGCTATAAAAAACAAGGTTAAGGAAAATTATGACGTTTTAGATAGACATATTTTTATTAGTGTTATACATACCTTCTCAGCTCCACATACACGTTCTTTAAAGGCTTTAGAAAAAGCAGACGACGAAACCAAGCAAAAAAATCAATTCTATTTAGAGTTTTTGCTGGAAGCTGTTGAAGAGGCTTTGTTCTTAGCTAAAAGCAGTTTACAGTCAGCATCTCTCTCTTGTCAAAATATTACGGCAAAAGCACAGATTAACCGCGATATAGAGGGGATAGATGGGTATTGGTTGGGAAAAAATCCGTATGGCTATTCTAATCATACGATTCCGATGTTGAAAATCTCCTCGCCTTCAGAATCATTAATAGCTATGATTTACAGTGTGGATGTTCAGTCGTCTATTGTCGAAAAAATAGGTGACGGAGCTATTAGTAGCGATTTTATCGGTTTAGCCTCGCAAAAAATTGAAGAGAAGCTTAATTGTGTTGCTTTATTTATGCTTGGAGCGGCTGCTGACCAAATACCTGATGTAGCCCAAGAAAGTTTTGACAGTCTAGAACAATGTTCAGATGAATTGGTTTCAGTGATTCTGTCGCAAGTGACAGAAAATGAACATCTCGAAGATACTTTAACATTAACTACGATCACCGTTGAGCTTGACGGTCAAGTCATCCCTGATATGAAAAGCTTAAAACCAACAAGGAAATATCATTTTGAATTGCAGGGTAAAAAGCAAGTTGAGTTAGCGATTTTGACCATTGGAGATTTTGGATTAGTCATGCTAAAGCCTGAATTGGCAAGCATTACAGGTAAGGTTATTAGAGAACAATCTCCTTTTTCCGTAACAATGATTGCCACGATGATTAACGGTGGTCAAAAATACATGGTGGATGAGAAAAGTTACGATAATTATACTTATGAAGCAATGAATTCCATGTTTGCGCGTGGTAGTGCTGAAAAAGTTAGTCAGGCTATTATTAAGACATTAAAAGAGAGGAAGTGAGCTTATGAAGGTTGGATACGGTCGTACAGACATCACACCGACAGCCCCATTTTACTTATTAGGATATAAAACTCCCAAACGAAATCAACCCGCTAAAGGCATTCATGACCCTATTTACATTAACGGTATTTTATTTCATAACAATGAAGGTCAAGAAGTTTTTCTGGCAACAGGAGACCTTCTTGAAATAGAGGATGCTGTTGCCGCAGATATTCGACGTGAAATCAGTCAAACCTATCAGATTCCTTTTGAAAATATTATTATCGGTGTCACACATGACCACCATTCGGTACGTGATTTTCATAAAACTTGGGAATTTGGGCGCTACAATCAAGAGTATTATGATTTCTTAGTGCAATGTTTTCTTGATGTTGTCGCACAAGGTCGGCAGAATCTTGTCGAAGCTAGTGTGGAATACGGGCAAGATTTAGTGCTTGGTTATTATAGTAATCGCAATCATAAAGGAAGCCAATCAGATAATATTGTATCAGTGACAAAATTTGTTCACGATGGCAAAGCTATTGCAGGAATTGTCAATATCGCTGTCCACTCAACAGTTTTGAGTGGCGAGAATATGGAATTGACTGCGGATTTAGCAGGAAATCTGTCAACAAAATTAAAAGAAAAATGGGGATTTTACCCATTGATGTTAATAGGCTGTGCAGGTGATTCTAGTAATCATTACGACCGACTGGGGCGTGATTTTTCAGAATTAGAACGTGTGACAACTGGATTAGCTGAGCTTATCGCTCCTATAAAAACAACTGAACTTTCTCTTGGAACAGAAAGCATTAACGTTTTGGAGCTTAGTCACGAGGTCATCAATGACAAAAAAGCTTATGATAAAGACCTTTGTTTGCGAATTGCTGGCATGAAAAATGGGACTATTAAGACCGTTGGCGCTCAGCCAATCGAACATTTGATTGAAAAGTGTGAAGAGCAGCTAACGATGCCACAATTTTATGACATCTTACAACTTGGAATCTTGGATATTGGAAATTTAAGATTCTTCATCTTCCCTGGGGAACTAGCATCTGCTGGCGGAGAATTATTGAGAAATGCAACGGATAAAACGGTGTTGATTGCTGGATATAGCAATGGTTTCCACCATTATTTCTTAGAAGCTAAGGATTATGGGCTAAGTTTTGAAACGATTGGTAACCCTGTTCCAGCAGGAACTTTTGAAACTATTATTGAAAAATTTAGTCGTGCAAGTCACTTGCTAGATAACTAACGAGCCGTAATCGGGGCTGTGTGAAGTCGATTGAAGATTTTAGATAGGAGTTCTAGTTATGGACTACAATAAATTAGGAAAAGATATTCTCACTCAGGTGGGGGGCAAAGAAAATGTTAGCAGTGTTAGTCACTGTATCACACGTGTTCGCTTTATTTTAAAAGACGAAGCCAAAGCTAACGACGACGTTATCAAAAATATGTCTGGTGTCCTCGATGTTGTCAAACAAGGTGGTCAATACCAAGTCGTTGTCGGACCGAGCGTTGAAAAAGTTTACAATGCTATTATCGAAGATGGCGATATTGCAACGAACGAGGGTGATAGCACAGCAGCAAATACAGAAGATGATAAAGGTTTCATTAACAAAGCTTTAGGTCTTATTAGTTCTATTTTCATTCCAGTATTGGGTATGTTGTCTGGTTCAGGGATGATTAAGGCTGTGCTTGCACTTCTTAGTGCTTGCGGTTGGTTGTCACCTAAGGATGGCACTTACATCATTTTAAGCGCTTTATCAGATGCACTATTTTATTTCTTCCCAGTTGTATTAGGTTGGAGTGCTGCTAAACGCTTTGGGTTAAAAGAAATCTATGGTATGACACTAGGGGCTTTCCTTGTCTATCCAACTTTAGTATCGGCTGCTAGTGGCGATGCTATTAATACGCTATTTTCTGGAACCGTTTTTGAAATGGATTATCAATTAACATTTCTTGGCATTCCAGTTGCTCTTCAAAGTTATGCTAGTACCGTTATTCCGATTATTGCGGTAACATGGTTTGCTAGTTATGTTTACAAATTCTTTAACAAACACATTCCAGATGTTTTGAAAATGGTCTTTGTTCCATTTTGTACCTTGATTGTTGCTGGCGCAGCTAGCTTGATTGTCATTGGTCCAATTTCAATTGTCTTTCAAAACTTATTGAGTAGCGCTGTGATGTGGCTCCTTAATCTCAACATTGGTATTGCAGGTTTCTTGATTGGGTCTCTCTGGTCTATCTTGGTTATGTTCGGGCTTCACTGGGCAATCCTACCATTCTTCCAAATCAATGTTTCTGAATATGGTTACGATATCATCAACCCATTGATTTTCTCAGGTGCTCCAGCCGTTCTTGGTTCTGCACTTGGTGTTGCTCTTCGTACTAAAAATAAAGATACACGCTCCATGTCATTTGCTGCTGCCATTTCATCATTCTTTGGGGTTAGTGAACCAGCACTTTACGGTGTTATGATTCCTCGTAAAATGATTTTGGTTACTGGTCTTGCTGCAGCTGGTGTCGGTGGTGCCATTGCTGGACTTGGCGGTGCTAAACTTTACACATTCGGAGCTCACGGACTTCTTGGCTTCCCAACATTTATCAATCCTGACGGTATTGATGGCGGCTTTATTGCTCTTTGTATCTCAGGTGTTGTTGCCTTTGCGATTGCCTTGGTATCAGCCTTAGTTATTGGTGATAAACAAGACAGCGCAGCGTTACTAGCAAAAAAAGCAGAAGAAAAAGCACCTGTTAAAGCAAAAGAAGTGACAATTGTTTCTCCTGTAAATGGTCAAGCTGTAGATTTGACAGGTGTTAGCGATCAAGTCTTTTCACAACTACTCTTAGGTGACGGTATTGCAGTTATTCCAAGTGATGGCAAGGTCTATGCACCAGAAGATGCGATCGTCCGTGTTGCCTATCCCACAGGTCACGCGGTAGGATTAGCAGGTACTGCAGGTGACGAACTTCTCATTCATATTGGTGTTGATACGGTTAACTTAAACGGACAATACTTCACTAGTCATGTTGAACAAGGGATGAAAGTGAAAAAAGGTGATCTTCTTGTTGAATTTGACCTTGATGGCATTAAAAAAGCAGGTTATGATCCAACAGTTATGGTCGTTGTTACCAAGACTGTACAACTGGATACCGTAACACCATTAACACAAGGAACAGTTGACACAACGACTCCATTACTCTCTATTAATTTAAAATAAAACCAAAAAAGAGTTGGCGACGCTACGCTAACTCTTCTTTTTACAAGGTGAATAAGATGAAGAAAGTAATAGTATCTCATTATGGACTCCCTATCGTTAAGCTGATGGCGATTTTGGTTGTGGGAATTTTGGTTCTAGGTATCAGTCATACGGTTCAATCTTTAACAAGAGAGGAAGTCGCAGATAATTTAGCTATAAATGTTGAAGATGGACTATCATCAGCGGAATATCTTGCACTTGGGCAACAATACGAAACGGGTGATGGCATTGTCCAGTGGTATGCCAAGACTTTGGCATATTACAAAGTAGCAGAAGAACAAGGCTTAGTTGAAGCGAGGACAGCGATTGACAATCTTAATGTTTACAAAGCAGAGGTTCTTGCTGACGGTGACCAAGGGGCTATCTTTACATTCTATCGTACAGGTGTGACAGCTAGTCAAAAAGGAGACTATGAGCAAGCTTTTGCTATTTATTACGATGACAGTTTTTTCTTTGAAGATCCATAAGATCGTGGTTTGGGAGGATTAGCTGATCTCTACATAGCTGGTGACGGTGTTGAGCAAAATGTTTCTTCTGCTATGAGTATTTATGAAGTGATGGCTGTGGAACAAGGAAAAGAAAATGGATACACAGCTTTAGGAAATATTTATGCGGCAGCTACAGGGACTTATCCTGGGGTTAATCAAAGTAATGATACGGCATTGAAGTATTATTTATTATCCTTCCAAAGTGATAATTTAACAGCGACAGATTTTAAAGGACCTCGTTATGCTGTAATTTTTATGATTCAGGTTTTTATCATGATGACGGCACATGGGAAAATCCCAATCATACCTTAGCGGAAGAATATTACTTAATTGCCGTTGCTGGTAATGGTAGAACGTTTGACGGAACAGCTGCTTATAAGTTGGGAACGTATTATGAATATGGCAGAGAAGGAATTGCACAAGATTATAGCAAAGCTGTTTATTATTACGAAAAAGCTTTATCAGATTCTAATGTACATTCAACCATGCTAGGAATTCCAGATACTTATTTAGCACTCGGACGATTTTACGAAAATGGATTAGGGGTAGCAATCGATTTAGAAAAGGCTCTTTCTTATTATTATCAAGTTCAAACTGCTGCGCAAGTTAATCTGGATTTAGGTGGTAATGTTGCTGGCTACGAAGCCGCCCTTAAAGTTTATCAAGAAGCTACCGAAGCTATCCAAAGATTAACTCAAGGAACAAATGACACTGAGACAACGACAGAAAATCAACAAACTACTACAGATGACACGACGTCAGAAACTACTAACGGTGATGAAAATCAAGAAGTTTTGACATTATCAGATGCTACCACAGGCGTATCTGTAATTGGAACAAAGGCGGAACTATCTAATGCAGTTACTGTTGTTGTGATGAGAACTACGGTAGCTGCCTTGAAAGACTTAAACTATGATGTCTATGATATTACACTTCAAGATGCTTCTGGAAATGAGGTTCAACCTAGTGAAGCCGTTCAAGTAGTATTGCCAGTCACTTACGAAGTATCAGCGCTTTATCATGTTGCGAACGATGAGAGTTTAACTTCCGTCGATGTTATTCAAAATGGAAGTAAAGTAACCTTTACAACAAGCCATTTTAGTATCTATGCAGTTGTCTATAAAGAACAAATAGCCTTAGAAGAAAGCTCTTCAGCCGTCGCTGTCTCAGAACCTCAAAAGAAACAATCAGACACTTTACTTAAAACTGGTAGTCAATCAAGTAAGCCTCTTACTTTCATTGGAGTGGCATTGGTTATGATATTATCAGTATTCACCATAAATTATTTTTTAAAACAAAAAAATAATGAGTAGGAAATAGAAATATTAGGTAGGAATCTTTATGAAAAAAGGTATATTATTTTTTGTAAGCGCTTTAGCGATGCTTGCCGCATGTTCAAATACTGGAAAACAAGAGTCATCCAAACAAATGAATCGCAAAGTAGCTATTATCAAGTGACATCTGATGACATTTCTATCACAAAAGATGCCACATATAGCGTTACGCTGACTACAAAAGACACTTGGCAGTTTGTGGCTGAGGCTGGTCAAGATGTTACCGATTGGCTTGTTTTGAAATCAGATAAGCAAGCTTTAACAGATACCTCTGGAGTTGCTCAAATAACGGCTGTTGATAGTGATTCTTCAGCTATTACCATTACTATTGATAGTAGTAAAATCACAGGATTTTCAAGCAATGGTGGAGCAAATCTTTATATCATGCCAGACTCCAGTAGCATTGTAGGAACTGGCGACAATCACGCACATTATAGTGAAACAAGTGCTAAAATTGGGAAATACGTTATTCCAAAAGTAAGTGTTGACGGCACTATTGAGGGAGAAGTTACACATGAAGACGGATTGACATTTAAAAATAATCAAATCACTTTTAAATTCACAGTTGATGGTAAGAAAGTAGACAGTAGTTTAGTCAATAATAGCACTGCTAAAGTAACCCTAGCAGATGGTGATGGCTATTATACCACTGATTATGTTTATAGTGACAAGGGATTATCAAACAAAATAAAAAATGCTAGTATTAATTATTCGATTAAACCAGAAGATTTACAAATAACTAATTCTGGATATGTACTTGGTGAAAATGGTGGTGGACGTGGATGGTCGGAATTGGGAGGTGATGGTAACGGTAACTACAATTTAAATTTTGAGTTATCAGGTTTAAAATATAATGGACTACCAATCAGTAATAAGATTTTTAAAGCACATATTTATTGTTACGGTAGGACATTTAAAGTTGATAATGGAAGTATTTATGCGACTTCTTATCTCAAATGGTCAACAGATTCTGAAAATAATCTTCCAAACCTTGCTGACCAGTACAGTGATAATCTCATTCTCAGCTGGGCGAATGGTATTAATGCCAGCAAACTGTCAGAAGATGATGTGACTTTAACCATGGAGAGTGAATATGGAGATACCCTTAAACTTAAAAGAGGCACTGATTTCACCCTTGAAACCAGTAAAACTAAGACTATCATCGAGGTGAACTATACTTATTGGGCAAATGCACCGGTTTACACCAAACTGAAGGTCGACGTGGATTCAGAAAAGCTTAACTGGGACGATCGCCAGTATAAGATTAGTAAGATCAGCCATTCTTACGATATTGCTAGCGTCTATGTTTACAATGTCATGGCAGGAGGACAGACTGGCACACAAACTTGGACAGTTTATGGCTTAGATGGATTGACTGATTGGCAACAACTTTTTGACCGACCAACCTATATCTTATCTTACATCGATACTGACGGTAAGATACGCTACTATTCAGAAGCTAGTAATGGTAGCTTTGTTGATGAAGCTAACGCGACGACTTTTGATGCCTCCGGTGATGTAAAGATTGCTTTAAAAGATAATACTGGTTACTTCACACGTCGGTTTGACCAAACAGAGGATAAGACAATAGGCGGTATTACCTATTCCTTTAAAAAGGTCTACTCTCATGCTGAAGCAGCCATTAAAAATCCAAATGATATTCAAAAAGTTACTGTAAAAGCTGGCTATATCATTGGTGATAGCTGGGAAGACCATCTCAGGTGGCCATGGCAAAACTTCATCAACAAGGGTTACAAAGGTGGACGGTCATAAAATCTGATTTACGCGATTGATATTAACAGATAAACTTCCGAAATCTTGTATGTGGCTTGGAAATTTCATATGTTTAACAGTACTTTGTTTTAAACATGAACTGAGCCTGAAATTTTCAGCCATAGAACGTAGACAAACCCTACCAGTAATAGGGAAATTACCATATTGTAGGCAGGTTACTATAATAGTGAGAACTCTTAGGAAAGATTGATGTTTATCAAACAATAAAAGGCTAGGAAATTTTCCTAGCCTTCTTTTGTTTGATTAAAGATAACGTTCAGCAATGGCGGCATCTCCTGGATATTCTTCTTTTACGCCATTGACGATTTGGTAGCAGTCGGCTCCTTTTCCGGCAATAATGACGGCATCTTCAGGCTTGCTGGTTGTTGCCATGGCCAGTTGAATGGCTTCTTCGCGATCTGCGATTTTCTCGACAGGGCGCGTGATAAAGCTGCTAATCTCTTCAGCGATAGCCAAAGGATCTTCATAGTTGGGATCATCCGCTGTGAGGAAGACTTGGATCTCAGGATGGTCTTCCAAGAGTATGCCAAAGTCCTTGCGGCGGCTCTCTCCTTTATTCCCAGTTGATCCAAGGACCAGTGAAATGGCCCCGGTTTGATGGGTTTCAACAACTGAGAGCAGTTTTTTCAAGCTATCTCCATTATGGGCGTAGTCGATGAAGACCTTAGCGCCGTTTTCCTGAGTCAAGACTTCCATTCGGCCAGGAACGCGCGTCTTAGCAATCCCTTTTTGGATATCCTCGAGGCTCGCACCTAGGCGAAGGCAGGCAAGTCCAGCAGCCACAGCATTTTCTTGGTTGAAATGTCCAATCAGTTGGATTTCATAGTTTCCAGCTAATTTACCAGTGGCTGAGAAGCTGAAGGCCTTAGAGTTTTCAATTTGATTCTCAGACTGGCTTCCATAAAAATCGTGGTCTTGGTTCGCGAC
>ERZ841116.1278-NODE-1278-length-13220-cov-11.403114_pt1 | contig 13220 bp, 8 predicted proteins | sample MGYA00519875_ERZ841116 | MGnify/ENA primary metagenome ERZ841116 (study PRJEB31850, sample SAMEA3708889) | human gut metagenome | biome: human gut; feature: human-associated habitat; material: faeces | place: China | collected 2014 ... | reverse complement strand
TGTAACTCTTTTTCAGATCTGCCGGATGCCATAAGGAACCTCTTTCTATAAAATATAAATTCTGCGAAATCATTCAATATAAATAAATTATATCATACGTAGTACTAAAAAAGTCCTCCCCCAGTTCTAGTTAAACAGTTAGTAGCAATTAATGCATCTAATAACATGCGCTCAAACATCAAATCCACAAAAACTAAAAGGACACTATGGCTCCAACCCATTCAGTAATACCGCTCACTGAAGATTAGACTATAGCGTCCTTTTTTAGATTCATATACCTTATATTAGCATTATACGTTAATCAATAGATCCTGCTATATGTACGGTCAGAATATCTAATAATAGGTCAAAACATATAAAAAAATATATAAAGCGACTAAAAACAACCAAACATATACGCCTACTTTAATATTAGACTGATACATCTCTACTTTATCACTTTCAAACTCATCATTTTTAAGCATAAAGTACATTCCAACTAAAGAAATCCCCATACAAACTATTGTCAGAAAAAATAATATAAATACTGGGACAGATTCATGAAGTAATGCTATTCCTCCCCCAATTGCAAGGCCTAAATATGTAATAATTCTGGCTAAAGTAAGCTTACCCTTATAAGTAATAAGTTTATATATAAGGAATATAACACCTAATATTATAATAAAATCCCGAGACATTACTTATCTACATCCTTCTTTAAATTAGACTTAATCTTATCTTTATAATAGTCTCCTGCTGTCGCAAAAGTAACCCCTACAACAAAAGCCCCTACAGGGCCAGCACTACTTCCTACAACTCCACCCCCTAATCCAGTAGCTACAGGAATTAAATCAGCGCCCCAGGCCTTTACTAATTCACGCCCACTGTATACCTGATAGTCCATATATAAGTCCTTAGCTAAATAACCAATTAAAACAGGTCCTCCAGATCGAGAAACAGTACGTGCAAATTTTGAGGCTTTTTCAGCATAATGAACATATCCAACCCATGGTTGATTTGCTACTTCAGATAATACATTTTGAGCAACAGACTTACCTAAATCATCTTTAGTCCAAGCAAATTCTGGTTTATTTGAATTTGTTAGTGTTTCACTATGAATAAAAGACAAGAACTTCGGCTTATCGAATGAACCAGCTTCATACTCTTTTGTTCTTTTAATTATAATATGATTTACTTCTCTTCCATCAGAATTATAGTACTTATATATAAAGCCATATGTAGGATTAACAGCGCCTATTTTTTGTTTATATTGATGAATACTCTCTCTTATTAAAGAATATAAATTTGGCTTATCTCTATAAGAAGCATTTTTATAATACTCATTTTCAATTTTATTTATTAGTGCTGCTTCCTGTTCCCGATCAACTGATATCCAATATTCTTGGATATCATTACGTTCCTTCTGACTTTTAGCCGCCGCCATTTGTGATAAGAACAACTGATTTTGTTCATGTGTCAAATAATTATTCTGTGTAGCAGATAGTGAAACACCAGTTCCTAACGAAGAGTGTGAAACTGTATTACCTAAGATTGCACTCGCAATTTTATATACATCAGAATTATCAACATACTTACCATTAGCGTCTACTGTACTATTAGGATGTTTAGCTAATTCTTTAGCAATAGCGCCTACCATCACCTCGTTAGCACTAGATACTGTAAATCCTTCTAAGCTAGAACCACCAGTCATATTAGAAACTACTGCACCAAAACCACCATGTAAGGCAACCTTATAAATGCCACCATCTTTCCATTTATCAGCTTCTTTTTGATATCGTTTTTTTAGAGCTTCATCAGAAGTGTTAGCTGCTTTTTCCTCATACTTCTGAGCTTGCTTCATTGCAATATCTCCAATTAATTTAAAGCCTTCATCAGATACAGCATTGACGTATTCCATACGTTCTTTTACATCAGCCTTATCAAATATTGGTTTGATACTATTAAGTGCATACTCAGTATCTCTATTAATAGCAGTAAGTGGTTTGCGATCTACTTCTACTAATATGGTATCACTAATAGCAGATTTTGTAACAGAATGTGCCTTATCTGATACAGGAATAGAGACTACTGGAGATAATCCCAATGGGTTGATTTTACCGAGAATACCTTTTGCTGTCAATCCAGATGTATTCATGGCTATACCAGATTTTTTAGCCTTATAAGAAGCTTCATTATGAATATCTTCCATAACTAGAGATTTGGTAGACATCTTATTTTTTTCATGTGTAGCCTTACTAGTTATAGTAGCACCTTTTAATATTGTCGTATTACCAACAGTAATATTCACACCATCATTACCTGCATGAATACCAGATTGATCTATAACACTTTTATAAGAACTATCAATATTGCCTTTTACATTAACACCATTAATCGTAGGTTGAGATATAAAATTTTCACCAGATATAGATAGCCCCTTACTCTTGGATGTTTCATGATAAATCTGACTGTCTTGTAAGCTTTCTACAGTAAGATTATTACCTACATTCGCTGTTACACTTTTCCCAAAAATAGTAGAACCGGTAAGGTTCGTATCATTTCCACTTGTAATAGATACCTTGTTAGAACCTACAACATGTGTACCAGTATGAGTAGTACTATCTTCTATGCCATTCTCTGTTTCTTTATAAGCTGACGCCGACCAACCTACGAGCCCACCAGTTCTCATACCAATATTAGCAGAAACATTCCAGCCACTAGAATTACTATTTGTTTCAACACGTTGCATATTTGAACCTGCCTCTAGATTGATAGTATTGGAAGCAGCTAATTGTACATCTTCCCCTTTAATTTGTTCGCCAATTGCAGTAATATTACCTTTAATTGAATCTGCACTATTAGCATGAATCAAAACAGTTCCATCAGAGTCAATAGTCCCACTAGAATACGTATAGCGTTCTAACTTCGACTCAGCTACATTTTTACTAGATCCAATACCTATTTGTACATTAATAGCTCTATCAATGGCTTTATCAGTAGCTTTATCAACAACACTTTTATTTTCTTCTAAAGCACTTCGTTTTTTCATTAGCAATTCTTGCTTAGATTTAAGCTCTGCTAACTTAGCTGTGTCTGTTTCTGGTGTATTAACTATATCAGTATTAACTCGCTCCAATTGCGATTCAATGGTTCTCATTTGACCATTATAACTTCTATCAACAATTCGCTTTGCTTCGCCAATGGCAGAAAGCAATCTATCGCTCGATTGTTTGCCTTCTAATGATTTAAAATGATTATTTTTTCTATTAGATGCACTATGTTGTTTTTTGACAGCACTATCTAATTTTTCAACAACACTGCCACCTAAACTTACCGTTAAACCAGAAGACTTTCGCTCATGACGCTCCTCTTGTTTATACACGTCATCTTTACCATCTAATATAATATCTTGACCTACAATGGTAACACCATCTTTGCCTACCGCATTTGTCGTAGTCAAATGAACTGTATCACCAGCTTGTACAGTAACCTTACCATCAGTAGATCCTAAAGTAGTGGCTTTATGAGTAGTTTCATCGATATAATAGTTATCTTTAGATTGTTTTTTACCAATCATGATACCCATACCGGCACCCATAATACCAGATTTTTTTACATCTTTAGAGGCCGTACTTAGTGTATGTTCTGATGCGGCATCAGTTACTACATTATGACCTGCTAATACAGATGTTCCAGCAGTACTCACCACATTAGAGGATGTAAGAGTTACATCATTATTAGCACCCACCACTACAGTATGACCACTAACTGTACTCATTAATGCATTTTTTGATTCATCATTAGTTTTGATTTTAGTTTCTTTTTTATTAAGAAGACCTTTTTCTTTATATTTTAACGCAAATGCATCCTTAGACTCACTATATCCATTTTCAATGGATACGTCATGTTCGCCAATTACTTTTACAGCACCAGAATCACTGCTAACGGTCAAATTACGAGCCTTAATATCATGTTTGGCACCAATAGATATATATCTCCACCAGCTTCTATCGTCGTTCCTAGCTCAGTTTGACGATAGGTTCGTAAATAATTATCGCCATCATGAGTCATATCTTTTTTTGCTGTAAGAGTATCTGTAGTGCTATTAATATCACGTCCAGCTGTAATAGTGATAGCACCTTCTTTACCCAATGCTTCGATAGTTGCACCACCTAGGTTTACATCATTACCAGCAGATACAATCATAACACCGCTATCACCGGTTACAGCAATACCTGCTGTTTTATGTAAAACATCTTGGTTTGTTAAATGCTCAATAGAATTGTTAAAAGTGATATTCTCTTTTGCTTGTAATTCTACAGCATCACGACCAATAATTTGACCTTGTTGGGAAATAGTTGTACCAGATTGTAAACCAACTTTCCCTGCATTAATATGACCGCTATTAATGATATCTTGATTAGATGTAAGAATTACTGTTTTACCTTGAATAACACCTTCATTACGGATACTTTCCTTTGCATTCATAACTAATGTATTAGCACTAATTAAGGTTCCATCAGTATGTAACTGCAATCTATCACTTTGTTTAAGGTATACTTTAGGATAGATTACCTCAACAGGTTTACCCTCTACCATAACAACATCTTTTACAAGCCAAATCATATCACTAGTGAGACTAGCTGCTTGTTCTGTCGTCAGTGCGACACCTGGAACAATACCATGTTGTTTAGCATAGGCAATACCAGCATCCATGAGAGCTTTAAATTGACTTTCATCATCTGTATACCCGTCAAGGAATCTATATCCTGTTCCAGATACAATTTGATTTCTAACCAAGGTTTGCTCATACAAACCATCACCAAGTCGTTTTTCAATATTCTCAGGCTTTGTTTTCATCTCTTTATACATATAATCGGATGATAAAAAGGCTTTTTTATTTGTGAATTGTGGATCTGTTTCAACTACATAGTTAGCAGTACTTTCAGGATGTATTGTATACAAAGATTCTGTAGGTAATGACAAAATGTTAGTTCCTGCAGTTGGTTTAGAGGTATCATTACTGCTATCTTGTGCAAATGGATTTAAGAAGTCTTGTACCTCTTTACGGTGATTAGTCCCTACCTCACCTTTTGCCTTACCATTTTTGTCTTCTTTCTTGCCTACCCCAAGTGATATTGGATTCTCTTTGTCTACTTGTGGCGTCATAAAGACTTGACCCTTATAACCTCGGCGCCAAGATTTATGTGGCCATCTTCTTTTATAAGTATACGTAGCTTCTGTAGTGCCAAATGTATTAGTTACTTCTTGATTTTCTTTTGCTACTTGATTAATAGCACCCGTAGTGGTTAATGTACCACCTACAACCATTTGACTATTTTCATTAGTACCATTTCCGGTGAATGACATATCCCCACCAAAGCGTACTACACCTGGTGTACTATTTTTTACTTCTTCATGAGAAGTCATAGTCTTAGTTCGAATTATAGTATAATCATTAATTTTTTCATTAGCCACACCAGAGATTTTTTGGTTATGCAATTGAGCCTTTGCATTATGAGCTTTAATTTTATCATTTAATGATGCCAAAATAGGCTTAAACTGTGCATCCCAAGCCTCTTGTTCAGGGCCTACTGTTTGAGGACGCTCTGTCGTCATAGACGTAATACCAAATTCCTTAAAAATTGGATCATCATAACCATATGACGGCACTTGTGTGCCAATATATTCTGCTGGAATTAGTTCTTCACCAGCCGCTTGCTCTTCAGGTGTAATTTGTTCTACAGTAACATATTCTGCAGCTTCATAAATTGGCATAGGTGATGATTTTCCATGATCATGATAGGCACCATAGCCGCTAGTTAAAGAACTAAACTCAGACTTTTTAAAGGCTTGACCACGCTCACTGTGGTTTTTATCCGTAATTAAAATCTGATCTTCTTGCTCTGTAAGCATAGCATCATTACTTGCACCCGAAAGACCTTTTTCAATTTCAGGACTAACTCGTTTTGCTGTAAAAGAAGAGTTCTTATTTTGATAGTCTTTACTTCGGATGACACCTTTTCCTAATCCCTCAATAGTACCACCGATATTATGCAAAGTGTCGCGGCCATCCAATGTCATAGTGCCACCACTATATATAAGAGATTTTTCTCTATTTAAAATGGAGTCCGCCTCAACAGTAACATCTTCTCGACTTGCAATAGTACTTCCTTTATGAGCAGATAATTCCTCTTGTACTAACTTAACAGCTTTAAGTTTTTCATCATATACTTGAGATAGTTCTTTGATTCGGTTCAAATATTCATCTTGTTCAGTTTTTGATGTAAAAGCTGTAGTATCTACAGCGTACGCTGCTTCAAGCTTATCTTCTGCCGCTTTCATATCTGCCATAGCAGCATCTAATTTAGATTCTAACGCTACATTCTTACGGTTTTCGAGTACCTTGGTTTGTATCGCTACTTTTCCACCATAAATACGACCATTCTCTGTATTATGTAGTTCTTTACTATTAATTGTTGTAGTACCACCAGATACAATCACCGCATTAGTATTACGAACAGTACCTGCCTCAATAGACAAGGAACCATTACCTGTCACAGCGCCCTGCGTATTAGCACCAGCTGCCATGGTATTTTTATTAGTTAAAGTTTCTTCTACCTTAATATGTCCATTTTTAACGGATGTAATATGTCCTGTATTAGTTAACTTTTTTGTTTCTAAACCTAACTCTCCACCAGAAGCAATTGTCTTTGTATTCTGTATAGAGTTTGCTTTAGCCACGAGACTTGTATCCGATTGAAGCGTACCATTAACAGATAGATGACCATTAGCATCTACTGAAACAGATTGAGTCCCTGCAACTACACCATTAAGATTAACACCTACACCAGCTTCAGTACCGACCATAGTAATATGATTCGCATACATCCCTCCAACTGTAGCCACATCTAAGCCAATCGTCGGCTTTGTTTCAGTAGCCGACAAGTCTAAAGCTATAGCCTTTAAATTCTTGGCGTCAATATTATTTTTTCCGGTACGAGTATTAAGTTTGTTCGCCCAAACACCTGCATTTACATCAATAGTTCGCGCCAAGATAGACACAGAATCTGCACTTTTCCCATCAAGGCCTTTACCTTCAATAGAGACTTTTCCTTGTTCTACACGGTAATTTTGTAAGTTGCCAGCACCATCTAATTCTGGTCCACCTGTAGTTAACACAGCATGCTCCGTATTAAGGAAGCCCCCACCATTAACTGTAATGCCATTAGGGTTAGCAACCACAACGGATGCCTTTTGCCCCGCCACTTCTAAATAACCATTCATAGATGTCGGTGCATCTGATGTAACTTGGTTTACGATAACCTTTGCAGTACCATTCACCATGTTACTATTACCTTGCACATAACCAGCAAGTTCTGTTTTACTCGTTACATATGAGTTATTTAAAATAGCGCCTTGTTTCTCTACATTAAATTGATCATATTTATTCATAGAGACGCCACCATTAGTAGGGGCCGTCACGTTAACTAGTGGAATCTGATTAGCTGTTTCCTGAACTAACGGTCGTTCAGTAATAACAGCATTATTATCTGGCGTAATTGGTGCAGCCAACACTATCGATTGAGATGCTACAAATACACCAAAGGTTAGCCAAGACATTATCTTTCGTCCTAGCGTACGTCGTTCTTGATTTGTTTTACACATACAACTCTCCAATTATATAAATACTAGCTCAACACATGCTAGTTCAACACATATATAGTCATAATTACATTGAGATTAGAATCTGTACCCTACGGTAAATCCGCTATAAAACTTTTTCGTATGATAGCCTTGCGGTTTATATAAATGGGTACTAACAAATGCATCAAACAGTAAACCTGATGCATAGTTACCCCGTACACCAACCGCAGTACCTGCAATTGTTTTACCGACTAGAGATTCTGTACTTTTACCATATACAGCCCCAACATCAAGACCAAGATATACTTCTGTATTAAGGCGAGGAATAACAGATGATACTTCATTACGTACATACCAACCACTATCGCCCATAAGTGTATATTCACCATCGAAGCCATAGATACTATATCGGTTACCAATATTTATAGTGTCTACGCTATACAGTCTTTTACCACCTTGAACCCACTGTCCATGGAATGAAGAGGTAAAGGATGCAGGTCGATGGCCCATAATAAATGGTTTTCGATAATCTACATCTACCACATATGATATCTAGATGTAGGACCACCCATGGCAACAGAGGCCTTATGTTCAGGTTGTGCGCCAAGTGCACCTATCCCCCATTGGAACCCTAAACGAGAGTACAGCGTAGCACTCCCAATATATTTACGGTTAGAAACACCAAACTCCATAGAAGTGGTGCGTAATGCTTGCACAGGTATTTCCATATCGTTGATAAAGCGATGATTATGTCGTGTGCTAATAGAAATATCAAATGCTCGCTTTTCACGTTGTGTACGCGACCAAACATGATTCCATTTCGCCTTCATAGTAGTAGACTTACCACTGTATGTGAAATCATAAGGATTAGATTGAATAGTTTGATGATATCTTGATTTAGAAAAGCTTACACTAAACGTATCTTTCCCATGAGGAATCACATAATTAAGACTAGCTGCACGAGTTCCTTTTATACTACCCGAACCACTAAGGTCACCTGATAACGACATAGTAAAGGTATCATTAGCTCTAAAAACTTGGTCAAAAGATGATGTAAAACTACCTTGATATACCCCAGTAGACTCTAGACCACTATTATCAAAACTAATTGATCCATGTACTGGTTTATCTTGTTTAATCGATAGTTCAATAATAGAAGTACCAACAGATGTACCTGGAAGTAACTTCATTGTTACCGATTGAGATGATACCCGTTTCATCTGCTCTAGGCCTTGTTCTACATCTCGGATATTAAGAATATCTCCTGGACGCACAGGAAATGCAGTGCGCCAAGGACCATGAGCTGAAGAAGCACTATACCGAATATCTTCCACTCGACCAGGCATAACCATAAATTGTAAGGTTCCAGCATTTAAATTTTGTTCTGGAATATATACCTGAGAGGTAACATAGCCTTTGTCTAGTAATTTACGTTGAAAGGCATTACGAATATTAGTAATATCTGATACAGTCACATGTTTTTGCTCATGCTTACGAGCTATCTTACTTAGAAACGATAATTCTTTAGGCACACCATCCAACTGTATTTGTTTAATATAAAAAGACGTACCATTCTTATCTGAAGGTACGTCTATAAGTGCCGGCTCACTGACAACGGTCCCCACGCGTTCCGCATCGAGGCGAAGATTACGTTCTCGTTGAGTATCTCGGTCTTGTTGTAATTGCTCTTGTTGAGTCATAGGTATAACAGGATCAGCAGCCTGTACCATTAAAGGCATAGACAGACCATATACACCTAAACTCAGAAGAACTAAGCGTTTTATATTCACAAAACTCTCCTATAAACATACTCTAACAACACCAATCATGATAATTTCATGAAATACATATCATCAGAATAACATAATTAAAGTTTTCTTGTAAAGTATAAAATTATTTTAAATATAATTTAATTAAAACTATTAATAAATGAATAAGATATACACTTATATTAATTGCATAAAATTTAAGTTTATAATAAAATATTCATATACATTTGGTAACGTTAATACATTCAGAGAAATATAATACCTTATGGAGGTCCCTTATGAAATTAAAACAGCTTATTTTATCTAGTATCGCTGTAGGTGCACTAGCTTTCACATTTGGTGTTGCACAGCCTGCACAGGCAGCCATTGGCATGGAAAATCCTGGCCCTGCAATGAATCTTGAGAAGCCTGCATCTGTCACAACACAACATCACATTAATGTAGATGGCAAGGTACTTGAGCCTATTAACGGCCAGCAAAACGTAATCTATGTAGACGGCCAACCGCTCGTGGCATTGCGCCAAGTATCTGAAGCATTGGGCTATAAAGTAGCATGGGATGAGCCTACGAAAACGGCATTAGTAGATATGAACATCGCTACATTGGCGATTCAACCAGGCTCTGCCGACGTTATCCGACACGGCAAATTAAAGATTATCAACCTAGATACATCTGAATCCTTCTTGCCAGCAGCTCGTAAGGTAGACGACACAATCTTTGTAAAACCACAAGTATTCAAATTATTATTGAACCAAGTGAATATTACAAAAGACGAAATCTTCATCGCCCCTCAACGTGCACAATTGGCTTCTACTACAAACACAGATGTACCCCACAAGAATGAACTCAACACCTTCTTACCACCATCCCAAAATGACGTAAAGAAAAAAGAAGATCCAAAAGCAAAACCTCTTATCAAAATCAAAAAAGCATTGGCTAAAGACACTGCAACTACAACAAATACAGAAGCTACAGAAAAATCTGAATACCAACGTCCAAGCGGATTAGATCGCTAATCCATAGATAGACATATAACAAAAGGTCCCCATGGACTGCACCCCCATTAGATACAATCTTAGGGTTTACAGTCCATAAGGGACCTTTTTATTCTGTAAATGTAACTAAAAATGACTATTGCAAAATCAATTATTTGCCGAAGCCATAGCGGTTAAGTGCCGTATTACCATTACCATATATAGCCATAATCTTCGCCATGAAATAATCAGCCACGGCTAAAGAGTATGCTGCAATATCATTGTAATCGGAATATTTAGGGGCTACATTAGCAGTATTAACACTTTCAATAGTTACATTGTTAATACTAGTTACAGGTGTTGTAAGTTTGTTTGTACTAGTAGCAGGTGCAGGATCTGTAACTGTTACAGTAGAACCCATAGATGGATTAACATAACCTGTTGGAGTGGATACTGGTGGACGTTGGGAGTCAGTATATTTATAGCCGTAAGAAGCGTTCGCTTGTTGTGGTGCCAATGTAGCTACACCGAACGCAAGAACTGTGGCTGCAAAAACGATAGATAATTGTTTAGATGCTTTCATAAAAACCTCCGTAGTAAATACTAAAAATGCCTTATCATCAAAAATTATGATAACGGAGAGTCATTATAAACCTGCTATTTAAACTCACAATGAAAGATTGTAAACATCATTTATATTTCATTTATCAATTAATTCTGATACTTTCAACACTATCTTTCACAGAATCCATTTGTCGTTTCAAATCTTTAATAGATCCTTTTACATCATCAGGAATCCTGACGTCTTTAAGACCTTTGGCCGATTCCGAGGCACGCTTACTATTTTCACTAGCTTGCTTCATGCCCTCTTTAATTCGGTCCATATTCTCATCTAGCTCATCAAATGAGTCTTCATCATAGATGATAAAATTACTACCCCCGTGGGACGTAATATTGAGTGGCCCCATCGTAAGCTGTCCATCATCGATGCGCAACGCATTCGTCGAAATCGTAGTAATCTTCGTATTTACTTTCACATCACTAAAGGAGAGATGCCGCCCCTTATTGTGAAAGTTCCCAGTAATACTTTGAATAGGTATGAGCATATAATGGCCTTCGCCAGACCAGAAATTACCCCACACCTCCATATCACGAGGTATACCTTCGCTTTTAAAGTTCAAATTAGCCGATACAGGGACGAGGAACTCCGGTGTTTTAAGGGCCACACTACTGTCTAAATCCTTTGCTACGCCAGTAATCGTATAGGCACGAGTGTCCAAATTATACACACCTTTCGCCTCTAGTTTACCGTTGAACACATTAGCATTGACGTTAGAGAAGTTCAAGATACCATCTTGGTATGTCACATCGCCTACTACATTATCAAAGGTCAATGCAGGAATTCGCAATATAGGCATCGTCACGCGACCTTTCGCTAAAGGTCTATTAAAGTCACCTGTTACCTTTGTAAGCAATGTCATGGTATCGTGAATGTTCTCACCGAAGCCAAGGGATGATGGGTCTACGCCTTTCACATCAAACTGTAAATCTAGCTGAGGCATACGATGTTTTAGCACATCTTTTAAGTCTACCCGGCCTTTTAAAACGAGACCATCACCAATAGCAGTGCCACCAAATTTTCCTGTTTCCATATCGATGTGTACAGCACGATTACTATCTAGATCGATCCGAGCATTTACATCCTTCATCACATAGTGACGATTTCTGTTAAATACCTCTAGTTGGCTATTTCTAAGTCTAATCTTAAGATCTAAGTGTTGCCCTTGCCAATTAAAGTTACGCACCTTATTGCCTAGTTCCTCTTGGCGTTCTTGTGTCGTTTTTCTAGGAGCTTTCGGCCGTGGCGCTACCTCATTAAGAGGCTTCTTTACATCAGGCGAAGGTGGAACAAAGTCAATTCGGTTGTTTTCATCCAAATCGATGACGATGATTGCATCGTTTAATTCAATACCATTAATGGCGGATGCCTTAAAGTTACGCGTCACCACGTCCCACATATTAACCCGTATCTTACCATCTGGAACGGTTACTAATCGTCGCCCATCTGGGTCCGTCCATACTAAATCAGTAAAGGATAATGTGCCCCAAGGTGTGGCAGATAAACTTTCCACCGTAACAGTGCCTCGCATCATAGTCTGACGAGCCATAACCTCATTAAAAATTACGCCCATCCCGCGACTAGCAATAGTGGCCAATACAAAGAAAACGATGGCTCCAATGGCAAGAAAAGCGGCAATACCTTTTAGCCCTTTCTTATACAATTGTTTATATTTTGTCCAATAGGAACGCATGTAATATTTCATAGCCTTATTATATCACGATACGTTGACAATTTTATTTTAATGGGGCCCCAAAACATGTCGGCCTACATATTGAAATAAGTGGTCCATACAACTTCGCTCCAAAGCGAGCTAAGTCGCTCATTATGTATGGACCACTCATTTCATAACGTTTGTTATGAAGGTATCCCATTAAAATAAAATAGCTCTACTAATATTTAAAAATAATAAGGCTATGAAAGATTACAAAAAAAGAAGAGAGCTCCATCCAAATGGATGGAGCTCTTAAATCTTTATGGTATTATATTATGCTTTTGCTTGTTTTCCGTATTTCACAAGGCTTTCAGCTTCAATTTCTTCTTGAGTGCGATAGTCTTGAGGAATGTTAGCCAAGCGAATCCAGCTGCGAACTGCTTCTACTAATACGATAAGGATCATGAGGAACATGGCAGCACTGAATGCTACTAGGATCCATTTACCCGCTGGGATATAGCTATTAAATACGTTTTCAAAGTCTGCAGCAATAGCAACGATAGCCATTAGGATACATG
>ERZ841116.1271-NODE-1271-length-13243-cov-11.815059_pt1 | contig 13243 bp, 10 predicted proteins | sample MGYA00519875_ERZ841116 | MGnify/ENA primary metagenome ERZ841116 (study PRJEB31850, sample SAMEA3708889) | human gut metagenome | biome: human gut; feature: human-associated habitat; material: faeces | place: China | collected 2014 ... | reverse complement strand
CCCACTCGTCCCGTAGCTCCGGCGACAAAAACTTTCATTGCAATCTCCTTTCAGCTGCACTAGTAATTTACTATTTGCTTTATACTAACTTTTTGTAAGCTAAAAGACAAATTTTTAGTCTCCCGGCAGCTAAAACCGCATGCCTTCCGCTTTATCATCCATAAAAATGCCAGTGATTGGCCTTTCATCGATGTTGAAATGCGAGAATAGTCATAAACAATCGCTAATATGGCTGCAGGGCAGTAGCCGTCGGAGCAGCTTGACTAACGGCCACCTGTTTAAGCGCCCGCTGCGTCATTTGAAAGTAATTCTTATAAAGCGCCGTGTAGCGTCCCGTGTTCTTATCGACGAGCCATGGCTTATGACGACCACAATAGTGCAAAATTACCGTATGTTTGATGACCCAATCAAGCGTCCACTCACCAAAGCTGATCGTCTCATAGGTCTGGCCTTTGCGGGCATCAAAATTATAGAGCTGATCGGGAACCGTCTTAATATCTTTACCGTATAAGGCATTCAGCACGTCCTGGTCTGGCAGCAGCAAGACGTGTTCTCGGATATATTCGTAGATGTCTTCTGCATGAACCCGCTGCCGGATCAGATCAAGATTCATCAACAACACGCCGGAATTATAATAGCCATCCGCGTCAAAGTTCTGTAGGCGAATCTTATTGATGACTTCCGTGGTACCAGTCAAGCCGGTATGAATTGCTGAAGCGTACAGATAGCCATCCAAATCCGTATCATAAAGCGGTCCAATATCATTAATGCACAATACGTCAGCATCCAGATATAGAATGCGATGCAGCTGTTTTGGCAAGTATTGATGAGCCAGCAAGCGATAATAGATGGTCTTGGGATAACGATCGGTAACCGGTGCCTGATCGAATTCATCGTCTCTGATAATAATCGGATGATAGTTCATCCCCCAGAGTTCACAAGTTTTTCGGATCTCTGGCGTGTGCACCAGTTCTTGTGATTGGATCACGTATACGTCAAGCGGGCGCGGTTGGGAATTAAGTCGGATCGAGTTTAGGACCGTCAGCATCTGGCGCCAAAAACGATCGTCAATTGAAAACAATAGATTCAAAATTTTCACCTCTCATAGCTGCTGTTAATTCTATTTTAGATGACCAGACCGATTTTGCACGAAGCAAATGTTGCAAAACGTTTCTTAGACCAATTCATCTGCCAAGCGATCTCATTGCCCTAATTTATGGTTTTCTACTTGCCAAACCGCTTAAATTGGCTTACGATCGAGTGGTGACATTTGCGACTACAATTATTAAGAGGGAAAGATTTATGGAACAAGCAGCACAATTGGAGGCCATCAAACGCTACACCATCCAAAAACTGGGCAGTGACAGTACTGGACACGGTCTCGACCACATCATGCGCGTCGTACGGATGACCAAAAAACTGATTGAAACCGAAGCTGCCAATGAGTTTATTGCCGTTGCCGCGGCCTATCTGCACGATACGATTGACGAGAAGCTGGTAATCAGCGTAAAAGAAGCCGAGGAAGAATTGGAAGATTTCTTGCGGCGCATTGACCTGACCAATGAGCAGATCCAAGCAATCATGGATATCATTTCCAACATGTCGTTTGCCGATACGCTGGGCGATGCACGACCAACCTTATCGCGCGAGGGCCAGATCGTCCAGGATGCCGACTGGCTGGATGGTCTAGGCAGCATCGGCATCACTCGGGCCGTCTATTACGGTGGCAGCCACGGAGAACGCATCTATGACCCACTGATCAAGCCGCGTGAGCACATGAATCGTGAGGAATACCGCACGGAACGCGATGAGACCGTCATTAATCATTTTTACGAAAAGCTGTTGAAGATCAAAGACATGCTGAATACGGAAACAGCACGCAAAATAGCCGCTCATCGTCAGCAGATCATGGAAGACTTTTTAAACGAGTTTTTCTTGGAATGGGATGCCAAAGCCTAGTTTGCAAACTAAAAGCCAAGCTGCCGGATGCGGTGCTTGGCTTTTTGATTGGGCAAGTAATTTTCCCGTCTCTATTTATTTTTTGATCCGTTACCTTTGCTTCTTGCCCCAGTACTGGAATAGATCCGTTCTTAAGGCACCATTGTAAAGCTTACGGCGTTTAGTGGCTTTTTGGCCATAGTAGGTTTCAAACTCTAAATCGGCCGTCAAGATATACTTGCTCCAAGTCGTCATTGGCCGGTAGATCTCGCCCATTTGCCGATACAGCTCACGCACCGACTCTTGATCGCTTAAACGCTCACCATATGGCGGGTTGGCTACGATGACCCCATTGAGCTTGTCAGTGTGCCAATCCTTGACTGCCAGCTGCTTAAACGTGATGTCATGCGTCAAGCCGGCTGCCTGACAGTTCCGCTGAGCAATATCGATCATATTCTGGTCAATGTCGTAGCCATGAATATCTAATTCGATGTCATAGTCAGCTTTGGCATCAGCTTCATCACGCACGTCATCACTCAGGTTTTCTGGCATCAGATTGATCCAGCGCTCGCATTGAAAGTCGCGATTAATGCCAGGAGCAATATTATGACCAATCAAGGCGGCCTCAATTGGAATCGTTCCCGAACCACAAACGGGATCCACGAATGGATTGTCAGGGAACCAGTGGGCAAGCATCACCAAAGCCGCGGCCATGTTTTCTTTTAATGGCGCGCCCCCTTTACCCTTGCGATAGCCGCGCTTGAACAGGCTGGGACCAGTCGTATCAAGCGTCAGCAGTACGTGATCTTTGTTAATGGCAACTTCCAGCGGATAGGTCGCCCCGGTTTCGCTCAGTCGTGTCCGTCGGTGATAAACCTCACTCAAACGGTCAACGATTGCTTTTTTGACGATTGCCTGTACGCTGGGAACGTTATGCAGCTGTGAGCGATGACTCTTTCCCTCAACTGGAAAAGCCGCGTCAATTGGCAACAGGTCTTCCCATGGCAATGCCTTGGTCTGCTCAAACAGGCTGTCAAAATCAGTCGCGTCAAACTCACCTACGATAATCTTGACCCGATCAGCCGTCCGCAGCCAGAGATTGGCCACCATGATATCGCGCAGATCGCCTTCAAAACGCACTCGGCCATTTTCGACCTGCGTTTCATAGCCCAGTGCCCGCAGCTCCTTGCCTACCAAGGCTTCAATCCCGGCTGCCGCAGTAGCTATCAAATGAAATTTTTGCAATATAAAAACTCCTCATGAAAATTTTGCTGACATCATTTTACCATAAACTATCAATCAACGGCTTGCTGGATGAATGTTTCATCAAAGCGTATTCTAGCTTTTGGCCTTCGATCGTTTCAATGCCTTTAGCAAGCTCAGTGAACCCAAAACGCCTATTAGAGCATAACCGCACCCTAGCCAGCCAATCTGTGCCAATTTGATGTACCGAATACCAATCGAGGCCGTCAATGAGCCAATCGTCACCCCAATATTCGTACAGATTGGATTCAATGATGATGCCAGATTCAGTGCCATGGGAAAATCCCGTTCAGCCGTATTCAAAAACATTACCTGCAGCATCGATCCTGGCATTCCCAACACAAAACAAAGCAGGCCAAGATTAAGTAAACCGCTCCAAGAATTCTTTACAGTCAATGTAAGCATCAGCAGCAAAACCAAAACCATGCCGCTGATCCAACCAATCTTTTGCGTGCCATAACGCTCAATCAGCTGACCTGCCGTCAGATTTCCTAAAATAAACATGATACCGATCAATCCCAGCAACAGACTCAACTGATTAACAGAGAAGCCCAGCTGCTTAACGATTAAAGGACGGATGTACGTATAAAATGCGTATTCGGCAGCCATTAATGCAATCATGACTACGATTCCCCAGACAATTCGCGCATCCTTAAACATACTGAGCTGGCCGATTAAATTTCCAGTCATCTGTTCCGAATAGCGCGGCAATATCTTAGCCAGCAAAAACCAAACCAGCATCGACAAAATCGAGATAACACCAAAACTTACTCGCCACGAAAAGGCCGCACTGATCATGGTTCCAACCGGCACGCCAATAATCGTGGCAATGCTAAACCCAGCAAAGACGGCCGCCACGGTCATTCCCCGCTTCTCCATTGGCGTAAGCAGACTAACAAACGCCAAAACTAATGAAATAATTGTCCCAGCAACCGCAGCCGTAATCACACGCGAGACAAACAGCCAAAACAAGTTGGGCGCCATTGCCGTTAACGTATTGCCAATACAGAAAATTCCCATCAGCCACATTAAAACATGGTACCGTGGCCAACGATTGGTCCAAGCCGTCAAAACCGGTGTTGTCCCCGCATAAACGATCCCAAACAGTGTAACCAGCAGGCCCAGCAAAGATAACGAGCCATTAAAACTTTGAGCCAGATCAGAAATAATTCCAACAATCATAAATTCATTACAGCCTAATAAAAAAGCTGTTAACACAAAGATACTCGTCTGTAACTTTAGTTTATTCATCAATAATTTCCCCTCTAAATCAAAAATGACCTGTCAACTATGGAAAAACATAGTCAGCAAGCCATTATTTTTTATTTATCTGAAATTTGCTTTCAGGTGACTTATTTGTTAAATTACTTAAATTATTTTAGAAATTTCAGCAGCCGGTGTCAAGCACGGATGATGATTGCAGTTCATCCTTGATCGTCTGCCACATCATTGCGTGCTGATGGTTGAAGAACTTAGGCGCCTCATCCAGAGAAAAATAGCGAATCCGCAATGTTTCGGCTGGTTTAAAAGCCGTTTGCCGACTGCCGACTTGCTTAACCAAAAAGAAGGCATTGATTGGCTGAACCTGATCGCCATTTGGATAGGTGTAGAATTCCTGATCTGAAATCTTCAGCAGTTTGACTGGCTCAACCTCAATTCCGGCATCTTCTTTAAACTCGCGCTTGACTGTATCTTGAAACGACTCGCCATATTCCATATAACCGCCGGGAAATCCCCAATCACCAGTATCAGCCCGCTCCTGCAGCAATACCTGTTGCTTTTCGTTAACTAAAGCTCCCGAGGCACTGGTCATGATCAATGGCTGATGACCGACTTTGGCGCGCAAGTCTTTAATATAGGCCATCTTGATCCTTCCTCTCATCTTTTTGGTCAATTCTAACATCCTCGTTCTATCATTATGTCTATTTATCAACGTTTGTTTTATAAAAAATAAATAATTCATATTGTATTTTTTAAATTCTTCATACATATTGAATATCCATTTTATTAAGAGATATTATAGAAGCGTAAATTTTTTTATATTTTTTTGTAAAGAAGGTAGACATTTATGAAAAAGCATAGTTTGACCAAGGAATTCAGCGCTGGTATGATTGCAGCATCTCTGGGAATGCTATCAACTGCCAGCCTGTCTCCTAAACAAGTTCATGCAAGCAGCATCACTCCAGTCGTAGCCCAAAAGTCTAATCAATCCAGTTCAACAGCTGTCGATACCATCAGTAACAAGTTGGGATGGATAGACAATGATGATTACCTTAAGAAACTTGGCATCAATGTCAATGATTTGGATTCTCAGAATTTTCTTAGCATTGCCTCTCTTTTCCATATTTTTGCTAATCAAGCTAGTTTAACTGCAGATACAAACGGCAATTTAGCAGTCAAAATACTAAACAAAGCAAACGACTTTGGTACCCGTGGCGAATCTCCTAATTTAACAAGCGGCGACATTAACTACATTCAACAGTTGGCCCAAAATCTCCCTGGAAATGCCTTTAGAAATACATCCTTTAATCACGTTATTCTTGGCAAGGAAATTAAAGTTGACAAACAAGCTGACCGGGTTTTGATCAATGACACCACAATTAATAATTTAAAACCGGCCGATGTTCAAAGCGATGTGGATAAACCATTTATTAACTTTGATCAAGTTTTCAATAAGCTAAAGCTAAACTCGAGCACCGCTTCAAATCACTCTGCCAATTCAGAAAATGTGGTCGCCAATTTTACTGACATGAATAATCGATACGTAGATGTCTCAAATGCCAAGGCAGAAAATGGCTACATCTATTTGAATATTCCATTTGAATATCTAAGTGCGCCTCAGCCTCTTACTATCAAAGGTTTATCAAATTCATTGGTTGCACCAACCATCGTAGTAAATGTAACTGATATTCCCAACGACAATCAAAATATCTCAACCCAGATTCAACTAAAATATGAGGATGGCAACATTCTAGCCAATAGTGAATCACATACCAAGCCAAATCATATCGTTTGGAATTTCGGCAATGATAAATTGACACTTAATTTCAATAGTGGCCGTTTTATGGGTAGCATTCTGGCGCCGAACGCAACTGTTAATGCAAATGTAAATATTGATGGCAATATCGTCGCTAATTCCGTCAACATCATCGGTGGCGAGTCTCATCGTTGGGACCTTTGCACTCAGCTAATCCAGCCGACTCAACCAACGCAACCAACCCAACCGACCCAGCCGACTCAGCCAACGCAGCCGACTCAACCGACCCAGCCGACTCAACCAACTCAACCAACTCAGCCGACTCAACCAACTCAGCCAACTCAGCCAACTCAGCCAACGCAACCAACTCAGCCGACCCAACCAACGCAGCCGACTCAACCAACTCAACCAACGCAGCCAACCCAACCGACTCAACCAACGCAGCCAACCCAACCGACTCAACCAACTCAGCCGACTCAACCGACCCAGCCGACTCAACCAACGCAACCAACTCAGCCGACTCAACCAACTCAGCCGACTCAGCCAACGCAACCAACTCAGCCGACTCAACCAACGCAGCCGACTCAACCAACTCAGCCGACTCAGCCAACTCAACCAACTCAGCCAACCCAACCAACTCAGCCGACTCAACCAACGCAGCCAACCCAACCAACTCAGCCGACTCAGCCAACCCAGCCGACTCAGCCAACCCAGCCGACTCAGCCAACTCAGCCGACTCAGCCGACCCAACCGACTCAGCTAGTTAATCTTAGTCTCAATTACCCAGCAACTAAGGCGTCCGATCCTCAAAAGAATCAATCGTTACCAAAGACTGGCAATCAATCTGAACATGAACACTCATTATCAATTTTAGGCTATCTTGCCATCATTTTAGGTGGTTTAATTAGTCTCTTGACTCACCGTAATAAACGCAAAGACTAAAGATTAAAAGAAGTGATTAAATGCATTATTTTATTACATCGCGAATCGATAAGCTCACTTCGGCAATTGAGTTGGCCGAAATTAAAAGACTAAAAATCTTTAAGTCGCTTCAGATTCCGGCTAAAATCATCACGTTGGTCTATTCACGTTATCAACAGCATGTTTGGCGTGAACTAGGTATCGAGCACGATGTTATTAATCCAATTGCCTATTTTCAAAGATTATCTGATCATAAAAATTCAACTGCTGAATTAAGAAAAGAACTGTTAAGTGGCGATCAGTTAGTAATTCAAGAAAATCGTGGCTTTATCAATGACCGACTCCGCATTGAAATCAATATGTATGGCGATGAGATAGATTACGTTACGTATCTTGATCGTTGGGGATTTACTGATCGTCGCGACTTTTACGTCAATAACCAACTCAGCTTTTCTGAATACTTCGATGACAAAGGTAAATTGATAACGCGAACGTATTTCGATTATCAAGGCATTGCTTTTTTAACCTATCATTATCGCGGCGGACCTGGTAACGTGCCAGTGCTCACCTTAATTCAGCTAAGACATTCAAACAGCTGGATTCAATTTGATCAAGAAATCAATTTTTGGGCCTACTTTTTAACTTTAATCGTTAAGCAGGATTCAGCAGCTGTCTTATATTCGGATCGAGAAGACTATGTCGTGCCGATTTTTAAACTGATGAATATATCGGCTAAAAAATTCATCATTCTTCATTCAGCATTTACACAAAATGCTCAAGCAGATGGCGAACCATTTCCCTATATCAAAGAAATTTTTGACCTTGGCAATCAGCTCAGTGGCATTATCGTCTCCACTAGCCATGAAGCAAATGATTTAAAAAAACGCCCTGAGGTAAAAATACCATGCTATGCAATCCCAGTCAGTTTTCTACCTGATTCGCTATTGGAAAAACAGGTTCCCTTTGAAAGCCGGATTCCTGGTCAGTTAATTGCCGTAGCTCGCCTCACTCCAGTCAAGCAACTAGACCAGCTAATCAATGCGGTAATCTTACTTCATCAAAAATTGCCTTTCATTGATTTAAAAATTTATGGCTATGATGACGATTGGCAAAATTATGAGACCTCAACTGCTTTGCATCATCTGGTAAAAAATGCAGATGCTGCCAATTATATTCATTTTTGCGGCTATTTAAAAGATTTAACTCAGGTTTACCAATCTGCCGATATCGAAGTCGTTACCAGCGCTTATGAAGGCTTTTCCATGGCCACTCTAGAAGCTTTGGGGCATGGATGTCCGGTCGTAAGTTATGATATCAACTATGGACCAAATGAGCTGATTAAAAACAACAAGACCGGCAACCTGATCCCTGCTGGTGATACTTGGAGTCTGCAGCGAACTTTATCAAACCTGCTAATCCACCGTGAAATTTTAAAAAGGTATAATCAAAACATATCAAAAACTATGCTCCCCTACTCTCAAACAAGCGTAGCCAAGGATTGGTCAACTTTTATCAGCCAAATTAATGCTGATTAATCAGTAAATGCAATTAAAAAACCCGATTGATTCGCGATTTTTCGCGAACCAGTCGGGTTTTAAGTTACTCTAGATTCTCAAAAATTAGGCGTGCCAGTGTTCCTGTTTGAACTGTTCTCGTCCGCCAGCCTCCTCTTTGGCATAGCGTTCCGGATCTTTCTTGTAGAAATCCTGGTGATAGTCTTCTGCCAGATAAAATGGTTGGGCGTCTTCAATCTTGGTTACGATCGGATCATCGAAAATTCCGCTGTCGGCCAGTTTTTGCCGTGACGCCAATGCGATCTGCCGCTGCTGCTCATCCTTAACGAAAATCACGGGGCGGTAGTTGTCGCCACGATCTTGAAACTGGCCCATGGCATCGGTTGGATCAGTCTGGTGCCAGTAGATCTCAACCAGCTGTTCATAAGAAACCTTGGCGGGATCAAACGTAATGCGGACTGCCTCCGTATGACCGGTCGTCCCCGTTTTGACCTGTTCATAGGTTGGGTTCTCAACGTGCCCACCCGTATAGCCAGACTCAACCTTTTCAATGCCCGGATAGGTATCGAATGGCTCAACCATGCACCAGAAGCATCCTCCTGCAAAAATTGCCGTTTCAAAACTCATCTTAAACTGCCCCTTTCGTTTAATCGTTACTAACTATTACTTCGTGCCATAGATATCCCAAGCAGCTTTTTGAGCACCCTTGTAAGTCTTTTGGATTGCCTTTTTGGTTTCTTCAGTCTGGTAAGCCTTTACAACCTTCTTGTAGACTGGATTATCCTTGTCCTTTTCCTGTACGGCAATGATGTTTACGTATGGCTTAGCCTTTTTGTTGATTGGTTCCATGTAAAGCGAATCCTTGCCTGGCTTAAGCTTGGCAGCCACCGCATAGTTACCGTTGATTACAGATGCATCGACAGAGCTTAAGGCCCGGGCTGCCGTTGCTGGATCAACTTCTTTAAATTTCAGATTCTTAGGGTTGCTGGTAATGTCGTTTAATGATGGCTTGATGCCGCTGCTCTTCTTAACCTTGATCAGCCCTGCCGACTGCAGCATGTTCAGTCCGCGGCCCAAAGTCGTTGGTTCGTTTGGAATCGCAATCGTAGCTCCGTCCGGCAGATCTTTAAGTGAGCTGTATTTCTTGGAGTACAGTCCCAATGGCGAGATCACCGTATTACCAATGCTTACCAGATGCGCGTTTTGTGACTTGTTGTAAGATTCAAAGTAGTACTTGGTCAAGCAGGAGTGCATGTCAATCTTGCCATCCTTCAAGGCCTTGTCTGGCTGAACGTAATCATCAAAGACCACATATTCAATATTGATCCCCTGCTTTTTGAGCCGCGCCTTGACGTTATTCCAAACCGGCTGCGAGTCAGTCCCGACCAACCCTAATCGCACCGTGGTCGTCTTTGGCTTGGCCGTCCGTTTATAGATTAGGCCAATCGCTCCTGCTGCAACGATTAATAAGGCAACGATGGCAATAATCCAGTTTCGACGTCGCTTTCTTCTCATAAGATCCTCCTCAGTGCTGTTGAAAATTAAAAACGCCCCTAAAAAACGGCTCTTCAGCCATTTTTCAGGGACGTCTGACAGTCATGATCAGCGTGTTACCACCCATCTTCAAGAACGCATTGCAGCATTCTCCTCAGCGAGTTCTCGATTATTCGAAAACCCCGACTTTGATAACGGCGTCGCCCCGTGATGCGCTCACCAGGGGCTCACGCATCAAACCGCTCCAAGACCATCTTCACCAACTTTGACCGATCGCTTTCCACCATTAACGACTCTCTAAGCGGCCTTCATTGGATACTCATCTTTTCTCAGCACTTTTTAATTTATTTTTCATAAAGCATCTTAACTGAATCGACGACGACTGTCAACAAGAATCTCAAAAAATTTTAATCTGCTCAGCAAAAACCTTCATCATCACTCAGAAAGCAACAGTACCAAGCAGTCAAATTTATCAGCGATTGCCGACTCAGCTTGGCATCACTAACTTTAGGCCAGTTGACATCCCTAGTTTTCAAAAGCCGATTAATGATTTTAAAACACTGACTATGTGAAGAAAATTGAAGATTGACCAGCTGACGTTCTTAAACTACCTACGATTCCTTGATTTTTAGCCAGATGTAGGTAACTGCATACGCGGCTTACCGAACTTTACCTACTTATGGCAGTTTTTTTCCGAATCGTAGGTAAAATTGAATATTTTTAAGCTGATTGGGTCAGACCGACTTTGTGAATTACCTATTATTGGGGGGATTTCTGTCGAATAGTAGGTAATGTTAGGGATTCCTAACTTGATATAAATTGCTTTTTACCTACTTATACAGCGTTTTTTAAGAAAAGTAGGTAATGACAATTTTTTCATATGTTATTATGCAGGATTTTTTGCATATTGCGTGCCAATGACGTTTGACGGCAACTTCCGCTCTCTGCAATCAATCGAATCTGTGAAATATTGTCACTGCACCAACCAATATTATGATTGCACGCCTGCAAAAACCTCACTGATATCCCCAACTATAATTCTGAAAACGACAAAAAGCACCGCCGTACAATTGCAGCGATGCTTGTTTGTTTTATCAGTTATCTTCATCGGCCATTATCGAAATCACGTTCAGCTCAGTGAATCTGGTGGTAAATGGCGCCATTCGCAGCCCAGCTACTCGTTTTTCAATGGCCTGCTGCAGACTGGCTGGAACATGCATGAATTGCAGATCCCGCACCGGCGCGTACTGATTTTCGCGATTAACCAATAATAGCGTTGCACGGTCCGACGTGTAGCGAATCAGTCCCAAAACCTCATTGCCGGCAACCATGACCCCAGTCTGTCCTTCTTTAAGCGCTTCGCATTCTTGGCGGATATCCGACCAGTAGTGTACCGTTTTTTGCAATTCGGTGTTTTCACGTCCCCATGGAAAATAGCGGCGATTATCGGGATCCTTGCCACCTTCCACGCCAGCTTCATCCCCGTAATAGACGCAGGGGATTCCCGGCAGGTTAAATAGTAGGGCAAACGCGATCTTTACCATTGGCACGCTTTGATTCAAAACGGTCAGGATGCGCTCGGTATCATGCGTTCCCAGGTTATTCAGACAATCAAGCAGGAAATTGCGCGGATAGTTTTCTACCAGCGTCAATAAATCCTCGCCAACTTTTACCAGCTCACCATGTCCCTGTAAAAAATTGATGACCCACTGACGCAGCGGATAGTTCATCGTACCGTAAAGATTGTCGCCACTGACATAGGGACGTCGATGACCATAGCTGACCTTGCTGGAGGCATCTTCCCAGACTTCGCCAATCAGAATGCGATCATCATAGCGGTCCAGATTGCGACGAATGGCCCGCAGAAAATCATCCGGCAGCTCATCGGCCACGTCCAGCCGCCAGCCATCAATTCCCAGATCATTCCATTTCGTCAAGACACTGCCCCGCTCACCATAGATGAACTGCTGATAGCTGGGATTGTCCTTGTTGACCGTTGGCAGATCATCAACTCCCCACCAGCAGTCATATTGATCCGGGTAATGCTTAAAATTGAACCATTCATAATAAGAGCTGTTTTTGTCATTAGCCGCACCGGTCTGCTCGCCGTAGAGATGACCAGCGTTGAAATAGCGGCTGTTTTTGCCTACATGATTGAAGACGCCATCCAAGATCAGATGCATATCATTTTTATGCAGCATCGTGATTAAAGTCTTAAAGTCTTCTTCAGTTCCCAGCATTGGATCGATCTTTAAGTAATCATTGGTATCGTAGCGATGATTGCTGGAGGCTTCAAATATCGGGTTCAGATAAAGTGCCGTCACGCCCAAGCGCTTAAGATAGGGAAGTTTGGCAATGATGCCACGCAGATTGCCGCCGTAAAAGTCCCAGCGTGCAATCTTATGGTTCTCATCATAGATATACATTGGCCGATCAGCAGTGGTTGCATATAAAAACGTATTTGGCTTCTTGCCATCAATCTCACCATGCGGATTGCCATTTGCAAAGCGATCCGGAAAAATCTGATAAAAAACCGCATTGCGATACCATTCCGGCCGCGGGACCTGTCGATCGTAACAGGTCAGCTGAAACGGCTCAACCTTGCTGATGTCCGTAGTCTCTTTCCCCGTACCGCCATGCAGATGCCCCAAGTAGAGCGCGGTATCGTTTTCGCGACGCACCCGGAAATAGTAGTGATACAAGCCGGAAGTCGTGATCTTGATCTCGCCGGTATACCTGCCGGGCTCATTTTCATCTTGAGTCAGCGGATAAAAAACCGTATTCTCATCCAGCTTGGTAACACCGACCGCGACCTGCGTAACGCTCTGGCAATCAACCTTAACGCTGAATTGAACGTTGTTGCCCGCCTGCAGTGCTCCAAAAGGCCGTTTAAACTCCAGCTGCCAGGCATTGTAATGGATCTGCCCCAAAGCAGTCCCCCTTACTTGTTTGGCGTCAGTTTCCAGACATCGTCAACGTAGCGATCAATCGTCAAGTCAGATGAGAAGTGACCGGCATTGGCAGTATTGATCAGACTCATCTGGGCCCAGTGCTTAGGGTTGCGGTAGGCCTGATCAACCTTATCCTGCGCCTTGAGGTAGGATTCAAAGTCGCGCAGCACAAAGAACTGATCGCC